>Ga0099848_1000386_pt1 | contig 20516 bp, 24 predicted proteins | sample CB_VirMetaG_3_FD_78179 | JGI IMG/M metagenome (GOLD analysis project Ga0099848, IMG submission 78179) | Freshwater to marine saline gradient viral communities from Chesapeake Bay - CB_1508_1S Viral MetaG | ecosystem: Environmental > Aquatic > Marine > Coastal | place: USA: Chesapeake Bay...
AGTTTTTTTCAAATTCTTTGTATATTCTGCTTAGTTTATCGTTTTCTTCTTTTTCAAAATCATCAAGCAATCTTTTTCTTTTTGCACGTAATAGTGCACTTTTTTCTCCAAATTTTTCATTGTTACAACCACATATTTGAGCCAGCTCGTTTAGCTCATGCTCTACTAGTTCAGCCTGAAGTTTGTAGTGGGGATAATCATAATCACCATTTAAGATTTTATCAATTAATGGTGCTTTATTTGGCAAGGGTAAAACAGGATTATCGTACATTCTCCACCATCTAAATTGGTTATATTTTAGCTTGCGAAGCTTGGATAGCTTTTCTTGAATGTACGGTTTTGGAAATGTCGGAGAGTAAATCATAACTTTTATTTGATGTAAATGTACGAACCTTATTTTAAAAATCCAAGCTAGTATGTTTTTGTTGTGTCCTCTTTTTCAATTTTAGATTTTAAGGAATTAATTTCACTTTGTATTTTTCGTTGTCTCCAACCCGATACTGGGTTTTGTAGTCGGGTTTCAAGTTCTTCTATTTGTTGTTTAGCTATCGCAATTTCATTTTCATCTACAATTCCATCTCGGTTTAAATCCAATGGATCGTATTGTTGTTCTTCTTGTGGCTGTTCCTCTACTTCTGGTTCTTTTATAGGATTTATTTGAGCAAATGCAAAGTTAGCTGCTATTACTAAAGAAATTGCTAATGGGTCAAACACAAATATAATAACTAAAAGCAGCACATTTATTATTTTATCCATTGCTATGCCTGTAAGACCAGAAAGGAATTTTAATGGTCCTAGCTCTCCAGCTAAATTACTTCCAGTTTTTATTTCTACAATTTCAGTTTCATATTCAAAAAGTTGGGTATTTAATTCATCAACTTTAAGGTTAACGTCCGTTTGTCTACCTATTGCTTGATCTAACTGTTTTTCTAAGGCATTACGTGTAGCCGAAGAGGTGGAAGTAATTAAGTTACCATCCTTGTCTTTATACTGTATAACATTATTGGCTAGTCCTGCCCGTAGATCGGCAATGGCTTTAGTGATATTTTCTTTTTCAAGCGTGTATACAGTTAGTTGTTCTTTGATGTTATCTCGCTTAACTTCTACCAAAGATACTTGAGCATCTATATTGCCTGCTTTATTAGCTGTTTCTTGATAGGCAGCAGACAAGAAACCATATATTCCCATAGAGGTAATGAGAATTAATATTACTGTAGCTACCATTAGATAGGTACGTAATATTTTATTTATGGTATCCCAATATTGGTATAATAAAGAGGCAATTACTAGTTTAGATATTTCTAAAGAACTAGCCATGATTATTACCTCAAATGAGGCCCCTGCAAATAGTTTGCTTAATCCACTTATGGAATAAAAAGCAGCAGAAGCACTAACAGATAGCGCAGAAAACGCTATAATAAGTGGAAATATGCCTTGTTTTAGATTTTTTAACATAGTCATAAATATAAAAAAAGGTTGGATAAAATCCAACCTTAATTTTTTAGGATCGCTCCCCTTTATGTTTATCTATTTTATCCAGTATTTTGTTTAATTCATCTATCTTTACAAATCCTGCCATTGATGCATTCTTTAGAGCACTTATTAGCTGGAATATGATTAGAGGAGTAACTATGGTTTCGCTTAACCAAAACGTTCCATTAAAGTTAGCTTCAATTCCCAATACTACAGTTAAAAGTATAATCCAAAATATTAGATTTTTTAATATTTTAATTGCTTTGTAGGTTTTGAATCCCTCTCTCTTTATTCCTGCAATTACTCCAAAAAATCCATCAGCAAATATTAAAGCTGTAATAGCTAGATATTGTTCGGCATTTTGCATTGTGATTTCCATAAAATATGAGCATACAAAAGCTGCAGTCATACTAATAGAAGAAATGATTAAACTTAAGCTGGTAGACTTCATTCTAAAATATTTAAATATTATTTTAGATAGCCGTAATACTTAAGTGTTTTTTCTTCTCTGTCAGCTAATCCGTGAGTTCCCCCATTGATTCTCTTAGTGAGGGCTAAGATTGTATCTTTGTTTACACCTTTATCGCAGATGTCCCATAGCTTATTTCTGTCAAAGAAGAAAATTGCTGATTCAAAAGCAAATTCATTTGCTACTAGATCAGGATTTGTCATGATTTCTGGATTTTTCAAGTATTCAGAGAATAACTTGTAATTATCTTTACCAGTCAATTGTAGAGCACCTCTACCTCTAAATTTAAATCCATCACCTGAAGCCTCATCACCATTACCCATTCTATTTCCATAAACTAGGTTAGCAATTTTTTCTGGCTTACGTTCGTAAAGTAATGCTTTTTCTGTGGTTGGGAAATATTTTTTAAATATTCCGGTTAAACCAGCAGCTCCATAATTTAAATTTTCAGAGAATGCCTTAAAGTTTCCGCTTTCGTGAGCGGTTTGGGCAAAAAAGTGAGCAGCTCTTTCGGGTGTCATTTTGTAATAGGCCATAGCTGCTTTTAAAGTACCAGGTCCAAATGCACCATCTGCAGCAACTCCAATTTTAGTTTGTAATGATTTCAAGCTCATAATTACTCTTCTTTTTTGCTTTTGTCAAAAATTTTAGTTACTCCATCGATACCAAAAGAACCCAATGTAATGATAACAAATGAGTTGAAGATAGTATCGGTAATTTCTAACGGCATACCCATTATACCCGTTACAATGTCTGCGGCCGCAAATACTGCCATTACCGCAAATGAAGCGAATCCAACAATGTTTTTTTCGTTGAAATCGTTGTTGTCTTTAAAAATGTCCTTGAAAGCCATCCATTTATTTTTTAAATAGTTTAACATGGCATAACGTATTTAGTGTAACATTGTTTTTATCCATTATACATATTAAAACTGAAATCTAGAGCCAACAGTTATAGCATAAGTTGTTGGGAATTCATTAGATAATGATGAAGTAGCCATTATGCCTAAGTTAGCTACAAATCTTTGTGTTATAGTATAGTTAAAATTATTACCCGTTAGTAAAATATGTGAGTGAGGCATATTCATTGTTTTGGTAGTAAAACTATATGTAACTAGGTTTGAGGCTAAAGCAGCTAATGGTGATAAAGATAATCGAGTAAAGCTATAGGATCTAGTATAAAAAAGTACAGTATTAAAAGACCCAGATAAGTCACGTTGAAGTGGAGCCAGCTCTACAGACATTACATTACTTGCAAAATTAAGTCCAAATACCGATCCATCTCTACCTGGAAATATTTTACCATGTCCTATTGAAACTAAATAGGTTGAAAACATTTTAGCTACGCTTACAGCAGTAGAGCTAATCATGTCTATTTCTCCGTTTATTACTTTAGTTTTTGAATAGTTTCCGCCTACTAGAAACTGTTTCATATTAGACCATACCATACTATTTACCCCATAGGATTTATCTCCAAGTAAAGAAGATTTACTTATACCAAAAGATAAAGCAGTAGCCCATTTACCATCTAAACCTTGTATTCCTGCCATATTAGCAACTACTATAGGTGGGGTGGTAGATTTTTTCTTTTCTTCTTTTTTTTCCTCTTTTTCTTCTTCTGAAGAACTTTCTGAAGATTCCTCACTGTCTGAGGATTCGGATTCGGATTCGCTACTGCTTTCTTCAGAGCTGCTACTTTCTTCAGAGCTGCTACTTTCTTCTGTTCCACCAGATTTTTCTTCTGTTCCTCCACCACTTTTTTCTGTTTCTCCTCCCCCGCCACCTGTTTCTCCCCCACTTTTTTCTTGAGAAGAAGAACTACTAGAGCTAGAAGAGCTAGAAGAGCTAGAGGAGCTAGAACTAGATGAAGATGAACTACTTGAAGATGTTGTTCCTCCACTTGCAGGTGGTGGATTTGCAGGGGGTGGAGGAGGAGGTGGTGGGGGTGGTGGAATATTAGTAGCTACTGAAGTAGCAGTAGAGGCTGCTTGTTGGGCAGTTTGTTGTGCGGCAGTTGCAGTAGCTTGGTTAGTAGAGCAGGGGCTTAAATTTCTCCACCAAGCATATGTTTCTTCTAGCCAAGCACGTAATACCCCGTTAGTAAAGTCATTTGCGGTAAATACACGTGATTTATTGTAAAATACTACTACAGTTTGCCCGTTTGATGGCACCGAGAATGTAAATGTTTGTCCAGTACATCTATCGGTGTATGTTTGGGTAATAATGGGGGATTGGGCCAAGGCCACATTCCCCCATAATAGTAATATAAAAAGAAAATATTTCATTAGGTTAGTGATCAAACACGCCCTTTTGCATCATTCTTTTTACAACTTTTGCTACTGCAGTTTCTAGTGCTTTTTTAGTAGAAGTACCAATAGAAGATTGATTGAAAGCTACCTCTTCCAAGTTAGCATCACTTAATAGAGTCATTTCTCTTGTAGTAGTAGCAGTACCTAATCCTGAACCTGTCATGTATAGTCCAGTTTCTGCATCTACTAGTTTTAATTGTAAACCTAATCTAGTTACTAGTGTATTTTTTACACCGTCTTTTAAATTTACAGTTTCATCTTCGGAAATAGAGAAATCATATACTTCAACATAGCCTAAATATTTGGCTAGTACAATATTTCCTTTTAGCTCTATTTTATTTGCAGAGATACCTTTGTCTGAGGCTTTCATTTGAGCTACCATACGATCTTTTATTTCATCCTTTGTTTCCACAAATTCAAATCTAAAAGTTTCGTCCATAAAGGCTACTACAATGTTAGCTAGACCTAATCCTACTCTATAATCACCTAATTCGGGATATTGAGATAGTACCTCATCACTAATACCAATTGTTAACAAAGCAACTGGTACCGGTTCACCATTATATTCTGGAATGTCGTATACAGAAGCTCGTTTTTCAAATTCTGCTTGGTAGTTTTCTGTAGATGTTTTTCCTATTACTTGTGCAAACAAAGTAGTGGATAGGAAAAAGAATGGAATGCTTAAAAGATATTTTACCATGTGTGTATTTGTCTTGTTCTTTCGTCAATTTTCCAACCGAAAACCTTACGTAAACTAAACCATAAAGTAATGCTTGTAGTAAAACTGATGAGATAACTGAATGGGGCGTAAAAACCATTCATAGATGCATACAATCCAATACCTGGAATGATGAATACAATACAAATTAATAGGAGAGAACTTAGTACATTTTTCATAATTAATTAAGTTTATGTTTTTCTGGTGAACACAACATTTCAAGTTCAGTAAACTTGAATTTTGGTTTTTCATTTAAAAATACATAACATTTCCATTTATTGGACTTTTCAAAATGAATATGCTTTTCCATATGAGATGGAATTGCAGCTCCTGTTGGTACTCTTTTTGCAGGATTATCAAAATAAGTTTTAATTATTACCGTTAACGGTTCTTCATCGTCCCATTTTCGTTCTTGTTCTTCTAAGAATCGCCATTCCCCTCTATTAAGGTATTGGTCTTGCATTATAGAATTTAGATACGAAAATGTTTGTTTAAGATTTACTTCATCGTCAGAAAATGTAGCAGCTGGTGCTCCATGTCCCTTATCCCAAATATTTGCTTTATAATCGGCATCGTCTGAAGTGTGTACATTTTTTTCCTTATAGAAGTTCATGTGACCTCTATTTACGTTTGTAGGACGGTTCGTAGACCGGTATTTGATCCAAAGAGGTTGCTCTAAGGTTTCAGAATACATTACTGTAAAGACAGGTGTCTCTACTAAAACAGATTCCCTCTTAGCTTGTGCAAAGAGAGTTTGTGATATAAATACAAATATGATAACAAATAATCTCATTACATTTTTTTCTTATATACTCCTGACTTCTGTTGTGCTTTAATTGTAGCTTTAGCCATTGCTTTTTTATTCTTGGCTGCTCTTTCTCGGTTTGTCATTGTTATTCTGTTGAATTTGTGTTTGATAAAGAAACTCCATCTTCTTCGTCCATTTTCTGAACCAACATTTTATCTTTATCTGTATCCGAAAACCAATAATCAATGATTTTACCATAAGAACCGATAAATGCACCTAGCAATAAAAGTAATAATTCTTTCCATTCCTGACCTACCGCAGTATCCATGTGAATAGAAACTAATATACCTAAAGCTGTAGCCATAAAAGTGATTAAAACTATTAAAGTAATTAACCATCTTCTAGTCATCATAGAGTTTAGCAACTGCTTAAACCCTGTGTTTGGTTGTGTATTTTCTTCCATTACCAATCTAGACCCTCTTCTTTACGTTTTTCTGTATCAGTTTTCTTAGGCGGCTCTTTTTTCTCTACTGGAGCTGCTTCCTTTACAATTACAGTTTTTGTTTCCACTGGTTTTTGTTCTGGGATGTTGATGATTACACTCTGATTTTGTTGGTTGTTCTGTTGAGTACCAACTTGTTCAGTTTCATCATCTTCAATACCGGCTATAGACTTAATTTCGTCTATAAAAATGGTTCCCATAGTAGCTAAAATAGCTCCAGCTCCCGTAATAATTTGGTTCTTTAAATTTGAAAAGAAACCACCACTTTGTTCTTGTTCTTCACTCATAGCTGTTTTTAATTAATATAAATTGACAATAGTTTCTGCTAACCTAACATTTTGGGAATTATATAAAGCAATAGTATATGGTTCTTTAGGTAAAGCACCTGTATACAATTTTAATATATTATCTCCGGCCTGCACTTTTATTTCTTCTTTAGATACAATTCTTCCACTTATGTGGTGAATTTTTACAGTATAGATACCAGAAGTTTCTGTTTTTATGTTCATAGCCACTTCTTCTGTAGCAAATACTGATTCTAGTTTTAATCCTACTTGCTCTTTTATTTCTAAATTGCTAGTGGGTAATTCAGGTTCATATACGTCTTCTTGAAAGCACCCACCTAATAATAGAATTGAAGCAATACTTAAATATTTTAATGATTTCATTTTTATTGTACGTTTAGAATTATTTTATCACCATTTGTAGCAACCGCTTCGGCAAATTCAATAAATACTAAACCTGTTGTATTAGCTATTGTAGATTTTGTTTTGAATATAAGTTTATACGGCATACCTGGTTTTACTTTAGATGTGCCTAAATTATCAATAGAGCCAAATACTACAGCATTGTTTCTAGGAGTGGAAAAGTTGGTTATATCTTTTCCTGCATCAAATACTACTTCTTCTAATTCTAGTTTATTAGAATCATAATTGATTTTATATTGTGCCCCAGCTAAATCTGCTTCTTCTAGCTTTATTTCTACTACTACTTTACCATTAACTAATTTGGTTGTAATAGTGGTATTAGCTTGTTTGTTATTTACCTCTACTCTATTTGATCTATTAGCTATGCTTGTAGTAGTTTTAGGTGTAGAGTGTGAAAAATCTAAATCACCTCCCCAAGCATACCCAAAATCAAATGTATGAGATGGATTTGTTATGTTTACAACACCGTTAAATATTCCTTGGTTGAAAGTATCTATTTTACCTGAGTAGAATCTGATGTTATTTGAAGTAGAGGTAGGAATATTAGAATTTTGAGATACATCTATTCCCATTACGTGAGCAAATAGGTTGTATGAATCTGCTTGATCAAATATATTATCACCTAATGTTACGTTACCAACTTTAAATTCTATTGGGGTGGTAAAATAGTCTTGATCCATATTTAAACCTTTATCTGATATTTGTAAAAATGCTTTATATGCATCTGCTACTGTTACAATATCATCCATAAAAGATTGTTGAAAAGCAGGTGTTACCAAAGCATAGTAATTTGTACCTGTTTGCAATGTTGTTATAAGAGCTTGACCCGATCCATCTAAAGGAACAGAAGTTACAAAAGAATTAAAATTAGGTGTATTATCAGCATTTACATTTACTATCTGGAGATTATGTTTGGAAATATCGTATCCAGCAGGAAATGCTACTCTAAATGTTACTGCAGAAGAGGCACCAGATACATTGTTTAAACTTAACCACAGTATTTGTGACCCAATTGGAGTGATTTGTTGACCGGCTGAATTTCTGGCATCTGCTAGATCTAATTTGTGGATGTTATTAAATTGAAGTTGATCTTTTATAATAAACTTTTGTCTAACCCATTCTCCAGTTGGTAGATTTGTTTGAGATTGGATATTAAGTTGAACAACATTCCAATCTTGATCACCTAAATATTGAAATCCTTTTTCATTTAACTGTCTATCTAATTCTCCCACACCTATGTTAGGATTAGAATTAAATCTATATCCTACCCACTCATAGAAGTAAGTCTGTCTTATAGCAGCATCAACAAATTGAGTTGAGTTAGGTACTAACTGTAAGTGTTTGTTTGAATACTGTAATCTCAACCAAAAATATTTAAAATCTGGTTGGTTTGTGAAGTTTTGTAATGTGTATCGAATTGTAATAGTATCTCCTACTTGATACGGTGGAGCTTCCACTACTTCTTGGTTAATTATAATTTGACCAAAAGAGAGTGTTGGTAATAGTAATAAAAGAATTAATAGTTTTTTCATAGAAGTAAGTTATCAATAAGTTGCTCGCAAACCTTTTTAAGTGCTGTTGAAACCCCTGCTTGTGAAAACTTACCTCCCTGATCTATAATTAATGTTGCAGTAGAGATATCTTTGGCTTGACCTTTTGCCTCTGTTGTTTTTATTATTTTACCATTTTCAATTAAATAAGCTTTAGCTATAACTACAGTTAAGCTTAAATTTTTACCAAATGCACCTAATTGTACATTGTTTTTTAACACATCAAAATATACTATTTCTACTTTAATGCTACGAGGAGATGCTTCATCTAGATCCCATCCTTTATCTTGGATTGATTCCTCTAGTATATTTTTAACTCCAAAAGCTAAATCTCGGTTATTAGCTAAAGGACCGAGTATAATTTTATTTTCTACTCCTTCAATTCGTACAGTTTCTTGACCATACAAGTTCATGCTTAAAAATAAAGCAAAAAACAGATATAATAATTTCATTTTAACTTGGGTTTAAGTTAAAACAACCATTATACAACAGTGAGAAAAACTAGGGAGATTAAAACGTGTGTTATTTGCTCATAAATATAAAAAAGAGGGGCGCTTTGCGCCCCTCTAAAAAATGTAATCTAAAAAATGTAATTAAGCGTGACATGCAATACAGTCATCCATTCTGGAGAGTGTATCACCTCGTAAAACTGATTCTGTTCTCATGTAATATAAAGTCTTGATACCTAGCTTCCAAGCCTCTTTGTGCACTTGAGAAATCCACTTTGGCGAGTCATTTGGATCAAAATTTAAATTAAGAGAAATAGCTTGGTCAACATAAGGATAAGAAATAGCAGTTTGTTGGATAATACCTAACTGGTTGATTTCTTTAAATGTTAAGAACACTTCTTTTTCCTCTTGTGTCAAGATATAATCTGGCAATCCTAGTACAGATCCTTGATCTTTTAGGATTTGATCCCAAACACTATCAATGTTATAGCCTTTAGTCTCTAGTAAAGCTTCAAGAATTCGGTTTTTCTTGATAAACACCCCTTTAGCGGTTTTAAGGTTGTAAACATTTGCTGGAATCGGTTCTACTGAAGGAGATACACCACCTGAAATGTGAGCATTACTTACAGTTGGAGCAATTGCAATATGGTGGGAATGTCTTAAGCCAGTTCCTTTACACCATTCTGGTTCTCCTAGCTCTAAAGCTTGTGCTTTAGATCCCTTAATAGCCTCATCGTAAATAAATTTAGAGATTTGTTTACGTAAAGCAGAAGAAGCAACGCTAATGAACGGTAATTCTTTGGTTTGTAATAATGTATGCCATCCTAATACACCAATACCAATTGCTCGGCCTTTAATGGCGGATCTAACGGTATTTTCCATGAATTTCATGCTCTTAGCGCGGTCAATGAATTCTTGTAATACACCATCCAAGAACCAAGTGGATAGTTCAGGCAATGACATACCATTTTCAAACTTGTAATCTTTCCATTCATCCCAACGTGCCACGTTTAAAGAAGATAGACAGCAAATGAAGGAATGCAATTCATCTGTGTACAAGGAAATTTCGCTACAAATATTGGTCATTGAAACCTTTAAATTATTTTTCTTGTACGCCTCAGGATTAGCATTATTTACATTATCTTCGTACATAATGTAGGGTTCGCCAGTTTCAAGTCGAGTTTTTAGAATTTCGCCCCACAATTTTAATGCTTTAGGTTCTTTGTTTTCAACATCGTTCATAAACTTATCATCAATTACAACGCATTGATGTAGGTTCAAACATTGTCTGTTAACATCACCTTTTGGACGTCTAATACCTAAAAACTCTTCAATATCTGGGTGGTGAATTGATAGGTTTACAGAAGCAGCACCTCTTCTTACTGAACCTTGGTTGGTTGCTAAAATAGTTGAATCAAATATCTTAGCCCAAGGAACTACACCTTCAGATACACCGTTATCCTTAATGGTTTTACCTCTACCTCTAATACGAGATACTCCAATACCAACTCCACCACCTTGAGACGATAATCTCATTAGTTCGGAATTAGATCCTGCAATCCCCTCAATAGAATCTTCTACATCAATACCAAAACAAGAAATGGGCATTCCGCGTTCAGTACCTAAGTTAGATAATACTGGAGAAGCTAAACATAGCCAGTTTTTTTCAATTGCCTCATAAAATAGAGGTTGGAGTTCTCGTTTGCGAAGTCGTCTTGCGGCTGCTTTACTTACTCGAGTAAAAGCCTTATAAACATCTTCACCTGGTAGGAGATATCCTTTAGAGATAATGCTAACTGCAATATCATCCATCCATTCAGGATATGATTTACCCTTTACCCATTTGCTGGTATCTACTTGTGTGCTCATATTTTAGTGTTAATTAATAAATTATAAATCGGACCAATCTCCTGTTGACTTTGAATAGTCTGTAACTCGGTTTGCAAAGAAATCTTGGTGTGTTTTTCCAGATGTTAAGTGACCGAACCATTCCATTTGTTTCAACAATGCTGGGTCAATATCATTATAAACTGGGTTGTATCCAAGTTCTTTCATCTTATCGTTTGCTCTTGCTTTAATAAAGTTCTTAAGTTGCTCTTTATTTAAACCTTCAATTTCACCCATTTCAAATGCTTTGTCAATAAAGTCAAATTCAAGTTTAACAGATAAGTTGCATGCCTCAATAACGTTATTTCGCATTTCTACCGTATCTAGCTCGGGACTTTCCTGCATCAATGTACGGAATAGCCAACAGCCCGCTTGTGAGTGTAGCGATTCATCTCGCACGGACCATTCAACGATTTGTCCTGTTCCTTTAAGCAAATTGCGTAGTTGGAAAGACATTAAGATAGCAAAAGAGGAAAATAAGTTTACACCTTCGGTAAAAGCAGAAAAAATAGCTAAAGCCAATGCTTTTTCCTCTAGTGTTTCGGAAGGTGTTTCAAGCAATCTTTCAATTTTGTTACGAGATGCTTCATCTTCCATAAACGCTTGGAAATCATCCAAACCTAATTCATCGTTCAATCTAGCATATGCTTCAGCGTGAATTGCTTCAAATGCACCAAATGAACCCGCCATAGCAACAATTTCAGGTTTTGGAAACCATTGTGAAATTTTACCGGACCAATAATCGTTTACGTGTACTTCTGTTTGAGCAAAACTTTTTAAAATGTTTCCGATTAGGTTTTTTTCACTTTCATTTAAATTTAATCTCCAGTCATTTAAGTCTGAGGCTAATGGTACCTCATCTGCAAGCCAGTGTGCTCTATGTTGATTCTTATAGAACTCAAATGCTTGTTGGTATTCAAATGGTTTATAAAAATGACGGGGTTCTGTGAGTTTGCTCATATTTAATATATTGTTTAGTCGTTTAGTTCAAAGAATTTCTTCCTTAATAATCCTTTATCGTAGTCATCTACATCATCAAAAGAATTAGATTTAGATTTGGGAGATGGTCTGTCTTCTTCATCTTGGTCGTGGTACTCTGTTACCTCAAAATGCCCAGTTGAAGTATCGGCATTAACCATGAAGGTCAAACCATCTGTCCCATATCTATTTTTCATAATATGGAACCGTCCTGTTCCATTTACTTTGTCTTCTTTCTTTCTCGAAAGAGACATTGCAAAGTCAGCAATCATCATTTTATCATATGATCCTGCTGCTTTATCCCCCTCAATAATTTTATCTTGTGCACCAGATCTGTTGACTTGTGAAACAGACCAAATTGGTATGTTCAATTGACGAGCCAGTCCTTTGGTGCTTTGATAAATATCATCGATTTCTTCTTTACGTTCACGATTCTTTTTCTTAGAAGATAACAAATCCACATAATCTATTATAATGAGATCAGGTTTAACACCTAGATCTGAACATTTACTAATATGGGATTCAATTGTGGAAATCGTAGCTTTACCAGTAGGAAATTCTTTTATAATAAGTTGTCCTGGTAATTGGGGGATTAATTCCTCTATTTTGTGCTTAAAGGCATCAATTTTAGTAACCGAAATTTTAGAAAAGAATGCATCGTATCGTTTGCCGACATAATTTTCTCCTAGTTCTAGAGTATAGTGTAAAACATTATATCCTAACTTTACAGCATAACCTCCTATGGCTACTAGAGACCAAGATTTTCCACCTCCTGGATTGCCAAATATAAGGCCAAAATCTCCATTTCCCAGTCCACCCTGGAGTAGATTGTTAATAAGTTCCCAAGGCGTAGGTATAGTAGCTCTTGAGTCTTCTCTATAGCGATCTTCAATATCTTTAACATATTCGTGTCCTAAATTTTTATCGTTACCTGCTTTTAAGGCATTATCTACTAAATTTCTAATACCGTCAAAATCTCCAGCCTTAAGTAAATCAACAGAAGTTAATAGTGCTTTCTTTAATTGTTGGTTTTTACAGAAATTTGTAAACTCTTCCTGCACATATTGTAAATCTGCGTCTGAAGAAATGTATGCTTGTTTAAGTTGATCTTTAATCGATATCTGCAGTACCTCATTTTCTATCTTTTGTAATTCAATTTTAAGAATTTCTAGAGTAGGAACTGTATGGTACTTATCAAAGTAATTTAAAATCTCACCAACACACCATTTTACCGCTTGATTGTCAAAATATTCATCCGAGATAATGTCATGGATGTTTATTAGAAATTCTTTATGTGTTAATAGAGAAGATAATACCTTAATTTGAAAATCGTGTCCGTAAGCACTAAGAGAATTTAACGTCATTTATTTTTTGTAACCTTTAAAATGTAAGAAATTATCCTTCAACCAATAATCTACGTTTTTGATCATCCCACCCAACTTATCTTCTTCATACATTATAGTAAAGTTCTTAGAATTAAGTTCAGGTAGATCAGATTCAATCATATTGTTAATATAAGCTATGTCTCGTTCATCTACCATTGGTCTTGACAAATCCATAATCTTGTAATTGGTCTCTAATCGTTTTTGATCTTGTAATATTCTTGAATATACTATATGGTCTTTAAATTTCCTAGCCGAAATTTCAAATATATCATCTAAAGTAAGTGGTTGAGTTTTTAATTCAGGGAATTTTTTAAATATGCCTTTATCGCCCAATCCTTTAACTCCTTGTACTTTATCGGAAGCATCCCCAAGTAGTGTTTTATACAAAATAAAATTTTCAGCTAATACATCAAATTTTTCTGTTACTGTTTTAGGGCTGTAATATTCCTTTTCCATTGGACGATATACTACAACTTTATCATTTACTAGTTGGATAAAGTCTTTATCGGAAGAAACTATAAATACTGTGGAATTGTATTTTTTAACCAAATCCATAGATAACACCGCAATTATATCATCTGCTTCTACCTTATCAATGGCTAAAGTTTTAACAGGTAATTGCTTTAAATACTGGATTAAACGTACAATTTGGTCAACTTTAGAATCATGTTCATCATCCAAATCATCAAATATTTCCCAGTTAGTTACCCTTTGGGTATGCCGTTCAGATTTGTATTCGGGGACAAGGTTTTTTCTATTGCTAGAAGACCCTGCCCCATCGAATACAACATAAACAGCGGTGGGTTGGATTTGCTTAACCAAAGAACCTAGTGAACGGAGAAACCCACCTAATCCGCCAACATGAACTCCATCGGGATTTACCATGTTTAACATTGCAAAGTTTCTAAAGAATAGATTTAACCCATCTATCAATAAAACTCTATCGTGTCTTTTAGGTAAGGATTCATTCCCCTCCTCCTTAATGTCATCAAGGAGTTTAAATAGTTCTTTGTGTTTCATGTTATTCTGGTTCTTGTTCGAATTGGGATACAATGCTTGCTTCCTCGTTTTCCTCAATGATTGAGAAATCTCCACCACCTAAAATGCGAGCCCACTCATCAGCATACATGTTTTTGTATTCCTTAATGGCCTTATCATCATCCATAATAAAACCGTGTGGAGTCATTACAATTTTACCTCGAGTAGTAACACCATTAACGTGGTTTTTATCAATTTGGAGGTTTGTACGTTTAGCAAATTCTACTTCTTTACCATTTTTAATGGCTTTGATTTTAGAAGTACCAGCAGACATAATGTTTCCAAATGTAATTACAAATGTTGCATCGTACCACATTGCATACCCACCTTTATTCATCAATTTGGGCTGACCCATTGGTGATTCGGGCTTTAAAGTCCATACCTTGTTTACTACTACAAGTGTATTAGTGTAAGGTGATGATTCTTTACGAGACATTACAATCTTTTGGTTTACGTTATTACCAAATTGAGTTGACATCGCACCTGCATTCCATTCATTATTATTTTTGTTAGAACGAATAGATAGATCGCAAGGAATTGAACCAATACTGTCCCACAAAAACAACAGATCATACGGTAGATTACCTTTTTTCTGTTCATCTATCAAATCTAGGATAAATGCTGCAACATCTTCAATAGAATTTAGCGTTTCTCGATCAACGTAAATAAAATTACCTTCATAATCAATAACTTCATTTGTTTCTGGATCTCGAGTAATGGTAATGTCTAGTCCCATTTGTACTGCATGGTCCCAGTTCCATTTCATTTCTGTAACAATAAACACAGGTAAAATACCATTTGTTTGAGCTGATACCGCTGCTTCAATTAGTGCAGTTGTTTTACCTGTATCGGAATGTCCTCGGAGCATAACAATATGACCCATAGGAATACCGGGAATAGAGCTAACTTCTTGAAAGGCAGGAGATAAAGGAATCCACTGTTGATCTTTAAATTTAACGTTTTTATCTAAACCTTTTTTGGTTTTAAATTTGTTTAGATCAAAGTTAGATTTAATTTCCGCGGACACTGCCGCGGAAAGTGATGTGTTTCTTTTTTTAGCCATAAATGTTAATCTTCGTCCTCAAACAAGGCGTTGAATTGATCTCCTTTAGATTGTTTTACTTTAGTAGTGTTCAAGCTATAATTGGCTTGTTTTTTAGGTTGTGAAGAAGCTTCTTCATCCCAAGGTAACTTACTAACCGGGGCTTCATCCTCAAATCCGTCATTAGCCTCGTCAATAATATCACCTTCTTCAGCCTCATCTTCAGGAGCTAACCATTTTTCCAAAGCAGATTTCATTTCTTCAAATGTATATCTCTTAAATGAATCTGTTGGATTAGGTTGTTCGGCCAACCAACTTTCTACTTGAGCTTTATTTTCACTCAATGGAGAGGTTTTCAACTTAACACGTACTGAAGATTTATTGTATGGAGTACCAGTTGATTCTGGTCCTACAGTATCAACAGTAATGTCTCTACCATTTACAATATCGGTGTAATCACCAATTTCTTCATCAACAGCTAAGCTGATCAATTCCTCGTACACTTGCTTTCCAAACTGCCACAATCTAACACCCATATCTTCTTCACCACGTACAATTACGGGAGCAAAAATACGAACTTTAGGGTCAAGTTTTTTAGCTAGTACGAAATTTTCCTTGTTGTATTCACCTCTAAGTTTTGAGGCAAATAGAGCAATCGGATCCTTTTCTCCAAAATTCAAAGGAGAAATCATAACTTTGTTTGTAATACCGTAATAAATTTTAAGTTCCGTGAATGGGTTTGCTTTGTTAAAAGCAGAAGGAACAATACGGATTTGTTGTTTTCCTACCTTAGGTGACCAATAGATTTTAGAGTAATCGGTTTTTTCCCTAGGTGATGTTTTCTGTTGAAGACCATCTAACTTCTTTTTCAATAGTGATAAATCCATAGATATAACTGTTTATGTTTACAACCGTAAATGTAATAATTCTTTTTATGAAAGCCAAATGTAAATAAGCCCTCTTGTGAGGGCTTTTAATTAAGTAAATAAAGCTCTTAAAGCTGGGTAGGCATTTACTATAGTTTCATCTCCCTTAGCTATGGTTTTTAGAGCACCTACTGATCCTGAAAACCAACTTGAGTTAGATAACTGAGATATAGCATTAGCACCATAACCCGCAGCCATACTTCCTACTACTAAAGCATAAACTGCCTTTGTAGTTAGATCTAGATTCTTTGGATCTTTTATAAATAAAGATAATACTCTTTTAATAGGTGCTTGGAAGGCTTTTTCATTATCGTGTGCCCAGTGATAGACTTTATCAGCAAAATCTTCTCCTTTTTTCCAATTTAAGAGTTTTGCTAACTTAGCTGAATATTTTGATATAAATCCTACTAAAGCATTTGCTGTAAGAACTGTAGCTATAATGGTTCCTATTGCTTCTTTTAATTGTTCTGGATCTTTGCTTTTTAATTCTTTTTCTAAAGCATCTGCTATATCGTCAGCAGCATTTAAAAATTCTTTATCAAAAACTGCTTCTTGTTCTGAAGGTTGCTCTTCAGTAAGATATTTTCTAAATACTTCTAACTCTCTCATATCTCTATAATCTTAAAGATTTTTGTGTTTAGTTGGTTTAACTCATTGTGCTGAGTAAGCAAGATACAATTCTTGTAGTGGTTCCAATTAATAGCAAATTTAGTATCAACTACACCACCATTCAATTTTTTAATTAGCTCGTTTAAAGCATTAATTGTATATAGTGTGTTTGATTCCTTCTTTCTATGAACCAAAATAGTATTTTCAGGTATATAACTTACGTTTGCATGTTCTACATTGTAGGTAATGACGTACTCCTCTTTACCTATAATTTCTAAAACAAACATTTTATTATATATAATACTGTACTTTGCTTTTATATCTTCAATTAGTACATCCAGATTTTTAGGGTCTGTAAACGTACAAAATAGCTTATTATTCAAATCTTTTATTGTATTTAAATCCGTGATAACATCATATTGCGGATTATACATATTAGTTGTTCTTTCCAAAATCATAGTCATAACCTGTTTTTTCTTTAGTGTTTAGTTTGTATTTTTTAAATATATTTTGTATTTCTAGCATTTCATTCTGTTCTCGTTCATCCCAATCCAACAAAAACGAATCATATGTGTACAGAACCAATTTCGTATTCTTTCCCATTAAGATACGCAACATATCCCACAATATCAAGATATTCTGAGCGGTTTCGTACCCCTGTAGCAAATAATTAAACAATTTTTGTGGGTTCATTTCCCCCACATTATTTTTTTCAATTTTATATCCAGAGATTGGCACCTCTATACATCCCGTGTTTTCAAATTGCTCCCAGTTTTTCTCAATATATACCTGGCTTTTCTTAAAGAAATCAATATTTTTGTAAGATTCAAAAACTCCTCCATATAACTGTTTGAATGTGAGTTCTTTTGCCTTTGCGTAGTCCACTTTATATAAGGAAGCAAAATGAGCATGAATATCATCAACGGGAAAAACATAATCAATGAGACGAGCAGCCAAGCTAGGATGGTAAGCAGAAATATCAATTTCAACAAATTTATCGTTACGTGGTATAAAGCTTTTTCTACAACCGTTTTCTTTATTGAGCGCCGCATAGTTAATTCCTCCAAATGTGTTTGATGGTCTTGTTGTTGTTGTTTTTAAATTGTATTGTGTATAAACAAAATCTTGTTTTGTTGGGTGAAAATAATTTTCAAATTCGGGTTTATTTATATGTATCCCGTTTTGTTCAATAGCGTTAAACACTACTGTTACTTTATTATTAAAAAACTTGTGGTATTGTGTTTTAGGCTCACACATGTTTGGTAACAAATCATTATACACTTGCTCGCACACCTCATAGTGTTTAACAATAGGGATAATTTTATTTACCTCTGTGTTTGAGCCGTGGTTTCTATAAAATAGATCGTGTGTTGTTGTGGCAGGACGTATATACGGATGAGGAGGGGGTGTTATGTCAAGCAAATGCTTAATTGGAAAATAATGTAATATTTCTTTCTTATCCCTACAATACAACACATCAAATTTTTGCAAAATTGCGGTAATGTGTTGCGATATTTCGTTTAGTGTTTCGCTGTGGCTAACGCCTAGCATAAAGCCTTTAGTTGCTAAAAGCGGGCGAATATACACCAAAGATACAGTGTTTTGAATTGGGTGAATTCTATCATTTGAGGGTATTACCTCTATGAATGCTTCCTTGTATCCTAAATTATAGAAATTTTTAAGTTGGTCTATGTCTTCTATTAGCCAGTACATTGCGTAACCTTTATTTGTGTAAATATAAGAAGGCTCCGTTATGGAGCCTAGTTATTTGTAAAACTGAGTGAATTTAATTTGCTTATCTGTAAGGGCTTCCTCCTACCCAAAGAACTAGACTTTTTCTAGTGCCTGAAGTAACAGGAGTTACTCTATGTAACATATAGCTAGGGAATAAAAATGCTGCACCTCTCTGCTTTGCGCAAGTTTGGAGTCCATTTCCTGTCCAAATTTCAAGATCACCTCCAACATAATCCTCAGGATCTGATAATTGGATTGTAATACTTATTTTTCGATTGTTTATAGGAAAGGGTCCTATATCCATGTGCCAATCGTAATGTCCCCCTCCTTCGTAATATTCAGTATATTGGATAGAGTCTCTAATAGAATACAAATCAAAATTCCACACTTGATTTGCTTCCATAACCATACTCTCTATTTTACTGTAAAGCCAATCACTTTTTTCATCATGGTGTACCCATTTAATTTGAGATTTTCTAGCTTTATGATCCTCATTAATTGTATCATCTACAACTTTAGCTTTTTCGAAAGGATATAGTTCTTGTAAATTATTTATATAATCATACTCTTCGTTTAAAAACGTATTTTCAAACCAATAATAATTAGTTTGAATGGTTTTAGGATTAGTGGGAAAAACTAAGAATTTGTTCATAACTTATAATTTTATTTTTTTTATGTTCATAAATCTTTTAATTTAAAACCTCAAGTTAGTACTTTTTATTAGAAATTACTATAGTATCCGTTTGGTGAGTCACTACCTGCCATATCAAATCCATTTGAATTGGCGTCTTTTACAACAGAGTTCCATCGTATATTACCAGGAGTAGTTGTTGTACAAAATGTTAATACGTTATCCCTAATCTGCCCTTGCTTGTTAAGACCCCCTATAACTAATCTATTATTTATTGATTCAATGCACAAAGGAATAGTCAAATAAAGAGGTCCGCTTTGAATTGGATTGTATTGAGTCCACGTTACTCCTCCATCATTTGACCTCATCATGTAAAGAGCACCTAACACGGTGTAGCCTACTGCATAAAAATATCCATCAGTATGGTACGCAACCCCAGTGAGTGTTATGTTTGATGGAGCTAATGGAGGCATACTACGTGTTGTCCAAGTTGTGCCAAAAGCATTACCTGTTATTATTGAACTATTTTCTCCAACAGCGACAAACACACTTCCATCACTTGTAATACCTCTCCAAGTTGCAGTAACTGAATTTACAATAGACCAAGAATTAATTCTATAACTTGTATTGGTTTTTAATATTCTACTTGCACCAACAATTATTCCGACTCCTATATTATTATAAGCTACAGCGTATAAGTTTTGAGTAGTTGGAGAACTAACAGTAACCCAAGAAGAGCAATTTGTATTTGAATTTGTTACAATTCTACCTTGACCTACTGAAACAAAGGGAGGAACAGTTAGATAACTAGCATGCCTAAATGAGGGCATAAACTTTATAGAATATAAAGCGTCACTAATTATAAGTACAGAAGAATAATTATTTCCATAATCAGTAGACCTAAATATCCTACCATCTAAGTTATTATTAAATCCTGCAAGTAATTGAATAGGGCTTGATGTTGTTTCGTTATTAGCTATTCCCCACCATGCTATATTTGTAGTACTAGCAAAAGGAACAATACATGAAAGGTTTGATTTTACAACAAGTTGATTATAGGATTTTGATGCATACGGAGAAAAAGAAGTATCAAGGTTTACAAGTAATTCCGCATCAAGTTTTGTGATTTGTTCATTACTTGGACTAATATCAAATTTTTTACTAAATACACCCGTGTCTACCGCATCTTTTAGATTAGTAAACGAAATCGTCTGATTGTTAGCTAAATCATCCCAAGCCATTACTCAGTAGTTTCAGGTTCAACAACGGGATCTGTTTCGGATTCAACAATAGGTTCTGTTTCAGATTCAACAATAGGTTCAGGAGTTGGAGGTATAGGGGCTACATAATCGCCCGTAATTA
>Ga0099848_1000389_pt1 | contig 20449 bp, 26 predicted proteins | sample CB_VirMetaG_3_FD_78179 | JGI IMG/M metagenome (GOLD analysis project Ga0099848, IMG submission 78179) | Freshwater to marine saline gradient viral communities from Chesapeake Bay - CB_1508_1S Viral MetaG | ecosystem: Environmental > Aquatic > Marine > Coastal | place: USA: Chesapeake Bay...
GCAAGATGCATGGCGTATGCAGTAAGATTATATTTCCCAGAAGTTCTTATGGGGGCTTATACAGATTTAGAAATTGTGGATGCAATGGGCAAAAATGTACAGGTTGACATGAACGAAGAAGGGGAAGTAGTTATAGTGGAGTAGTATAAATTAAATTTTTAAATTTTTAACAGTATGAGTTTACTTAGTAAATTAATGGACAATGCGCGTAAAGCGGAACTTGGATTTGGAATTAATGAAAATTGTGTTGTAACTAAGGTAGATAATGAACCTAGAACAAACAAAAATGGGGATCCTATTAATCGTAATAGTTTTACTACCATTAGCCAAATAGACGAATCAGGTAAAATTATCGCGGAGAGAGAAGTTTCTTGGTTTAATTTAGATGCCACTAAAGATTACGTATTCGATAATTTTATTAGCCAATTAGAGCAAATGACAGCTATCGTGGATTGTTATTGCCCAATTGCAGAAGGTGATAAAGATGTTTGGGGATTAGCTTTTAGTGCTATTTTAGCGGAAGAAGAAATAGAAGAGACTAAAGAAGAATTAGCAGAAGCTTTAAAGAGTCAGAAGACTTGTGATTCATTAATCGAACAACTATATGCAGTTTACGCTGAATTATTAGAAGACAAAATTGGTGTTGAAGGGCCTAAATTAAGAGTTAAATTAACTTTTGATAACAAAGGTAAAAATATAGGATTACCTAAATTTGGTAATTTTGTTGAATCTATGGATGTAGCGTTAGAAGACAGTAAATTAAAATTAACAAAAGGAGACCAAGAGAATAAAGCAAAAAGCACTGAAACTCCTGTAGCTAAAAACCCTGCTAAAGCGAATTTATAATATGAATCTTGACGCAATAAAAACGATAAGAATTCATAACTATAAATGGAATAAAGTAAAAGCAACAAAATTCGCCAACAACTTTATAAACATTATTTCTAAAAAATATCCCGCGGGATTAGATTCAAATGTTTATTTCGTACTACCTGGTTTTGAGCATGTTACTAAACACCAACCAATAGTAGAATTCAACCCAGTAGAGGGAATTTGGGAATTATCTACTACCGACCTTTTTAAACAACCTTTAATAAAATAATATGGCATTTTTAAGAAAATTGCTAGCAGACAGACCTGTTAGAACACCTTTGGAATTTGGAATTAACGAGAACATTAGATTAGTAAAAATTGATAATGAGCCTAGAACTAAAGAGGGCGAGCTTATTACAAGAAACACTTACATGACGTTCACTAAGTTCAACGATAAGAATGAACCAATCGCTAGTACAGAGTTCAGTTATTTTGATTTAGATCCTGAAAAGGATAACAACTTAAGTAATTTAGCTAACCAATTAGCTCAGTTACAGAATATTCTCGATTTATTGAATCCTGAAGCAGGCGCAATTGACCCTACCGCTGGTTATAAATCTGTAGAAGCGTTATCGAGCGATCTACAGAATAGAAAGAAATCTAAGGCCTTGATTGACAAGATGTTTGATTTATTCGCTGAAGCTTTAGAGGGTAAAATTGGTAATGAATCAGAATTATTAAGATTGAAGATTGTTACAGACAGCAAAGGTAAATATTTACAATTGCCAAGAGAATCTCATATCGCAGAGTTGATGACCACAGAACCTAGTGCGTTGAAAATAACTCCTTATGAAGTTAAAATGCACGCTAAGGGGCAGGAATCTCAATCACCTGAGGTTAAGACTCCTGATGAGGTTAGTGAAAGACCTAAGAAAACTTCTGCTTTAAGAAATTTATAATCATTTCACTAAAACACTCCTAATATGAGTATATTCTTACGGGAGTTGTTAAAGAAGGACACGTTAACCGATAAATTATTTAGTATAATAGATGATTATGATATTTATTGTGGGTTAATAGGAAGAGATATTGAACTAGGGGAAACATTGTGTTCCCCTATTCGCTCTTCTGATGATTATCCTTCTTTCGCTCTATTCGTACCTACAAAAATTAAAGATCTTAGACCAGAAGCTGTATGGTTTAAAGACTTAGCAGACGGTAGATCTGGGGATGTTTTTAAATTCGTTAAATATTTTGCTTTACATAATTTTGGTATAGAGTTAAACAGCCGTTATGAAGCAATAAAATTTATTGATTCCCAATTAAAATTAGGCTTATTTGAAAATAATTTTGAATTGCCGAAAATATCAGTAGAAAGAGATTTCTCTAAACATCGTACATTAAAAGACATTCATTTCAAGTCTAGAAAATTTACTGCCAGAGATTTACAATATTGGAAAGAATTATGTTTAGATGAAGAAGATTTGACTAGATTTAATGTAAGATCAGTTCGTTATCTTTTAGATGAAAATGGCATAGTCAGAAGAGAATTTAGGAGATCGGAGTTAGTATTTGTTTATCTATTTTGGGATAAATTAAAATTGTACCAACCTGAAGCGCCTAAATCTTTTAAATTCAGAAATACTTGTCCAGGAGACGATTATTATTATTATCAAGGATTTGAACAGTTAGTAGGAGCCCCTAGATTGATTATCACGAAATCTTATAAAGACGTCATGGTATTTTGGAAATTTTTTAATATATTTATGAATATCAAAGTCGACGTAATTGCTCCTCACGCTGAAAGCATAAACTTAAATCAAAAATTTGTAGACGGAATAAAACTAAATTATGGGGATAACATTTTTTGTGTGTCTGATTACGATTTAGCCGGGGTTAAATTTGCCAATCAATGTAAAAGACACGGGTTCAAATATAAATTTATAAGCACCCAAAGATTTTTAATAAACGGTAAATTAAAAGTAGTAGATAAAGACATATCTGATTACTTATCTAATCACGGGAAAGACAAAACTATAAAATTATTAAGCTCATGGCATATAGAAAAATAGAGGAATGCTTGGAAAAATTAGCAGAACTGTACAATAAAAATGAACATGGTTTCATAAAAGCCTACTTATTAATGCCCGCTTCGGTTGTGAGTTTTCTTGATAATTTAAATCCTCACAATGAGAAGGAATTAGATTTAATCGAGTTTTATAAAGAAATAAAATTTTATTATAGAGCTTATTTAGAATCTCTACCGAAAAGCAGAATAGTTAAAGTGTTTACATTAAGATCCCCTGAAGATCTAGTAAATTTTGAGATTTATTTGGATAAAATGTTTAAGTTGAGAGAGCTATCTCCTTACTACTTTATAAAATACTTACCTCTTAGCCCTTTAGCTTACTGGGATAAATTAGAAGATTTAAAAGAAACTAGTTTAAAATTAGAAAGGGATTCTGAGGCTTATTTAAGGTGCTTAAGAAAATCTAAAGATTTAGCGTATTCTTTCAATAGAATACACAATGAATTATTCTATAACATTTCTAAAGATGTACATATAGATGATGATGATTACTACAAAAACACAGAAGATGAAGAATAAAGATTACAGATCTTTTGTAAATAAAGAATTAGTAGTTCTTAAACAAGAAATAGACGATTCTAATTTTCAAAGATTATATGAAGTTGTCAACGACTCTGACCCTGTCAACATAACAGTAAAAGTTGTATCAGAGGTACCTAAAACAAAGACAAGTGAATCTAAAGGATCGTTGTTAAATCGCGAGTTTACGGCAGAAAGAGAACATTTTATACCTTATTACAAATAATATGAGATTTAAAGCACAATTGAAAAAGTTACTTTTAGTAAATGAAGGTAAACTTAACTTAAGGGCATTAGCTTCTAATATAGCCGAGTCCAAAGAAATACCTTTATCTGAAGGGACTATTTATAATTACTTGCTCAAATTAAAAAGAGAAGAAAAAGAGGTAATATCTATAGATAATACACCATCTTGGGAGGTAGTTCAAGATAACTATATATTTGAAATAAAAGGCAGCACTAAAGTTTTCTCAGTGGCCTTGATTGATTCTATATTTTTATATTATACTTCTAAAGGTTATAATTTTACTAGGTCTAAAGTACAACAAAGGTTTAATTTAACGCCGAAGTCTTTTCACACTATTCAAAATGTTTTTAATCTTTCAAAAGATTCTGATGTATTCAGCCCTTATACTAAAGCTACTACTTCTAAAGAGGATTTAGATAAATTAGCAGATAGTTTAATGGAGGAAATCATTAACTCTGGGGAGATGACTTCCAAGAAATATGATGAAACATTAAGGAAAAAATACAAGCAGATTGTAGATAAAAACAACTTATCAAAAGTATGGGAGAATGAAGTATTAAGTGATTTATTAGATAGATTACCCTCAGCTACTAACATTTCCTTACCAGTGTCTAAAGCCAGTGATATTGAAGAATTATTAGTCGGTATAGCTGATTTACACGCGGGGGCTAAGTTCAACAATAACTTAATTAGCGCTGACTTTAGTTATGACATATTAGTCAACAAATTACAAAATGTTTCAGCTTTAACTAACCGTAAAAGAGCTAAAGATGTCCATTTATTTATAGCGGGTGATTTAGTTGAAAGCCTTAGCGCCGTTATGCACCCAGACCAATTTAAAGGTATGGAGCAAGATGGTTATGGGGCAGACGTAATTTTCAAGACCTACGAAATGATTGTAGATAACTTAGTTAACGAAATATTTAACTTAAAATCTATAATTTTTGTAGCAGGAAATCACGATAGAAGTAATCCTTCTAATAAATTAATGGATTCTATGGCAGTTGACATATTGGTTTACATGCTTAGAGAGAGGTTAAAAGGTAAAGTTAAAGTGGAGTACAATCCACATATTATAGGATGTGATTTTAAAGGATTTGGAGTTGTAGGTTGCCATGGGCATAAAGGATTACACAAACGGGAATCTAGTTTTCTTGTAGAGAATTTCGCCGTGGATAGAAATAAATTCCAATTTATTTTAAATGCTCACTACCATGCTTTTATTTGTAAAAACAATGATGATTCATTCAACCACATAAAGGTAACGATTCCTTCGATAGTTACGGGGAACTTATACTCTGACTTAGATATTGGTAGAAGTGCTAGACCAGGTGTGTTCTTCGGATGGATGAATGAATTTAATGAACCTAGTATGTTAATCGAAAGAATTTAATATGGAAATAATGAAAGACATTCTTCTCAATGGTGAAGAAGCAAAATCAAAATTAATCGCAGGTGTTGATAAAGTAGCAAATGCTGTTAAGATAACTTGCGGTCCAGGCGGTAGAAATGTTGTTCTTGGGGATGCTTCTGGCATACCTGTGGTTACTAAAGATGGGGTATCAGTTGCCAACTACATAAAATTATTGGATCCTGTAGAAAATATGGGGGCTCAATTACTAAAACAAGCTTCTGGTAAAACAGTCTCTGACGCTGGTGATGGCACAACTACTTCCACCATTCTTGCCCAAGCTTTAGTTCATTGTGGGGACATAGATAATTTAAGAGACTTCAAAAAAGGTATGTTAGCCGCACAGGAATATGTGCTAGAAGAACTTGATAAATTAACTATCCCTGCGGATTCTAAAAAATTATTAGAGAAAATAGCTCTTACATCTTCTAACAATGATGAAGAGATTGCTTCTATAGTATCTGAAATAGGTATGACAATTGGTAAAGAGGGGATTATAAATGTAGAGCTAGGTGAGCAAGATAAAACTACTTTTGAGATTGTTAGAGGCTACAGGATGGAAAACTCTGGTATATTAGGTTCTAATTTTGTGAATAATCCTGATAAAGCTAGCTGTGAATTTAAGAATTGTATGGTTCTTTTGGTCTCAGATAGACTTGATAAATTCCAAGATGTTACTAGTATTTTAAGATTTGCTAAATCACAAGATAAACCGCTAGTTATTATCTGTAAAGAATTTTCTGAGGAATTTATATTTAACGCTTCTAAGAATTTTAAAATGGGTAATTTTATGTTGCCTTTGAAGGCCCCAGAATTCGGGGATAGGATGATCCAAGTACTAGAGGACATTGCTGTTTATTGTAATGGGGAAGTCATAAATTCTGCTGAATTGCGTAGTGGATTAGAAATAAAATTAGGGGCTTTAGATAGTATTATTGCTACTAAAACTCACACTTCAATTACGTATAAGGGTAATTTAGAGGCAGTTAAAATTAGGCAGAAACAATTAATGAATCTACTTAAGGAGACTTCTAATACTTATGACATAGACAAATTAAAGGGTAGAATAGCAAAATTATCTGCTGGGTTTGGTACTATTACAGTAGGAGGTATTACTAGTTCTGAACGTAAAGAAATATTCGATCGATATGAAGATGCAGTGGGGGCAGTTATGGCCGCCGTTAAACATGGATCTTTGCCTGGAGGAGGTAATGCTTTAGCTTTTATATCGGATGATTTCTTCGCCAAAAAATTGGATCTGAAGCATAACAAAGGATTTAATAATGTAATGAAAGCAATTAAAAAACCTTATTTACAAATATTAGATAATGCTAGTTTACCAATACCAGAAGGAGTTAAAACAATGCCTAATGAAGGTATAGATGCTTCCACAGGGGAATTAGTTGATTTGTTGGATAAAGGAATAATTGACCCTGTAAAAGTAACTAAGTCTGCTTTAATAAACGCTATCTCTGTTGCTAATTTAATATTAAGTACAGATTGTGTTATAGACAACAGCTTAGTTAGTATAACTTACGAATAAAAATAACTATGGAAATTTCAGATAAAAAACTGGAGGAATTATATAATGGGGCCGCTGGAAAGTGTTCCCATTTTTTATTCCTTCGCGATGAACCAAAAGAGTTTATCGAAGAATTACTTAAGGAGAATTGGATAGAAAAATTAAGCTTTGACAATAATCTAGCAGCCGATAAGAAAATGTATAGAATTAGTTTAAAGCTAGTTACTAAATTCAGAGAACTTTCAAAAGACGAAAAAGCTCAAATCAATTATATTAAACTTTCCCAAGAGGAAAGAGACGCTATTGATACAGCAGAACGTCTTGAAAGAGAGGCGAAAGAAGCTAAAAAGTTGTAGTATGAATTATAAAAAAGCCAAAGAGGAAGTCCTCAGAATATTGAATAGTCGAAATGACCAAAATATAGGTATTACTGCGTACGAATTAAATAAAGAGTTAAATATATCCACCGGTCAATATTATTTAAATAAAATGTGGCAGGACGGAGTAATTACTAGAGGTAGGTTTGGTAATGTATATGGATTTATATCTGATAGGGAATCGTTGAGATTTGCGTGTAGAATTGACCATTCAAAATATAAGCAACAAATTTTTAGCCCTTATACTGTAATGCAATTGGCTAAAGAAAGGCGTAGCATTTATAGTAGAAGACATAATTCAATAAAACCAGCATCTGTAATTAAGAATTGGTCATTAGACCTTGTTTTAACCTTAATAGAAGAAGGCCATTTGTTTTGTAAATAAATCAACAGATGAATATGGATCAACTAACTCGTCTACTCAAATAATAAAAGCTCAGTAATATGGAAATAAGATACACAATAGATTCAGCTGATAGGGTTAATAAATTACGGTGAATTATTGTTCATTTACTCTTACGAAAAATTTTATTATATTAAATTATAAGAGTAGCCGGGGTCGAATCCGTTGACGGGAGTTCACACTCTCCCCTCTTATTTCTTTTATAGTGTGAACAAAAGTGTAATAATTATGCCTAGTAGACGCACACGGGAAGATTTTCTGCGGAAACTCTCAAAAAAGCAGCCTGGTTTAAATGTACTCAGCCCTTATATCAATTGTAATGATAAAATCATTGTCGAGGATGCCCTCGGCATTAGATATTATTCTATTCCAAAGGAATTACTAAATGGGAAAGTTCCTACGATAAAATCAGCTGTTTGCAAGAATCAATGTTTCATTCAAAGATCTAGGGTATTACACGGGGATAAATATGATTATTCTGAAGTTAACTACACTAAAAATAATGATAAAGTCCTTATCGGTTGTCCCCGTCATGGTAAATTTTACCAAACTCCTAACGAGCATTTTAATGAAGGTTGCGGGTGCCCTATTTGTGCCAATGAAAATTTACCCGGTTGTTACGAAAGTATAGTTAAATACAACCCTAGCTCCTCAACTAACCTTTATTTTATAGAAATTTCGTCTGATACTGAAATATTTTATAAAATAGGCCTCAGCGTGAATATAACAAATAGATTCAAACAAATTAGAACAAATAATAATTACAGAATTAAACTGCTGGAATGCCGGCCAGGAACAGCCTCCGATTTATTTGTAGAAGAGCAAGAGTTAAAAAATTATTTCAAACAATTAAAAATAAATTATGAACCAAATTATAAATTCCCAGGATATACTGAATGTTTCAAGTGGTAATCCAATAAAGGCTAGTTTTCAGTACAGGGTTACTTTGGACACTAAAGGCCGTGTAAGATATTGGTGTATCTGGAACGAGGAGAGAGATGGTGTTTATGGAGTTTGCTACACTGATTTTTTGGAGTCTGGTAAAGTAAAAACACCTACTTTTAAGGAGAGTAAGCCAAAGAATGTAGGTAAAGCTAATGAAACTACCTCAGAATCTCAGGCTATTATAGATTTGAATAATCAAATCGGTATTAAAGAAAGAAATAATTATTTCAGATCAGTAGAGGAGGCTAAATCTAAATCTTCATTCAGACCTATGTTGGCTCATAAGTTTGAAGATCACCAAGACAAAATACCCTTCCCTAGATATTCTCAACCTAAACTTGATGGGGCTAGATGTAATGTATATTGGTCAGAATTAGAAGGTAAGGTTGTGGCTAAAACTAGAACGGGTAAGGATTATTATACAACAGATCACATTATTAGAGTACTAGGGCCTTTTTGCGAGACTTTCAAAGATTTAATATTTGATGGTGAACTTTATAATCACGCCTATAGACATGACTTCGAGAAGATTATGTCTTTAGCTAGACAAAGCAAACCTAATGCACAAGATTTAAAAGATGCTAGTGAGTTGTTGGAATATCATATTTATGATGTATATTCTAAATCAACACCAAATGCTACTTTTGAAGATAGAACTTCTTATATTGCTCAATTACAGATAGATGTTTTAGCGGACTTAAAAATGATACATTTCGTGCCTACTAACATATCTAATTCCCAGGAAGAAGAAGATAAATGGCATGACGAGTATTTAGAGGAGTCTTATGAAGGCCAGATGATTAGAAATCCTAATTCTATTTACAAAGTTGACGGAAGGTCGCAAGATTTGCTGAAGCGTAAAGTATTCACAGACGAAGAATTTCCTATCGTGGCAGTAGAAGAAGGTGAGGCTAACTGGAAAGGTTGTGCTAAAAGGATAATCATAGAGTTGCCTGATGGTCGTACTCAAGGTTGTGGTATTGATGGGTCTTATGAAGTTAACCGAGAAAGATTTGAAAACAGAGAATCTCTAGTAGGTAAATTAGCTACAGTCAGATATTTTAGATTAACGAAAGACGGTATGCTTTATATACCTGTTTGTAAAGATATAGATAGACATGACTAATATAGATTATTTTTATGAGGCCAGTAAATTATTTCTTACTGAGCCTCTCACTGAAAAAGAATGGGATGATATTGCTAATGAGGGCAGTTATATTCCTAGATCCTCTGATTTTGAAGAATGGGATTTGGATTATTTAGAAGACTTTATACGCGATGCAGCTGAATTAATAAAAGAAAACGTAGAAAAACATGATAGTAGCTTTAAAGAATCAACCGAAAAATAAAGTAGATGAATTATTAATCGCTTTAATAAAACAGACTGAACGCGTAGTGAATAAAACTGGTCATAATGATGCTAAAACTCGCCTAAGTCAATACAATAATTTATTGAATGCCCCTAATTATAAACGAGTTTATTTAGAGGCTTATGGCCCAACTTGGGATAAATATATAAGTGCAAATACGAAAGAAGGTTTTAATACTTTTAAAAGTATGGAACTTTACGAAGAATCTCAGGAAGAAGCGATAACTGATAATTTAGGGCATGAGATTTCTGTTAATAATACAATCTTGGCTTACTTTGAAGACGGTGGAATTGTAGTATGTAAGCTCGAGGGATTTACTAATAGAGGATTGAAATTGTTAAGACATGATTCAAAGAACATTGTTTATATTCCTAAGACATCCACTCATAGAATAGTTAAAGTCAATGCTTAAATTATACGCCTTATCTAAGAAAGCAGGGGAAAATATTAATAGTAATCTTATAGACCCTAAACACCCTGATTTTTCAGAAGACTTATTTCGATCTCTGTCCTCAGAATACCCAAGTTTTGCTACATTTTTAGTGGACCCTATAGAATGGAAAAATCTTCCTGATGATTTTTATTATTTGCCAAAAGCTATAAATATCAGTACTATGGAAGAAGTAGAAGCTATTTGTGTTCATTGCGAAGACATTTTATGCCAAGCCTTAAAATGTGGAACTTGTGGTGGGACAGGGCGGCTTAAATTATAGACTTATGAAAGAACTAAAAGAATTAGACCCCGAAGAATTACTTATCTTTCTACAAAAATTGGAAGAAAATTTGTATATTAGCGACATCAAAATTATAGACGATCATGAGGAATTAGCTCGGGTTGATATGAAACTAAATGACATTTTATTCTTTTTAATTTGCCCTTATTATTTTTATAAAGAACTAGGCAGTTTCTGCTTTTTCAATGAAAGTAGACATGCCCAGGAGACAGCAAAAGGGTTTGTTGTAGATAGATTAACTGATTATTTTGAGGAAATTTACTTACCGTGGCTATACAATGATACGGGGTTCAAAATGAACTCAAAATTTAAAGGGTTGATTAATACCCAAATTGATAAATTAAAAGAACAATATTCAATATGAATGCACTAAATTATATTAATGGATTAACGGGAGATTATTTAAGAAATACACCAGCATCAGCGGCATTCGAGGCATTTTCTACTCAGTACCCAAATGTTGCTTCCTATCCTTACTTTAGAACTGCATTTAATCATGCAAAAAGAATAGCTAATGAGACTTCGGGGCATACCCCTGTATATACTGAGACTATAGATACTGAAGTTATAGTCCAAGCGAAAATTGAAGTAGAAGAAGAATTAGCAGTTAGAAGTGTTAAAAATTACCAAAAAGGTGATAAATTACCTGAGGTCCCAACATTAATTCCTACAGGTACTTTCTTCGACCAGTTTATATCAGATAGAATAACTACAGAAGAAGAAAAGAAAGATTATTTAGAACATGTTGGTGAAGAAATGCCCATAGAGCAAATTGAAATTGGTGGTTTTACTAGAAAGTGTATAGATATCGTGGCCGGTCCTGCGGGGAGCGGAAAAACATATAGCAGATGTATACTTGCGGCTAAAGCAAAAATATTTGCGAGAACTGAATATGGTATAGATATCCGCGTAGGTTTTATTTCTGGGGAAATGAGATCTTCGGAGTGGGGTAAAGAGCTGGCTAAGTGCGAATTATTAAGAGAGCTTGAGGTAGATTATATGCTAGACCACGTAGGATTTCCAAACTACGAAGATATATTCTGGGAAGCTTTTGGTGATTATGATATTGTAATTGTTGACTCATTACCTGCTATTATGTCTCACTTCAAAATGTCAACGCCACCTAATCAAAAGACTAAAACAGAATCTCAAATGATATTTGACTTCATAAGAAAAGCTTTACAGTCAGTTGATAAGAACAATAATAATGTTCAACTTATAAACCAGGCTAACAAAGATGGTAACTACAAAGGGGGAACGGAATTACCTCACATGATGTCATCTATGTCTTTCGTTAGAATTGAGGGTCAACAAAGATATATGGAGTTTGAGAAGAATCGTAACAATGGTAAAGTAGGGCGTAAATTGTATTTCACTAAATTGAAAAATGGTGATATTCAATTCAATACAGAAACTTACGATGCTACTTATAATCAGAAAGAAGATGCTAAGCGATCTGTAAATGATTTATTGAATTCTTTAAATAGATCTGAAATGGATAGTTTAGGTGAAGGTTCTGATTTAGAATTATCCCCAACTGAAATGGGAACAGGTGGAAATACCCAAGATGAATTGCAAGAATTGGCTGCGGTTGTGGCCCATTAATTTTAATTTTTAAACCATATATTTATGTCATTAACAGTAGAAGTAAGTAACATCGAGTACTTAAAATTTAAAGAATCAGTATTAGGAGCAAACTCTGTAATTAGAAGAATGGATGTACCTTTGAAAGACATTACTCTTGACTCAGTAGATTCTATCAAGATTAGAGGATCTATTTTATTATTAGATGTTTACGCAGTTAAAAAACTGATGAAAACATTAGGCATTTCTAAAACATTTTTCGACACGTTAGGTAAAGCTTATGAGGATAAGGCTGTGTTGAATGAAATTATCAAAGCTATCAAAGCTAGAAAATCTGGGTCTATTACGATTGTTTACAATTGCGTTATGAATAAAATAGTAAACGTGTATAGCACAGGCGCTAAGTTTATTTCGGATGCTCAATTCTTTGACACTTTAGAGAAGTTAATTCAGAGAACAGAAGGCTCACATTTGAGAAACATTGCAATGGCTCAGAATGGAGATTTAAGAGCAGTAATCGCTAATCCTAAATTAGAGTTTCAATTTGGTGGATTACCTGATGAATTATTCACGTCTGGATGTACTTTAGAACTGAGCACTGAAGGGTTAACTTCTAGTTTCTTCACAGAAAGATTAGTTTGTACTAATGGTATGAGAGCCCAAAATAAAATTTGTTCTAGGTCTGTTGATGTTGCTGGTAAGGTACCAGAATTCATGGCTGCTATTTTAGATGGAGGTTATTATATTTCGAGTATTGAAGAATTCAAAAAGAGAATTAATAGATGCTACCATACTAGAGCTTCATTAGCAGAAGTTCTAAGAACAACTAATAAAGTTAGAAGTTCTTTAGGTAAGGCAGGTGCTAGTTTGACTAACAATATGTCTTGTTCAAGAATAGAATTAGCATTCGGGGAAAGATATTTATCACAGACTGACTACCACTCTTTCTTAAGAACTGATATCACTTTATGGGAATTGGTTAATGAGGTTACAGCTGTATCTTCTTTAATTGAGCAAAGTAGATTATCTATTCACCCTAATACAAATTTGAAAATTCAAGGTATTGGCGGTGAATTAATGTTCTCAAAACCAGATTTAATACCTTCGAATATCAAACAAATATTCTAATCTATATTAGAGGGGTTAGAGTTGCGACTTTAACCCTTAATTTTTGGTTAATTTTTATTATATTGCCGTAGTTAAATATGATAATATGGCAATTAAATCAAAAGGGATGACTACTTCGTCAGTTCCTAAAAAGAAAAAATCTAATCCTAAAATTTTATCAGTTGATATCGACGGGAAACCTATCTATAACTTAGCTAATTGGAAAAAACAAAACCCTAGAGCTTTATTTTTTGACTCTAATTTTGAAAGATTAACTTACTTACTATTCCTTGAAGCAGGTTATAATTTTATATTCCACCCTGAATCAAGAGAATTACTACCGACTTTCAATGTTATATCATATCTAAGTCGCAAAAAAGAAATAGGCTTTGCTAAGGTACAAAGTATGACTTATCAGCCTGATTTCTTGCTTAAAACTAACGATGGTACTCATGTATACCTTGAAACTAAAGGATTCTTCAGGCCAGAGGCTAGATTGAGGGTGAAGTTATTTCAAGCGAGTCTTAAACAGAACGAACGATTCTTCATGTTGCCTTGGGGTAAGGCTAAAAACAACCCTATGGAGCATGTTATCAGATTCATGGAATTGGTTGATAGGGAATTAGGGGGTTCTAATAACGGTTCTTTAGTTAAGAAAGATAAACCGAAAATAAAACTTTAACACACATAATTAAAAATAAATTAATGTCGGACAGTTGGAAAGAATTTAAAAAAGCTGTAGAAGGATCCTTAGGTGACTTTGGTGAACTTACTCCAGCCGTATTAACTTATGGGCTATCCTCTGAAATAGGGGAATTATTTGATTTATTGAGGAAAGACATTATTAACAAGTCTGAAGCAACGAAAGATGTGCATAAAAAAGCTTCTGAAATAGGGGATATATTATGGTACATAGCAGCTTTAGAGACATTTTATGAATTGCCTAGTACAAGAAACTCAGGCTTTTTTGATTTCACTTTATCTTCTGGAGATTTGGAAGTGAATTTAATTGAAGTTCACGCAGATATTTTAAGATATAGCTCAGAGATATCTGGGGGTATAATAGTGAATGATATTGACGAGATACATTACAATTTGAATAAAGTAATTAGTTGCTTATTTGATTTGTGTGTGTCTTATGATTTATCTATTAAAGATTGTTTAGCACATGCTACTTCTAAAATAGATATAAGACATCCAAAAGGATTCGATAAGGATGCAAAAAAGAATTACGAATCAGAATACGAAGCTAGCAAAGCCCAAATAGAAAAAATGGGGTCTAAAGAGGTATTACTTGAAATTGAGACTGATGCTAAATCTGAGAACTTATACAAGTATAATTCTTTAACAGTTACCCCTTCTTTTGATGAAGGTAATAAAATAGTTTATTCTCATTTTAAGGATATAATTTTAGATTTCTTTACGGCTTCTAACTTTCTGGCTGAGAACTACAAAAATGTAGATTATAGAATTAACTATGGGCCCAACTTCAGAAAGTTACTATCTGAGCATAGAGGTTCGCTTACTACAGGATTTATCGAAGGGGATAAGTTGATAACAGCCTTAGAGGCGAGGGATAAACTTAACTCCAAAAGTTCTATAGTATTTTCCAAAGATCGAAGTAGGCCAATCCTCATGAACACTACTATGAAGGAACTAGACGATCTCTTGGATTACATTGAAATTGCACGTTCGAAAAATTAACAATATATGTATTTAAAATCAAACGACTTGGAAAAGCGATATTCGATTTTCCCGGTTTCGCATCCAGATTTGTGGGAATTCTACAAAAATGCGGAGAAACAATTGTGGGTGGCAGAAGAGCCTGATCTTAGTAAAGATAAATATGATGATTTAAATAATGAAGAAAAAGATTATTTAAATAATATTTTGGCTTTCTTCACTATATCTGATGGATTAGTTATAGATAATCTAGCTACTAACTTTATGAATGAGGTTGAGTTGTTGGAAGCACAATATTTTTATGGTTTACAAACTTTGATTGAGCAGGTACATGCAAATGGTTATTCATTATTGATAGAATCTTATATAAAAGACGAAAATCAAAAGCTGTCTTTGTTCAATTCAATGTCTACAAACCCAGCTGTATTTGCGAAAGCTGATTGGGCGCAGAAATGGATATCACATCCTTCCTTTTCCCATAGATTAATTGCTTTTGCTTGTGTGGAAGGAATCGCATTTTCAAGCTTATTTGCGGGGGTGTTTTATTTTAGAAGTAGAAATAAAATGCCAGGCTTATGTTCTATGAATGAATTAATCATTAGAGATGAGACTGTTCATTATGAGTTCGCTTTAAATCTTTATAAAAAATATTTGAAGCCAGAATTTAAACTTAGCACAGATGAAATAAGAGCCATCATACTTAGTTGTTGTGAAGCAGAACTAGAATTTGTTGAAAGAAGTTTACCTAAAGGGTTACTAGGTCTTACAAAAGATATGATGAAGAACTACGTAAGATATGTTGTTGACATCGTTTTAACAGATTTTGGCTGCAAAACAGAATTCAATGTATCTAATTCTTTAGATTATATGGCTAGATTAGGTTTATCGGCTAAGAACAACTTCTTCGAACAGAGGGTAGGAGAATATACTAGAGTAGATATCCCTAATTCCTCTGAGGGTATTTTTGATGATGACGAATTCTAATTTATAATATATGAAGATATTAAAGAAAGATGGAAGTTCTCAAGCTTTCATGCCTAATAAAATTTTAACTAGAATTAAGGAACAATCAAGAGGGCTTTCGATTAATGCGGAAGCCTTGTTCCAAGAAGTAGTGCCCATGATTAGTGATGGTTTGTCTACTACTGATATTGATGAATTATTAGCTTTTAAAGCGGCGGATAAAATTCTATTGCACCCTGATTATTCTATTTTAGGGGGTAGAATATTATTAAGCCGTCAATCTAAGCTGTTAAATAAGCCTTTACAGCCTGTAGATTTAACCTATGATTTCTTCGCAGCTACAACCTTTTTAGATAAGTATTCTTTGAAGAAATATAGCGAAGGGAAAAAGACTTCTCATCCTGTAGAACTACCTTCTGATATGTATGAGAGAGTAGCAGGTTTATTATCTGATAGCGCAGAAGATAAAGAGGAATTATTGGCTGACTTAAAGAGTAAAAAATCTAATTTTGCTACTCCTACTTATACTAACATAGGTGTGCCTAATAGAGGTTCAGCTATATCTTGTAATCTTACTCATTTAAAGGAAGATTCTATTGAGGGTATAGAAGAGACTTTAACTAAAATTTCTTATGGTTCTAAAGAAGGATCAGGTATAGGTCTGTTAATTGATCCTTTAAGAAGTCAATCTAGTGAAGTATCTAGTTTTAATGGTAAAGCTGGGGGAGTTCCTAGATTTGCTGATATGGTTCAGAGTAAAATGAGATTTTACAAACAAGGCAATAGATCTGGTAGCTGTGCATTATATTTATCGTTATGGCATAGAGATATCACTTCTTTCCTTGAGCTTACTTTACCTATTGGCGATGAGCAATTGAGAACTAGAGACTTGTTTACTGCAGTTTTAGTAAATGATTTGTTCATGAAGAAATTGAAGAACAATGAGACTTGGCATTTATTTTGCCCTAAAGAAATTTTAGACGCAGGATTAAGGCCTTTGCAAGACTTAGTTGGTGATGATTTCGAGGCAGAATATAACAAGGCGGTTGCACTAGGGTTAGGTAAAGAGATAGAGCCTAAAAAGATTTGGGATATGATTATTAAATCTCAAGTTGAAAGCGGTAGGCCTTATGTCATGTATAAGGATAATGCGAATAAACGTAATATGCAAGATAATATTGGTATAGTAAAGCAAAGTAATCTATGTATTGAAATATACCAAGTATCTAAACCTAATTACACACCGCAATGTACTTTAGCTTCAATTAACCTAGCTGAGCATGACGATCTAGATACTATAGCTAATAGCGCTAGAATATTAGTTAAAGCTCTGAATAAAGTTATTGATGTAAATAAATGGAGTGACGAATGGAGCAAAAATGCCGGGTTAGACCAAAGAGCAATTGCTATAGGTATTGCAGGATTAGCTGATTTCTTTGCGAAGAAGAAAATTAGTTTTGAAAGTGAAGAAGCCAAAGAATGGAATCATAAAATATTCGAAACTATTTATAAAGCAGCTGTAACTGAGAGTAATAGATTAGCAGAAGCCACAGGTGAAACTTACCCTGCATGGGGAGGTAGCCGTTATGAGAGAGGCGAAACTTATATTGAGGGTTGGTCCCCTTTAGCCCCAGGTGAGCCTATCAAAATGAAAAATTCTCTATTAGTTGGTCTTATGCCTACTGCTTCTTCAGCTATCTTGTTGGGATCGTTCGAAAGCTTTGAGCCAATTGGTTCTAATATATTCTCCAGAAGAGTGGGTCAAGGTGAATTTATTGTAATTAATAAGTACCTTGTTAAAGAATTGATTGAGTCTAATTTATGGACAGAAGAAATCAGAGATAAGATTATTCAGTCACAAGGTAGTATACAGACAATCATTGAAATACCAGAAGATATTCGCTATAGATACAAGACAGTATGGGAAATACCTCAAAAGACTTTACTTGATTTATCTGTTATTAGAAATAAATACGTAGATCAAGGGCAATCTTTGAATGTATATCATAGTGAAGCTAAATATTCTAAGATATCTAGTGCACTAATGTACGCCTGGGCTAATGGATTAAAAACAGGTGTTTATTATACTCGTACTCAATCTAAATTAGATACTAATACTAAGTTATCTTCTTCTCAAATTAAAAAAGAAGAGCCGGTAGCTAAGAGACCTGCTAATTCTTTATTTACATGTGCGGGAGGTGGATGTGACGCTTAATTTTAAGGATTATGGTATGGGAACCAAGTAGAGAAGGTATAGACCATATAAATATTTATTCAAAGTCCTCTTTAACTTTAGGGAGGGCTTTGTCTAATTTCTTCCATTCGGTGTTTATACATCCTAAATACGGTAAATTTAATTCTGTGGAAGGTTATTACTATTGGTGGTTAACTGGTAGAATGCACGATGAATTAAAAGAGCTGCACGGATTTAAAGCTAAAGAATTCGGAGAAAGTAAAGAGGCAGTAATAAAGGTGACTAAAAAGTTCAAAGAAGAAATGCAATATGCTGTAGGTTTAAAAGTACTGCAAAATGAGTATATTCAAAATTTGATGATAAAATCTTCTTTACCTTTTGCTCATTACTACTATTATGGCAAACCGAATTTGAACCCTAAGGTTTATGATAGATCTAAAAAAGATGATTATTTAATAGACGCTTGTGAAACCTTAAGAGCAGAATTAAAAAGAAATGGAAAATTTGATAAAGTTGAGCTTAAGCTTATCCAGTAATGAACATACGGGGCGTTATATGAAATACTATGACAAGTACCCTATAGTCAAAGAAACTGATAAAACTATAATTGTTAAAAAAGTTCATGGCGATTATAGATATTACAAAAATGAATTATTAGTGGCTAACCCCACATTAAAAAATGATAATCTTTCTGGCATCAGATTCACTACTATTTGTTACGAAGCAGACGTAACTAACGCTATAGATTTACTTGAAAAGGCCATGGCGGAAACAGTAGAAAAATTAATAGGAATTAATAACCGAGCCCTGACTGCATTTAATTCAGGCTCAAAATCTAAGTAAATATGATGAAGTTTCAAAAAGGTGGCTATGTGTCACTGACAAATTATTTTAAAGTCCTTGAATCAGGAAAAGATTCATTATTGGTGGAAGACCGTGATGGAGAAACATTTGAGTTAGTGGGAGAAAAAGTTTTAAATCAATTGTTTAAATGTGATTCTTTCGATAAAACAATTAAAACTACTAAACAGGAAATAGTAGAAAAATTACAAGGAGCTAGAAGCAATATATTTACTGTTAAATTTAAAAAGGCTGATGGCGAAGATAGAGTTTTAGTGGGTTATTTACATTCAGTAGACTCTTTCTTAGGTAGAACTAATGTTATTGACGTTCAAGTACCTGCTGATGATAAAACAAAAGGTCATAGGTTAATCGATAATAGAAATATCGAATGGTTAATTATTGATAATACGAAATACACAACAAAATAAGACATATGAACGCGGAAAGAATTAGAATTATCAGAAGATATATTAAAGAAAATCCTGATAAAACAAATAAAGAGATAGCAATTATCATTTCAGAGAAAGCTAGATCTGCAGAATTAAAAAATTTAAGTGTAGGGAGTTTACAGAATTATATAGGTCAAGTAAAGAAATTACCTGAAGATGTAGTAAGTACAGACAAGGATTCTATTATTGATGAAATTGTTACTGAGTTTTATGTTCAAATATCTAGGGATCAAATTGATAACCGTAAAGGATTATTCGCACATTTAGAAAGTTTAGCTAAGTTAACAGACGCAGGTGATATTTATATTGCTGCTTTCAGTGATGAAGAATCAGCTAAAAACTTTATTGAAGAGTTATTTCCATTTGGTGTTGATGCTGAAATTAAAAAAGCTCAGCCTAAACCTAAGAATTCTATTTCATCAAAGCCTAAGAAACCTTTATCTTTGATCTTAGTTACCTCTATTAGTAACGCAAATCTTATCTTAGATAATTTCGATACAGAGGGAGTAGATAGTGTTACTAGAGTAATTTACGGGGAATATGTAAATATTTTTACAGGAACTGATCTTGTAGATACTGATAAGCTTATTGGAGGGGCTAACTGCTTAATAGACGGTATATCTATGTCTATTGTTGTGGCGAGTAAAGAACTTCAAAAAGGCAACTTAGTAAAGTTAGTTATTTCTGATGTTGAAGGTTATGAAAGTGGATCTCATGTAGATGCAAAAGCCCTTAGCTCAGACTTACAAATCCTTAAGAGTATTGAGGATATTGAAGTAGTATTCGAAGTTAGAGATAGTAATAACTTATTTGAATTTTTAGAAGAATACGATCTTACTCCTACTCTAATAGAGGATGAAGACGATTATATCGAAGATGATGAAGATGAAGATGAAGATGACGATTATTACGAAGAGTCATATGAGGATTCTTACTATGACGAAGATTACGATGATGAAGATTAATTAGATAACTATGAAATTCTGGCATATATCAGATACTCATGGTTTACACTGGCATTTAGATATCCCATCTCCTGATGAAGTGGATGGGATTCTTTTTACAGGTGATATGAGTAATCAAAGAGATCCGTACTTAAACAAAGAAGAGTGTATAACATTTTTAGAGTGGGTTAAAAGCCTACCTTATAAATATAAAATAGGTATCCCTGGTAACCATGACACGTCTATAGAAAA
>Ga0099848_1000390_pt1 | contig 20447 bp, 29 predicted proteins | sample CB_VirMetaG_3_FD_78179 | JGI IMG/M metagenome (GOLD analysis project Ga0099848, IMG submission 78179) | Freshwater to marine saline gradient viral communities from Chesapeake Bay - CB_1508_1S Viral MetaG | ecosystem: Environmental > Aquatic > Marine > Coastal | place: USA: Chesapeake Bay...
CGCGGAAATTTCTTCTGACGAGGATTGAAAATTCTATCGGTGCGGGTATTCCTGATGTTCTTTTGTGCGACGAACAAGGCACGTTTCATTTTGTAGAATTAAAGTTTTTGACCAGCAACGGCGTGACCTTACAACCGTCGCAGGTGGCGTGGCTTTCCCGTCACCAGCATAGCCCGTCATGGATATTGATCAAAAAACAGAATAAGCCGACTGATGATCCGGAATTGTTTTTGTATCCGGCCGGTGCAGCCGTCGATTTAAAAATGGACGGGCTGCAATCCGTCGAGCCGATACACTATCAAAAAGGGAAATTTAACTGGGATGTCGTTTTTGACTTGATATGTCCTAGATAATCCCATACGATAGCGCGTCGTTAACTAATACGGGAGTTTTAAACGATGAATAAAACAGCATTGTTTGATGCAATCTTGGCGGCGGTGAAAGACGCTGATCCGCCGATAGATTTTAAAGAAGTTTTTGTCGGGGATGAAAAAAACAACCAAGTTTATTTTCTGTTCGATAACGTAAAAGACACTGACGGGGGGATATGAGCCAATGCCTAAATATCAAGTTTCTGTTTGTTTAAACGAGGGCATCGTTCTTGAGATCGAGGCCGCTAATCCGGCTGACGCTGAAGCCGAAGCCTATGCACTGGCGGACGCTGTTGGCGGTACTAGTTATCCGGCGCGATATAAGCCGAACGTCGTTCATAAAGAGTTTTGGACGCAGGATGTTAAAGAACGGGGGGTGGACGATGATCGACGTTAAAAGAAAAATCCATATTGATCTGGTGGCTTTGTATGATCTGGCCTATCAGAATGATTTGCCCGAAATATGTGGGGCGTTGTCTAATGTCGAGCACATGGTTTGGGAATTGCGCCGTCGTGAAGATAAAGAAGGGGAAAAAGCTTAATGTTTATATTCAGTATCATTGGCCGATTGCTTTACGGTAAAGACTGGGAAAAGCATACCCAAAAGCGAACGCGATATGTGAAACGCCGCCGATAGAAATTTTTAAAAATTTAAGCTTGACTAGTATGGGCTTTTATGAGACAACTAACACCAGCAGCAGAAATGTTGCTGGTTTTTTAACTTCTACGGGAAATAGAAAAATGACACATACTATCGAAAATAGCCAAAATACCCTGACACGTTTGCTGGAAAAAGTTCGCGACGATGCGGCGAGAAAATCAGATTACATTGCCCCGACGCATGACTTGCAGAAAATCACAAATGATCAGGGCAAACCCCAAATCGTTATTGAGCAGCGCGGCGGTGAACCGACACGCATTCTGGACGTTAACGACGTTGCGTTCGGCCAGATTGCTAGTCATGCGGGCATTGACGTTAGAACCGCCCGCCGTTTGCAAGCGGGTTATTCTGATCAATTCGACGGCCTGTTAAATGCTATCTGGCAAAAAGAGCCGTCGGTTCGGATGTTGCGGGCGCATGACGGGTTGGCGTTGTCCGACGGCGGCATTGGCACGTTGCGGGCTTTTGTTTCGGACAAGTTTAAAACTTATGATCACGTCAATCTGCTTAATGATGCCTTGCCGCAATTGATGGCAAGCGATGCACAGTTTCAGGTTGTCAATGCAACCGTGACCGATAAACGGCTTTATTTGCGTTTAAAATCCCTAATCCATACGGGCGAAGGCGCGGGTGTCGGTGACGTTATGGCAAATGGTATTGGCTTGCAAAATTCGGAAGTTGGCGCGGGTTCGGTTTCTGTTTATCAAATCGCTTGGACGCTGGCCTGTTTAAACGGTATGCAAACCCAAAACAAAACGCGGTCTAGCCATATTACCAGCGGCCGCGATGCCGACGACTGGGGATTGCTTTCGGATGAAGCCAAGGATGCCGATAACGCCGCGCTTGGTTTAAAAATCCGCGATTTAGTCGGGGTTTATTCAAGCCGCGATAGTTTCGATGCTATTCTGGACGGTATGAAAGCCGCCGCCGCTGACGTGATCGACGGTGACGCGATTGACAAAACCGACGTCGTCGCAAATCTGGGCGCGGTTATGAAATTAACCAAGGCCGAAACTAGCGACGTGATGAACGGGCTTTTGGATACTATCGGCCAGTCTGGATATGAGCGCGACAAGCCGCTATCACGGGCAACCCTAATCAATGCGGTGACGGCGGTATCCCATAAGGCCGACGCTGACGACGTCGATTTATGGCAGCAACGCGGCGGGCAATTGTTGAATATGCGCCGTGCCGACTGGCAGCGCGTCGCGGTTGCCGCATAATATAAAACAATTTTCCCCGATAAGCCCCGCCCTAAAAAGCGGGGCTTTTTGTTAGGGCTTGCACATTATGGGAATATATGCGATAAAGCGGAAACTTTTAAATTTTCTAGAGGGGTTTATCATGTTAAAAACTACAGCTATCAGCACCGCAAAAAAGACCGCCGGTTGCGCCGTTACATATCGCGCCGGAACCGGTGACAAGTTTGCAACTTGTCCCGCTAGCTGTTCATTAAATCCAAGCGGGCGCGGTTGCGCGGAAATCGACGAACCGTATTTAAACGCGGTTTTATCGGCCGTGCCCCGTCGCGGTGTTTCTTTTACCTATTCCCATTTTGATCCGCTTTTTTGGGCTCATAGGTTGGCCGCTGGTAAAACTGTTATTAATTACAGCGCGGATGGTTTGAATGAGGCCTATTCGGCTTTCCAATGGCGCGCGCCGGTTGTGACGGTTGTTCCTGAAAACTTTTTTGCGAACGGTAAATGGGATAAACTGGCCGACGTTCGGTTGGTGCGATGCCCCGCTGAATATAACAGCGCGGTAACGTGCAACAATTGCGGCGACGGCTTGCCGCTATGCGCCCGCCCCGATCGGGATTACATTATCACCTTTACCGCGCACGGTTCGGGCAAAAAGAAAATCAACACCGGCCAGCGCGGCGGCTGTTATGCCGACGGCGGCAATGTGAATATTCACTGGCAGAACACCGCTAAACAATCACAAGCGCAAACCGACGGCGAGCGGTTGCGGGCTTTTGTCAAAACTTTGCCAACCGGCGCGATATTGCGCCAGCACGTCGCTGGTGACATCGGGAAAGAATAACCCGCCCCGCATTGCCCCATTGCCCCGCCCTAATCGGCGGGGGTTTTTTTTATTTGACAGGCTGGCCGGTGTTATCGCATATTATCTCACAAGCGGCCGGATTGGCTGGCCGCAATTACTACGGGAAATAGTAAAATGGAAAATCAAAATTTTATACCAGCCGAAACCCTCGATCCGCGCGATCAGCAAATCCTTGCATTGGAAAGCCAACTCGAGCATTTCCGCCGCCGTGATCAATTGAAAGCCGAACAGCTAGACCAGTTGGGCGACGCGATCATGGCCGTGATCGGTGACAAAGTCGAAGCCTTGGCTGAAAGCAAAGCGGATGAAGCCGTCGAGGGGGCTTTTCAAAACTTCAGCAACGATTTCAATATTTATGATCACCAAATCGAAATCGAGGAAATGATTGACGATCGGTTGCCAATCCCTCAGGACGAAGATGATCACCGCGAGGCCGTCGAGTCTATCGTCAGGGATATTCTTTCTGGCGCAACCGTCACTATCGACGTTTAAGCCCCGCACAAGCCAACAACCGCCCCCGCTGGTGCATTACTAGCGGGGGTTTTTTAATGCCCCTCACCGGCCAACGTTGCCCGATTAAAAGAGTTAATGAAGCCGCGCCGTGCCCCGCGCCCGTTGTCCCAAACTTACCAGCCCGTGCACCGTGCACCGTGACCGGCTGGCCGTGATCCGCGGCGCAAATCCCGTCGGCAGCGGGCGGGCGATCGTGACCGGCTGGCCGTGATCCGCGAACCAAAAGCCATGTTCCGCGAACCGTGATCAATGGCAAGGGGCCCCTGCATATCGGGGCAAAAACCGCAGAAATCCGCCAAAAATCCGCGATCCGCGCAGCGCGGCCACCGGCCTGCCTAGCGGGGGCAAGGGCCATGTTTCTCTCAAATATTTATATAAAAAATGATATGGATTGTTTCACGTGAAACATTGCCTAATTATTAGGCAAATACGCAAGACTTGTTAACTGTCAATAAAACGTGCATATTTTGTCGATAAATTGTAAACGTAAGGGGCCCCCGATGGATGTTTCCGATCAGGAGTTAAAGCTTCGCCTGCGACTCGCGCAAATCGAGAAGAATGAAGCTTGTCAGGAAGACTTTTTAGTTTTTGTAAAATCTATGTGGCCCGAGTTCATAGCCGGGCGTCACCACAAAATCATTGCCGAAAAGCTTGAACGCGTAGCCAAGGGCGAGCTAAAGCGCCTTATTATCAACATGGCACCGCGTCATACTAAATCGGAGTTTGCGTCGTTCTTGTTTCCCGCGTGGATGATGGGGCGAAACCCTAAAATGAAAATTATTCAAGCTACGCACACCACGGAGCTTGCAGTTAACTTTGGTCGTAAAACAAAAAATCTAATTGACAGCGATGAGTACAAAGAAGTTTTTCCGAAAGTTAAGTTGGCGGCAGATAGTAAAGCGTCTGGTCGTTGGGATACTGCTTCTGGAGGCATGTATTACGCCGTCGGTGTGGGAAGCAACCTTGCTGGGCGTGGTGGCGATCTGGTTATTATTGATGACCCGCACTCTGAGCAAACTGCGATGTCAGCTAACGGCTTTGACGACGCGTGGGATTGGTACACTGGGGGCCCCCGACAGAGGCTCCAGCCGGGAGGAGCGATAGTTCTAGTTCAGACCCGGTGGTCCGAAAAAGATATGACCGGCCAGCTTTTGAAGGCGATGGCTAAAGACCCACTAGCGGACCAATGGGAAGTAGTCGAGCTCCCAGCTATTTTTGATGACGGCAAGCCTTGCTGGCCGGAGTTCTGGTCTCTTGATGATCTGACCGCAGTAAAAGCGTCCATTCCGCCGAGCAAGTGGAATGCTCAGTATCAGCAGAACCCTACCGGCGAAGAGAACGCCATCATCCCTCGCCAGTGGTGGAAGCGTTGGGAAAAAGACAACGTGCCCAATCTTGAGTTTGTTATTCAAAGTTATGATACGGCGTTTAGTAAAAGAGAAACTTCTGACTTTTCTGCCATAACCACGTGGGGTGTTTTTCACCCGGAAGAAGCTGGGGGTCCCCCGGCGATTATATTACTGGACAGCAAGAAAGAGCGGTGGGATTTCCCGGAGCTCAAGCGAGAGGCGCTAGAGCAGTATCAGTACTGGGACCCCGACACCGTCATCGTAGAAGCAAAAGCTTCTGGATTACCCCTGACGCACGAATTAAGAAACGTCGGAATACCCGTTGTTAACTTTACGCCAAGCAAAGGTAATGATAAGATAACGAGAGTTCACTCCGTCTCACCGTTGTTTGAAGCGGGGATGGTTTGGGCCCCCGACACTTCTTTTGCTGACGAGCTCATAGAAGAGGTAGCAGCTTTTCCCAACGGGGAGTATGATGACTTGGTAGACAGCATGACACAGGCCCTTATGCGTTATCGTCAGGGTAATTTTGTGCAGCTACCGTCGGATGACTGGGGTGATGAGGATACCAACGTAAGAGTTAGGGCGTATTATTAATGGGAAATAGTGTAGTAGATTTGGGGGCCGCGGCCTTAGATTATGCCGAGGGCGTTTGGGATTATATGACAGGGGCCCCAAAAGCTTCTGCCTCTAACACCTATATTGTTAGAAAGAGTCGTAAGGGGCAGCAATTGTACAGCGGCGAAAACCCTGAAAGCCAGACGTTTTTTGAATATCTTGGTTTTGAAGATGGCGGCAGCCCTGCGGTGGAGTTGCAAAACGACGGGTCCCTTCCCGGTGTAGATGAGTTACGTTACATGACCCCTGCCGAAGTAGAAGAGGGCTCGTATAGTTTTCTTCAAAACATGGAAGAGCAGATGCTGGGTCATTTGGCCGCGGCCCAGAGCGTCCATGACGAAGACATCCCTGTGCGCCAGTCCCTAGATATGAAGCGCTACCACTATGAAGAGGCGGAAAAGCTGCGTAATCAGATCGAGCAGTTTAAGGAACGCCGCGCTAGCGCCATTCAAAACTACCCGGAAAGCGAAACTAAGCTGTATATGAAAGAGGGGGAGGCTCCTTATGTAAAAGGGTTTCCGGATGATTTGGTTCAGGGCTTTGACGACGGCGGCGTGGCTTCCCTTGGCGCGGGCGAACCGGCATACATAGATATGGGTAACATGGACATGAACAGCATGTTCGCCACTCCGGCTCAACCCGGAGATGAGTACTATGTCGGGGAGTACCCGGGCCGTGTATACCGGGAAGGGGACTACATTACGGAGCCCGGCTACCTTGGTCCGGAGTATGAGTTTGAGGTAGAAGGCCCGCGGCGCTTTGACCTCTATGAAGATAGCGGACAGTTTGCGCCGCCTCTAATGGACAAAGCCTTTGAGCCGTATGTTGAGCAAGACCGCTCGGGTAACTTAGGCATAATGGCTAGCCTTGGTAAGGATGCGGATAGGACGGGTCCGTTACAGGCCGATCCGGAGTACCCCGGCATAGAGGGTTTTGACATTTACCGGGACCTAGCGCCGGAACAGTTTAAACGTCGCCCCCTAAATAAACAGAATTTTGATAAAAAACGTGGCTTCCAACACGGGCAGATGGTTCGATTAGAGGCTATGGATAATAAATTGATGAAAATGGCGGGGGTCTCTCCGCAGAGCTTGGGGCCTGCTGCTATGGACCAAATGTCGGATATTTTGGGGCGAAACATTGGCTAGTAACCCGGAAGACGACTTCCTTCAGTATGAGCCCCCACCGGAAGGCGCGTACCGCGAACTTGGTATCGGGGCCCTTCAGGGTGCGACGACTGATTTAGGTGGTTCTTTCGCAGACATGGGTGCGACAGCCACGGGCATTGCGTCTCAAATAGACCCCCGTTTGTTAGCGGTGTCGCCGATAGCGTCGGCTTTGTCTGCCGCGGACCCCTACGCGCAGGCTTTTGTTAAAAGATTTGGCTCCGAGGCCCTCGGCTCACGGTTCTTTCCTCCTGCGCCAGAAGATTTGGAGGCGTACCGTGATTTGGGTCGGTTGGCTGGTGGAATTACGGGTGCCGGTGAAATGCTCACGGCCCGCGGAGCTAAAGCTGTTTCGAGTGGCATAGAGGACTTTATGCAGTATCTGCGGCCGCAGGCGGTTACTCCGGATGGTCAAGTAATGCCTTTACCGGATACTTCTGTTACCGAAATGCTGGCGTCTGCGGACACACCGGGAATGAATCCAAAATATACAAAGGACATAAAAAAGGCGGAAAAGACGGCGCAAGACCGCCTAGAAGCAGGAGAAGACCCCCGCAAGGTGTTTGAAGACACAGGGTTTATGCGTATTAACGTGGACGCAAGACCCGGGCGTGAAGCGGGGGAGGCTCCGTTAGAAACCAAAATGGTTTTTGATATCCCGGATAACCTAACACAGATCAATTTAGGAGGTTTGTTGCCAGAGTCTGTCGCCTCTAAAGTAGCTGCTAATGCCTCTGCAAAACAGGTCATGGACGCGTTTGAAAAGTTAAAGGACCCCAAAAACTTTTTTGTTGAACGAGGCCACCGGGGCGGGAAGTATGGTAGAAGCGTACAGTTTAAATTAAATCAGGTTCTGAGCAAGGACCACCCGCTTTTTGATGTCTTTCCGGAGTTGGGAGAAGAGATAAACGTTAGGATTATTGAAAAACCCATGAAGGGGTCTGGGGGTCATTGGAACGACACCACCAACACGATTGCCATTGGTGCAAAATATTTAGGGGACGACCGCTACACATCCACACTTTTTGTCCATGAGTTAGCGCATGTATTGCAGACAAGGGGAGATTTGCCCGGGGGTAGTGCTCCGTTTTTGGTTAAGGAGAGTGTGTCAGGAAAGCTATTTGACAACTTTGCTTTATTTCAGACAACGGAAGCTTTGGCGGAGCGGGGGAACCGGGATTTTAATCCATATCAGTTTTTTAATGAGTTGCGCCCTAAAGGGGAAGCAAAGAACGTAGAAAACTTGGTCAACCAAGCTCGCTTTAACGTGAAAAACGCAAACCCGGCTGCGCCGGACAACTTAGCTAGAATGTGGCCCGGTAATACAAATAGCACCGCCCGTATTAATTTGGACGAAATGCCGTACAGAGATGAGGTACTAGCGGAGATGTATCGCCTCATCGGAGAAAAAGAGGCCAAAGCGTTTAAAGAAGCGGAGGCGTATCAGGCCCTTGGTATTGACATATATAGAGAAAAGAACGACGCGGGGTCTTTAAGACAAGGCCCATCGGCAAAAGGTAATTACATGAAGACGCGGGGCGAGTTTATGGCCCGCTTGCAAGAGGCGTACGCCTTGGCAACCGAAGGAATGCCAGTGGGTGAGCGCCGTAAATTGTTTCCAATGGACATACCTAGCGAGGGCGCTCGTGCAACAAAAGCGGCTCCGGGCGGCAACAAGGGTATAGCCGGGTCGTCGTTGGACGTAGAAAAACAGCTACGGCCTGACTACCGGACTATGCGCGGGACGCAGCTAAAAAGTTATGACACGGAAGGCGCAGAAAGAGGCTTGGTCGATGTCGAAGGTCTAATTAATGTAGACAAGGTACCGGAAAACCTGAAAAAGAAGATTGAGTTTCCTCCTAGCGGGCCTGCGCCTGCTTTGGCTCCAGAAGCGTTGGGCGAGAGCATTGGCGGGCAACCGCTTATTCCTACTATGCCAAATCGTTTCTTTTTTGAAGACCTAGACATGTCTGAGCTTACTTTACGCCCTAGCCTAGATTTAAAGGGTAATGAAATTCCGAATAGCGTTGATATTGAACTTATTCGCGCAGGTAAAAAGGGCATGGGGCATGGCACGGAAATAATGCGTCGTTTAACAAAAATGGCAGATGAAACCGGCACGACGATGACTTTGTACCCAGCCCCTTATGGAGATGGTGGGTTAGAATTGGAAGATCTTGTTGATTTCTACAAGAAGCAGGGCTTTGAATATTTAGACCCGGACCCGGACATTTCCGACTTAGACCGGGAAATGATCCGCTATCCGCGGAAAGCAGAAGGCGGCGTAATAACTTTGGCCGACACCGCGCGGAACATGACTCGCGGCCCACGGGGCGTAGCCGCTCTTGCACCAATAGCTAGGAATATGTATCGGCCTATGGTAAGTTAGGGGCCTTAAAGGAGAACACAGATGGCGCGTAAACCAATTGGCGGTTTAATGGACAACAATGTCCCTTCACAGTTAGACCCAGAGGATTTAGCTGCGGAGGTCGAATTAGAGATTCCGGGCAGCATGGACAACGTCGTGGCTTTTGAAGGCATGGCGGAGGGCATGGATATTGAGATGACCCCGGAAGAGGACGGCGGCGTTACGATTGATTTTGATCCGTCTGACCAGCGCGGTGAAAGCGATGACTTTTACGCCAACTTGGCAGAAGAGATGCCTGATCGCGAGCTATCTAGGATTGCTGGCGAGCTTTTACATGAGTTTGATGCAAACAAAGCAAGCCGACAGGAGTGGGAAGATGCTTATGCAAACGGTCTTGATCTTCTCGGGTTCAACTACGAGGAAAGGACGCAGCCGTTCAGAGGGGCTTCTGGGGTTACGCACCCGTTGCTTGCCGAGGCGGCTACGCAGTTTCAAGCGCAGGCGTTCAATGAGTTGTTGCCAGCGTCCGGGCCCGTGCGTACTTCTATCATGGGAAGCGAAACAAACGACAAACAGCGGCAGTCTCAGCGCGTAAAGCAGTTTATGAACTATTACATCACGGATGTGATGGAAGAATACACCCCGGAACTTGACCAAATGCTGTTTTATCTGCCTTTGGCGGGGTCTACGTTCAAAAAAGTATACTATGACGAGACTTTGGGACGTGCGGTAGCTAAGTTTATACCGGCGGAAAACCTTGTTGTACCGTATGAGACCTCTGATTTGGAGACTTGCCCCAACATTACGCAAGTTTTGAGGATGTCTCTTAACGATTTGCGTAAAAAACAGGTTGCGGGCTTCTATTTGGACATACCGGTGATCCCGGCCCAAGAGGAATCCGACCAGATTACCAGTGAAATCGACCGTATTGACGGCACAAGCCGCTCACAGATCGACTACGACTGCACAATTTTAGAATGTCACGTGGATTTAGACCTAGAAGGCTACGAAGACCTCGATGAGGACGGCGAGCCGACGGGCATTAAGATACCATATGTTGTCACACTGAGTCAGGACAACGGCCAAGTGCTGTCTATTCGCCGTAATTACCGCGAAGATGACGAATTAAAGCGTAAAATTCAGTATTTCGTACACTATAAGTTCCTTCCGGGCTTTGGTTTTTACGGTTTAGGGCTTATTCATACGATTGGCGGTTTGTCACGGACCGCCACAGCGGCACTGAGGCAGTTGATCGACGCAGGTACGTTATCTAACCTCCCAGCGGGTTTCAAAGCCCGTGGATTGCGTATCCGGGACGACGATGATCCGCTTCAGCCCGGAGAGTTCCGCGATGTGGACGCTCCCGGAGGGGCTATTCGTGACAGCCTTATGCCGCTGCCATTTAAAGGCCCAGACCAGACACTGTTCCAGCTTTTGGGCTTTGTTGTGGATGCGGGACAGCGTTTTGCCACAATTACAGACATGAAGGTGGGAGACGGTAACCAGCAAGCGGCGGTTGGAACGACTATCGCGATGCTGGAGCAAGGCTCACGCGTGATGAGCGCGGTGCATAAGCGGTTGCACTACGCAATGCGGATAGAATTTAAACTTTTGGCCCGCGTGATGGGTGAAAGTTTACCAGAAGAATACCCCTATACAATTGAAGGCGAAGATGCGTCCGTTAAAGCTTCTGACTTTGACAATCGGGTAGATATCATTCCGGTGTCCGACCCTAACGTGTTTAGTCAGGCGCAGCGTATTGCTTTGGCACAGACTAAGCTACAGCTAGCGGGTGCCGCTCCTGAATTACACAACATGTATGAAGTGTATCGGGACATGTACGATGCCCTTGGTGTACGCGACACGGACCGTATTATGAAGCGGGCTGTGGAAGAAGAGCCAACACCTAAAGACCCGGCGCAGGAAAACATCGACGTGATGGACATGGTGCCTCTGAAGGTGTTTGAGGGTCAGGAGCATCAGTCTCACATTATGGCGCACTTGATTTTTGGCGCATCTCCGATGGTTGGCTCTATGCCAGCTTTGGCGATGGAGCTTCAAAAGCACGTCATGGAGCACGTTAAGGTAGCCGCAAGAGAGCAGGCGGCGGTACAGTTTATCCAGAGCCGTCAGGCCGCGGGCGGCGAAGCGGCCACTGAGGAAGAGATGCTTGCAATCGAGGGGCTTACCGCGCAGTTCGTGGCGCAGGGTATGCAGATGGTTCAGCAGATGTCAGCGCAAGTCTCCGGCCAAGGCCCTGATCCGTTGGTTCAGCTTAAAGAGCAGGAGCTACAGATCAAAGCACAGGCCGAGCAGAACGACATGCAGGTCGATCAGGCCAAGCTTAATATGGAAGCGGCAGGCCAGCGGATGCGGGCGGATCAGTTCCAACAGCGCATGGCAAGTCAAGAGCGCCAAACGGACAAGCGTATTCAATCTGCTATGGAACGGGAGATGCTTAAACAACGGGGAGACTAGATACTCATTAGTTTAGCTTGGGGGCGAAATGATAGCAGAAACACTGGCTGGTATAGCACTGGTCAAATCCGCGGTTGATGGAATTAAATCAGCCATTAACACGGCCAAGGACGTTGGCGAAATAGCGGGTTACGTTGACCAGCTTTTTGAAGGTGAAAAGCAGGTCCAGCAGAAAAGAGCTAAGAGTGCGTACCCCGGGATTGGAGACCAGTTCGGGGTATCTAATATTGCGTCTGAAGTCATAGATGCAAAACTGGCTCAAGAAAAGATGCAGGAAATGCGTAACCTGATTGATTTACGTTTTGGTCCCGGAACGTGGCAAAGTATAGTAGATGAGCGGGCTCGTAGGATACAGGCGGCTAGAGAGGCCGCTGCGGCGGAGCGCCGTAAAAAGCTGGCCGAAGCAAAAGAGTTTGAAGAAACTATGAAGCAGGTCGTGCTTGTAACTTCGGTAATTGTTGTCGCGATAGGGTTTTTTGTATTTTTGTTTGCGGTGGTACTATGACGGTAGATAAATTTTTAGAATGGAAGATACTGCCTCGTTTTATGATGCTGGCAAGCACTGTAATGAGTTGGCGCTGTGCCGAGTGGTTTATGGCGTTAGACGCGCCGACGGGGGCGCAGAGTGCTTTTGTTTCAGTAGTTATGGGCGTTATGACGGGCGTTTTTGGTATATGGATGGGGCACGAGCACAAGCCCGTGGCTAAATAATGTATCAGGCGGTTGTTCTTGCGTGTCTTGTTTTTAATATGGAACAATGTTACCAGTTAGAAGACCAGTGGGGGCCCTATAGCACATATGAGCGGTGCGAGAAACGAGCCTATGAAATGTCTCGCGCAGTTCATAAACACATGCAAGGATACAAGCCGGTATCTTGGCAATGTCGGGCGTTACCAAAAGGAAAGTTAACAACATGATTCAGGCACTTATTGGACCAGCTACCGAGCTAATCGGTAAATTCGTTGAAGACAAAGACCAGAAGAACAAGTTGGCGCATGAGATCGCCACGATGGCAGAGCGCCACGCGCAGGAACTTGCCAAGGGGCAGTTGGCTATCAATGCTGAAGAAGCCAAGTCACGGAACTTGTTTGTGGCGGGCTGGAGGCCGAGTGTTGGCTGGTGCTGTAGTCTGGCCTTATTTGCTCACTTTTTAGTCTTTCCTACTATGGATGTAGTAACGGCCTACATGGGCGTTGAGCCAGTAGCCTACCCTCAGTTCGATATGGACAGCTTGATGACTGTCTTACTGGGTATGCTCGGGCTCGGAGGAATGCGTAGCTTTGAAAAAGCCAAAGGGCTAACAAAGTAATGGAAGCAAACTTTTTCAAAAGCCTTGAGATGGTGCTACACCACGAAGGTGGATTTGTGGATCACAAAGATGATCCCGGAGGCGCAACTAACAAGGGTATCACGCATAAAACTTATGCTGATTTTCTTGGCCGCCCGTTGGAAGACGTAAACGAGCTAAAAAACATCCCGGAAGACCACATTCAGCTAATCTACAAAAAAGGGTACTGGGACAAGATAAAAGGTGATGAGCTCCCGTCGGGGCTGGATTTTTGTGTTTTTGACTGGGCCGTGAACAGCGGTCCGGGACGCGCGGCAAAAGCGTTGCAGAAGGCGGTTATGGTATCGCAGGACGGGGTTATCGGCCCGATGACCTTAGAGGCGGTTAAAGAGTATGACCCCGCGGAATTAATCGAGTCTATTACGGGATATCGTGAGGAGTTCTACCGGAACTTGTCTACGTTTGAAACTTTTGGAAAAGGTTGGTTAAGACGCACAAAAGAAACTCGTGACTTTGCTTTAGACATGGTATAAAAACATATCAGATTTAATGCGGAGGTATACGAGTGGACGAAATATATTTTGCCGAGGCCGTGTTCCGGATTATCCGGGAGCGGAGACAGGCAGTTCAAGACTTGTTAATTTATGACAATGTCAAGAACATCGAGCAGTATCGTGAGCTCATGGGGAATTTAAAATCTCTGGATCACGTGGAACAGGAACTCAAGGGCCTGCTAGAAAAACAGGAGCGAAGCAATGGCTGAAGCAAAAAAACTTGACCTTGAAGCGGTTGGAGAAGGTGTTGCAAACCTCGCCTCTGCATACAAGGATGTCACCGATAAGGTGTTAGACCCCGCTGCTATAGGGGGTTCACTTCTTGAAAGAATGCCAAATCCGACAGGCTGGCGTCTACTTATCCTCCCGTATCGGGGCAAGGGTAAAACTGACGGTGGGATTTACCTGCCGGATAAAGTTGTAGAAGAACAGACTGTTTCTACACAGGTTGGCTACGTACTAAAAGTAGGTGCGCTAGCATATAAGGACCCGGAAAAGTTTCCGGTGGGACCGTGGTGCGAGCAGGGAGATTGGGTAATGTTTGCCCGGTATGCTGGTTCCCGTTTCAAAATAGATGGCGGGGAGGTTCGTATTCTTAACGACGACGAAATCCTAGCTAAAATCCAAGAACCTGAAGATATTTTGCATTTCTAGGAGTGAACAATGGCAAAAGAGCGATTTAAAGACGACGACCAGATTGAATTGGAACTGGAGTCTGATCAGGATACCGAAGTAGAGTTTTCTGGTGGCGAAGAGGAAGAGGTTCCGCTTGCCGCTGACGCTGACGACAATTTTGAAAAAGCAGAAAACGCCACTCAAAAACGCATTGATCGTCTTACCAAGAAGATGCGGGAAGCTGAACGCCAGCGCGAAGAGGCTGTTAGGTACGCTCAAAACGTGCAGGCAGAAGCCGCTGAACTAAAAAAGCGGATGGATACTCTGGACACCAATTATGTCAATGAGTACAGTTCTCGTGTTGAGACAGAGATGGCGACGGCAGAAGAAAAGCTTGCCCGCGCTATTGAGATAGGGGACACAGCCGGTGTTGTTGAGGCGCAGCGCAAAATCACGCGACTCGCGATTGAAAATGATCGCGCGGAACAAGCTAAAGCGCAACAAGAGCGCTATGCCCAACAGGTTAGAGCGCAACAGGAGTCGAAGGTTCAGACTCCTATGCCGCAGCAGCAACCTCGCCGCCCGGACCCGAAGGCGGAACAGTGGGCAGCGAGAAACGCGTGGTTCGGTTCTGATGAAGCTATGACGTATGCCGCTTTTGGCGTACACAAAAAACTTGTCGAAAATGAAGGGTTTGACCCACAGTCCGATGAGTACTATAATGAACTTGACAGGCGTATGGCGACAGAGTTTCCCCATAAGCTTGGAAACGGTGGAAGTAAACGGCCCGCTCAGACGGTTGCTTCTGTATCCCGCAGTACATCTGGGCGCAGTAGTGGGAAAAAGGTTAGACTCACCCCTAGCCAAGTCGCAATAGCGAAGAAATTGGGTGTGCCGCTTGAAGAATACGCGAAATACGTGAAGGAGTAAGAAATGTCTGAAGATCAAATTGGATCCCTAGAGAAGGGCATTACCCGTACTTCTCGCGCAACACAAACCCGGGAGAAGACGGCAAGGCGTAAGCCGTGGGCTCCCCCGTCTATGTTAGATGCACCACCTGCACCGGATGGATATAAGCATCGTTGGATTAGAGCGGAAACCCGCGGTTTCAACGATACTAAAAATGTCAGCGCTAAGATGCGCGAAGGCTGGGAACTGGTCCGTAGGGACGAGTATCCGGACTTTGAGGCCCCGGTAGTTGAATCAGGAAAATACGAAGGTGTGTTCGGAGTAGGCGGACTTGTTCTAGCTCGCATTCCTTTGGAAACAGTAGCGGAAAGGACGGAATACTTTGCACAGCGGAGTGCCGACCAGATGCAGGCTGTTGACTCAGACATGATGAGAGAGAACGCTCATTCTAGTATGACGATCAATAAACCTGATCGTCAATCTCGTGTAACCTTTGGCGGCCCACAGAGATAAGGGTCGCCCTGATTAGGAGTAAGATCAAATGGCAAACCAAGAAACTGCCTACGGCCTACGTCCTATCGGGCTAGTTGGAAGTGGCGTAAACTCTACCGGTGTAACCGAGTATGAGATCGCCGCAGCCAACGCTAATGCGATTTTTCAGTATGCTATTGTCACACCGACAGCAGCAGGCGTGATTGATTATGCTGGCGCGACAGGCGGCGGCACAACAGCAGCATTGGGTGTCCTGATGGGAATTCAGTACCACGACTCAGTCCAGAAGAAGCCTGTATGGCTTAACTACTGGCCGGGTTCTGGTTCAGTCAGCGTTGACACAAACTACCCTGTAAAGGCGTTTGTAGCTGACAATCCAAACCAACTGTTCAAAGTTGCTTCTGACGCATCATTGACTGACCGTGCAACCGCACAGGCAGCCGTTTTTGCTAACGCATCTTTGGGCACATCAGCCCGCACCGGCTCTACCGACACTGGTAGCGCAAACGGTGCACTTAGCGTGTCTTCAATTGCCGTAACAGCGACTTTGCCGCTGCGGATTGTAGGAATCATGGATGACGAAGCCAACAGCGACTTTACTGCTGCGGGCATTCCAATGATCGTTCGGTTGAATGCACATTACAACGCAAACACAAGCCGTTTTGACTCGCAGACTACTGCGACTTCAACGGGCGTTTAAGGAGGGGATAGAAAATGGCTATTTCTCGCGCACAACTAGCGAAAGAGCTTGAGCCCGGCCTGAATGCCTTGTTCGGCCTTGAGTACGACCGCTACGAAAATGAGCATTCTGAAATCTTCGACGAAGAGTCATCAGATCGTGCATTTGAAGAAGAAGTGATGCTCGGTGGATTCTCAACAGCACCAGTTAAAGGCGAAGGCACTGCCATCAACTTTGACGCTGCTCAAGAGACCTACACAGCACGGTACACACATGAGACAATCGCTCTGGCCTTCTCAATTACTGAGGAAGCAATCGAGGACAACCTGTACGACCGTCTGGCATCTCGTTACACCAAAGCTCTGGCCCGTTCAATGGCTCAGACAAAACAGATCAAAGCTGCGTCGATCTTGAACAACGCGTTCAACACAGCTAACCCTGTTGGCGATGGTGCGGCACTTTGCTCTTCTGCTCACCCTTCACTCTCAGGCAACCAGCGCAACCAGCTTGCTGTTGCAGCAGACCTCAACGAGACTTCTCTTGAGCAAATGCTGATCGACATTGCTGGCTTGACTGATGAGCGTGGTCTGAAAATTGCTGTTCGTGGCACAAAGCTGATCATCCCGAAAGAACTGCAATTCATTGCAGAGCGGGTGCTCAACTCAAACCTTCGTCCAGCCACTGCGGACAACGATGCAAACGCAATGAAGAACATGGGTATGATTCCAGAAGGGGCAGTGGTTAACCACTTCCTGACTGATACCGATGCTTTCTTCATCAAGACTGATGCACCAAACGGTTTCAAATACTTTAACCGTGCGGCCATCAAGACTGCGATGGAAGGCGATTTCGACACAGGCAACATGCGGTTTAAGGCACGTGAGCGTTACAGCTTCGGTGTTTCTGACTGGCGGGCCGTGTTCGGTTCACCGGGCGCATAAGCAAAAAACTTTCGGAAAAGGGCGGCTATTCAGCCGCCTTTTTTTGTTGTATAGTGTCTTAATCCCTGACAGCCTTATTGTGAGGCTGACACTAGCCACGACAGGAGATAGAAATGGCTCGTACTACCTTTTCAGGCCCAGTAAAAGTGGATACCGCTTTTTGGGCTAACCCAATTGCATTCGCAAATCTTCCCACCGCCGCCGCCGCTAACGAAGGCTACATTTATTATGTTTCAGACGCTTTGAAAGCTTCGGAAACCACTGGTAATGGTACAGGCAACCTTGTGTTTTCTGACGGCTCAAACTGGATTCGTGTGGACACAGGCGCAACTGCTGGCGCGTAAGGGGGCTTAAATGGCCGACTCTGATGTAAAATCAAAGCGCATTACCGCAACGGGGTCACTCGCTGTTGGTCCTGCGCGTATTCGTCAGATTCAATTAAAAACAGCCACCGGTACTCCCCGCCTTACCATCACTGATGGTAACGGCGGGTCCACCGTTTTGGACTTGGATTTTAATGCGTCTGATACGCACTCAGTAAACATCCCGTCAAACGGTATTCGTGTAGATGACATTTATGTGTCAGCTTTTACGAATATTACCGCGGCTACGGTGTTTTACAACTAAACGGAGACTCAAATGGCACGTGAAGTAAGTTCGATTACCCGTATAGGGACTTCCGAGCCGTTTGAGCTTCAAGTTGCCCGTGGTCAAATATCCTTCCATAAAACTGTCTTTAAATTTGGCTACAACGCTGCTGTTGGAGCCACAAAAGAAACCATCTGGGAACAGGGCGGTTTATACGCTTATCCGGCATCAGCTACGGTAATGACTGTATCAAGCAGTTCAGCTAATGACACTGCCGCAGGAACCGGCGCAAGAACAGTAGAAGTTTTTGGCCTAGACGCCGATTACAACGAAATAAACGAAGTTGTTACGCTGAATGGGCAAACTGCTGTTAACACCACAAAATCTTACCTAAGGATAAATCGCGGCATTGTTCGCAGCGCGGGTAGTGGTGGTGCAAATGCTGGCACAATTTACGCAGGAACAGGCACAGTGACCACTGGAGTTCCAGCTAACATTTACCTGACCATAAATGGGGATGGTGATAACCAAACACTGATGAGCCTTTGGACGGTTCCCGCAGGATATACAGCGTTTCTCACAAAGATGGCTTTGTCCACAGGAACCTCTACCAACACCAAAGCCGTTTTGAATGCTAGTCTTGTTGCTAGGCCATACGGAGAAGTCTTCCAGATAAAAGAAAGATTTACCCTGACAGATGGCGCACACGAGCAGTTTTATACTTTTCCGTTAAAGTTTACAGAAAAAACAGATTTAGAGATGAGGGCGTTTTCTTCCTCTGGGTCTGTTGACTTTAATGTGTCCGCGTCTATGGAGTTTATTTACATTAAAAACGGGAGCGATTTGTAATGGCTACTACTAAGGACGTTACTAGAACCCCCTCTGGAAAAATCAAATATAGAGGAGAAACCTTTGCTGGATATAACAAGCCAAAGCGCACTCCGGGAAAATCAAAGAAAAGTGCCGTCTTGGCTAAAAAAGGCAGCGAGATTAAGCTGGTTAGGTTTGGAGATCCCAATATGTCAATTAAAAAGGATCAACCAGCACGTAGACGCAATTTTAGATCAAGACATTCATGCGATACTGCAAAAGACAAGTTTTCCGCACGATATTGGTCATGTAAGGCGTGGTAAAATGAAAGTGGAAGAAGTATTAAAGCTTTTAGAAAAGCACGAAGATGAGTGTAACCGTCGGTACGCTAAAATAGAAAAACAGCTAGAAACCCTAGACATGCGGCTTTGGGGAATAGCTATTTTAATTATTGGCGCGGCGATAGTTCAAAAAATATTCTAATGGCTTATTCACGAAAGTCAAAAAGCGCGTCTTCAAAATCAAAAGGCAGCAAAATTTGCCCGGAAGGGAAAGCGTGGGCCAAGCGCACGTTTGACACTTATCCAAGCGCTTATGCAAATCTTGCGGCATCAAAATATTGCAAAGACCCTAATTACGCCAAAAAATCAAAAGGCGGTAAGCGAAAGGGTAAGTAATGGGTAAATTACAGGAGTGGTTAGATGAGGATTGGGTCAGAATTGATAGCTCGGGCAAAATTTCGGGCGCATGTGGTACGTCAAAAGATAAGCGTAACCCTGACCGTTGCTTGCCTAGACGTAAAGCTCAAAGTCTTAGCAAGTCTGAACGCGCTTCGACAGCGCGTAAAAAGAAGCGTGAAGGAGCTAAAGGAAAGCAGGTTGTGGCAAACACTAAGGCTGCCAAAGTAAGTAAAATGGCCTTCGGCGGTGCAGTAACGACCCCTAAACGCCCATTTAACGGGAAGCGTGTAGCGGGCACTGCTGTAGCCCGTGGCTGCGGCGTAGTGATGTCTAACCGGCGTAAACGCACAAAAGGATCGGTGTCGCAAGCATGAGTTCTCTAGCTTTTTACATAGACAAAGAAAAAGAGATTTGTGAAGAAATTATCGCTTGGTCTGAGCACACGCTTCAGAAGCCAAACCCGTTTTACAACAATCTCCCGGCTTGTCCTTACGCGCAAAAAGCGTGGCAAGAAAACAAGGTAGCTATCCTGTTTAAATACGAAGACAGTTATCAGTGTCTTTACAGCACTATATCCCAATGGGAGGATGTTTTTGATTTATGTGTAATTGTAGACATGAACTTTGAAAAAAGCCCAGACGCTTTTCACAATTACTTAGATAGCCTAAACGACGCTATTTCTGCGGGTATTTTTATAGATAAAGATGTTTGGGTAATGGGTTTTCACCCTTATGATGAAGCGAACGATTTTATTGATGACCAGTCTTTTATGCAAATGGTTGACGAGGAGTACGCGCTAATTTTTGTGCAGCGGTTGTCCAAGCTGCAAGAATCCGCAGACAAACTAGCGGAAAAAGGTTATTATGACAATTATCTAGCAGAGTATGATGCAGAGGCTATATTTAATAAACGAGCCAAGTTATATAGGAGATTAAAACATGGCGATGAAACCTCGTAAGATGGTTAAAAAAACAGGCACCGTAAAGAAAATGCGCGGTGGTGGAATGGTTAAAAAGATGCGCGGCGGCGGAATGGTTAAAAAGATGCGCGGCGGCGGGATGGTAAAGAAGACATAAGATGGCCGTTTCCGGAACCAGAATTTTTGAGCTAGATGTCGCCGACTACATCGAGGAGGCGTTTGAGCGTTGTGGGTTAGAGGTTCGTACTGGATACGACCTCAAATCTGCGCGGCGTTCGCTTAACCTCATGCTTGCAGAGTGGGCAAACAGGGGGTTAAACCAGTGGACTATTACGCAGCGCAGCCAAGCGCTGGTTTCGGGCACAGGAAACTACACGCTTACTA
>Ga0099848_1000392_pt1 | contig 20408 bp, 31 predicted proteins | sample CB_VirMetaG_3_FD_78179 | JGI IMG/M metagenome (GOLD analysis project Ga0099848, IMG submission 78179) | Freshwater to marine saline gradient viral communities from Chesapeake Bay - CB_1508_1S Viral MetaG | ecosystem: Environmental > Aquatic > Marine > Coastal | place: USA: Chesapeake Bay...
GAAACCCGCTCCGGCGGGTCTGGCGGTGATGCCGCCACTGATGAGGCCCATCAGCGTCTAAACAAAAAACTTGTTGACATGTTCACAGTGCAGCGTTTACACTGCGAAACATTCGAACAGCGCACCAACAAAACAGCAGGAGTTTTCACCCATGTTCACTGAAAGAGAAACTTGGCTCGCCGCCGCCGCCGTCGCACTTCAGCACGAAGTGTTCACCGCCGCCCATATCGATCCCGCGCAATGGCAACAACGCAAGTATCGTGTTGCCTGTGGGTTCCCAATCGGATATCGCGGTTCACGCACCGGCAAAATTACCCTCGGTCAGGCATTCGATCCGTCCATTTCGGCGGACGGAACCTTCGAGGTGTTCATCAACCCGATCCTCGACAAGCCGCTCGACGTCATCGCGGTACTCGCCCATGAGTTTGGGCATGTGCATGCGGGGATCGAGTGCGGTCACCGTGGCGAATTCGCCCGAGTGTCCCGTGCCATTGGCCTCGAAGGCCCGTTGACTTCCACGGTTCCGAGTGACGCCCTGCGCGTCAAGTTGCAGGGGATCGTGGATGTGTTGGGGGCCTACCCGCATGCCAAAGTCGATCCGAATGCCCGCAAGAAACAGGGGACTCGGCTGCTCAAGTTGCAGTGCAGTTCCTGCGGGTGGACGGCTCGGGTCTCGGCCTTGCAGGGCAATCGTTTACACGCTGCGTCTGCATGCCCCGTGTGCAACAGCATCAACTCACTCATCGTGGAGGGCTGATCATGTCCAAGCGTACCTTTTCACTGCCCCTGTCCGACTCGGATCGGGCCTATTTGAAAATGCACTCGGTGCGACAGGGCAAGTCGCCGAATGCTTCGGACGATGTGCTTCTCGCGGTCTGGAACGGGGTTGATCCCGCCCCCGTCCGTGCGGAACTGGATGCCGAGACCATCGAGTCGATTCGCCGTGACGCTGTCGCAGCAGCCGTTGCGGCAGTCGAACAGCACCGCCCCGTGCGGATCGAACTCAAGCAGGGTGCGGAGATTCGTACCCTGCCTGAGGGTCACCGTCACCCCGTGTTCGCGGACGTCTTAGCGGCCCTCTCCGTGCGTGAGAATGTGTATTTGGTTGGCCCCGCAGGGTCAGGCAAAACCACCATCGCGTCGCAGTCTGCTCACGCTCTGGATATCCCGTTCTACAGCACGGGTGCAGTGGGCATGCCGTACCAGTTGCTCGGGTTCCTGAACGCCGAAGGGCGGTACATGGAGACCGACTTGTATCGGGCCTATGTGAACGGTGGCGTGTTCCTGTTCGATGAAATCGATGCGTCATCCGCGCAGGCACTGCTCGCATTCAACGCGATTGCCGCCAATGACCTTGCCGCCTTTCCTATCGGCACGGTTAAACGGCATCCGGACTTTGTGATCATCGCCGCCGCGAATACATGGGGATCGGGTGCGACTGCCGAGTATGTGGGCCGCGCCCAACTCGACGCCGCTACGCTTGATCGATTCGCGTTCATCACCATGGACTATGACGAGCGTCTGGAACTTGCGATTGCAAGTAATGACGAGTGGACGCGCCATGTCCAAGCGTTCCGCCGCATCACCCGCGAGTTGAAAATTCGCTGCGTCGTGTCGCCCCGTGCGTCGATCAAGGGCGGCAAGTTACTCAGCGCGGGTCTCAAGTGGAATCGCGTCGAGGAAATGCTTTTGATTCGCGGACTGTCGGCCAATGAAGTCGAACAAATTCGCTATCAATTACCCGCGAGGAAAGTCGCATGATTTACCGCTACAACGCAGACTCATGGGATGAATTCATCCGCGACCTACGCACCCGCAAAATCAACTGGTGCGATGACGGCTCCGAAGGACGGGGTAGCCGCAGTTGGTATGGGTGTCGGTCATGGGAAGAGGCCCTCGACTATGCAGCCAAGGGTCACCCCTCTGCCCGTGCCGCAGTCGATTCGGTCACCGTTAAGGTAACGTCCGCACCGGAACCGCTCTGGGATGTCGCCCCTGTCGGCGCGTTCCCGTGCATCCCTGCGTATGCCGCAGGGGTTCCCGAGGACATGTTCGTGCAGTCCGAGGATGCACCGCCGACTTCGACACCGATTGTCAAAATCGCAGTCAACATGGCTGCGAGTGCGGGCATCGATGCGGATCACATTGTCAATCGCGGTGCTGCGATTGTGACATTGATCGACCGCATCCAATCGACAGGGCGGCGGGTGGAGTTGATCGCGTTCCAACACTGCTACAGCGGTGACAACAAATACATTTGGAGCGTGACGGTTAAACGCCCTGAGGAACCGGTCAACATCGACCGTATCGGTCTCGCATTCGCGACGCCGATCATGCTCCGCCGGTTCTTCTTTCGGGTCATGGAATTCATGACACCGCGAGTCGTATATGGGTATGGAAAACCTACGCACTTCGAGGATGAGTGCAACGGGTTCCACCTAACGATCCCGAACATCAGGGGCAGCGACTACTGCACCCCTGATATCGCGAATCGTACCGTGCAGGGTCTCTGGGAGAGGGCGGCACTCGCCGCCTGATCCCCCCACAAAATACTTGTTGACAACAGAACAACGACACAACTAAACTTTGAAACACCAACAGCAGGAGAGCGACATGACACAGATCAACATCCCGTCGATCAACATCGACACCCCGATCCCCTACACCCTGCAATTGCGAGGCAACGGGCAACCCTTGGAGGGACTCCGTACCCATGCTTGGAGTCAACTGGCATATGTGAAGATCACTGAACGCCATTCAAGGTGGAGCGGGGGTGTTGGCGAAGTGATTGGCTACAACGTCACGACCGTAGGACTCTCGCCGCAGACCAAGCGTCAGAAGGATTTCAACTTGAAAGAACGTGATGACATGGTGAAGTTTGTCAATGATTGGATCGCAAAGACCGTGGCGGCAGGACTCAAGAAGATGACAGAGCGGCAAGCCGAACTAAATGAGATGGAGCGTTCCCGTAACGAGCGCATCGCACGGCAGATTGAGACGGCGGGTGGCGTTGAGGCACGGCGGCAGGAGATCGTGCGAGAAGGTTACGACCTCGCCGCGCATGATGCCATGCAGTACGAGTCTACCGAGGTCTACGGAGCCATCATCACCGCACTCACCCACTCCACGCCCATCGTCCTCGACGAGAAGATACGCGACAGAATCCTCGCGAAGTACGAGAGCAGTAAAACTGATTGGAGCGTGGAGAATTACATCAACAATCGAACACAAGAGTTGGATGAATACTTGGGCAAGACCAAGACGGAGGCAGCATGAACTTCAATCGCAACATGCTCCCGACTCTGGGAGTCAACTGGCACTACTTCAACAATGAAAAGGACGCGCTCGCATTTGCCAATTGGGCGGAGCGCGAGACCCGTAGAGCGGAGCATCCCTGCACCGCTACGGTCATCGTTGAGGATGATCGCCCTGCGGATGAGCGATACGGCGTCAAGGTTTCCAACTGGTGAGGTGCAGCATGAGCATTCAACAAAAACTCGAAGCGGTTTCGCCCGCTGCTAAGTATGCGTATCACATTGGCGTGAACCGTGCGAGTCGTGACAACGCATTGAGCCGCGCCAGAATCGAGACGGACGCATGGCGAAAGCATTGGATACACATTGCCCGTGCATACCATTTAAACATGATGGGGTGGATCGCCATCCTGAACATAGGGGAACAGCAATGACCAGAGCAGACAAAATTGGTGGGGCCATTCGACTCGGGTTGATTGCCCTGATTTATATCCTCGCAGGATTCATTGAGCCTTGCGACAACGAACCCAACTGCCATGCTCCAAAGGAGTTTAAACATGAGTGATCCTTATGCCGCCATGCTCGATGCCGAGTACCGCGAACTCAAGGCACAGCTACATCGCCATGCGGCGAAGTTCGAAGCCTTGCAGGCACAGTACCTGCGCGAGTCCAATCAGCTATCGGATGCACTCACAAAAAAATGGATTGAGTTACAACAACACCGACAGGAGATGTCCCGTGGACAATAATCAAATTGTTTTTCTGCTACAAAAGATCCTGCTTGGGCAGGCTAAGATCGAAGAACGGATCAAGGTAATCGAACAGGCACTGGCGTCAGACCCATGGACGCAAGGGCGTAGAGAGTACGAAGAGTTCGAAAACGAAATCCCTTTTTGAGGTGACCACTATGAACGAAGAACGCATGTTTGTTGATCCCGAGACCGGTGACATGCATCCGGAGTCCTACTATCGGATGGAGAACATCGACCTCGATACCCTGCTAGAGGCCGTCGAAATGGACGGTGATCTAGCGTTCGAAATCAAGGTGCAAAACCTTGAACGCATGAACATCAAGCACCCTGTGGTGTTCGCTATCTTTGCAGACTTCTGCCAATCCATGCGGGAAGCTGCCGAGCAGGCCGAGAGCGACGATGATCGAGAGACCTTTGAGAATGTCGCTGCGTACACGGCGCGGGTGATGCTTCAAAAGTTGGGCAAGAAGGTGACCCAACATTGATTGAGTTCAAAGATGCGGAGGGGAACACTCTGGTCTGGGTGTTCCCTTCCGAAGGACGGTTCTGGAAAGACCGGTGGATCGCCTTCACTAATTCAGGCGAATTTATTTATCACAAAGGATCTAAAGACTCTGCTTATAATTGGGCGAGAGAGTATGTGAGTCAGGTAAACAAAGAGGAGACGAGAGCATGAAGAGATTGATTGTGTTGATGGCTGTGTTGGCGAGCGCGTCAGCGTTTGCTCAGAACAGAACGGCGTTCTTCAAGTACGAGCGGGTAACCGGTTCGACCAAGCAGTGTTACTACGACTATTTGGGTAGCGAGTATGTCCGCACCATGCGGTCTATCGATCTCTGCCCCTTGACGATTCGCGTTTAAACTCCTTCAGTGGGAACCCCGATACCTGTCATGGGTGTCGGGGTTTTTTTATTTCAGGACTCTATCAATCGGTAACAGTTCGTTTTGTGTGGCGGCATAGCCTTCGCCATGACCCAAGTTAATCAGCCGACTTGGCTGAATGAGTTCCGTCGAACTCATGAATCCCGCGCAACGATATGTCGGGAACTCCCCCACCATCAGCACAAAAAGATCGACCTTCGTCACATCCTTCCACCGCACCGAGAGCAATCGCCCTGAGGCGTAGGTGGTGGACTTCACATCGACCGCCCTGCCATCTCGAAGATAGCAATCGGCAGCGTTGGTGTGATCGAGATCTAAATCAGGGTAGATGTTCGCGAGTTTACAAAAGGCAATCTCTGAGGCGATCCCCTCAAGGTCAGTGAGTTCGTTCGACTGATCCCCCATCTTCGCATTGAAGAGTCCCTTCGCCCTCGCGTTCTGGTATCGGCGAGTAGCTAGGAACTTAGCAAGCCTTTGCTCTGCTTCACTCAGCACAATGAACTGGCTCACAGGTTCCCCCAGTCGTAGTCTTGGGTGGGATCAGGCTTGTCGGAGTATCGGCCTGTCGGTAGGTCATAGTTCAATTGGACTTCGCCGACCGCCCCGACCCATTTAAACCGGCTCTTCCAGACATGCACTTCGGTTTCGTTTCGATTGCGATGAACCGTCACCCCGCAGTCTGCTTTCGCGAACCATGCTGCCGACCCGCTGATGTGCTGACCCTTCGGAACCCCACTGTCAGGGAGTTGCTTGGCAGGATGAGCCACAAACCATGCATGGATCTCATGCGACTTACAGAAGAGGACGATGTCGGTCAGCATCTTGCTGATCGCTTGATGCTCGGAGTCACCGGCCATGTCGAGGTAGTTATAGGGATCGATGATGAGTCCTCGAACCCCCATCCTCATGACCGCCTGCTTGGTTCTGTCGATGATCGATTGCACTGTCGCAGGCGCACCGTCATGCGATTGCAGGAACACGAAGTGCTGATTGAGGAATGCGAGAGCGTAGTCACGCTCGTCCGTAGTCATCCGATCCTCACCGAAGAAGGGTTTACCGATGACCTTCTCGGCGAGCTTGGCAATGTGCATGCTCGGTGGATTCTCGAAGGATGCCACCGCAAACCGCCATCCTTTTTGGACGGCAATGTTGACGCATATCTGATCGATTAGCTCTGACTTACCCGAACCGGGGAGTCCGGTCACCACCGACAACTGGCCGGGGAGTATGGTGTAAAGTTTGTCGAGGGTATGGAGTCCAGTACTCGCCCCCTTGATCACGCCGCTCTCGTAGAGAGAGACGATCTGAGCCTCGAAGTCCTCAGGGAGATAGACGCCTTCGAGTGGAAGTGGTTTAGCGGCTCCTAGAGCTTCTCGTAAAGCCTCAGCACCATGTTTAGACAGGGTCTCGTTGGCATCCTTCTCGGGTAGGGTCACCGTCCAACACTTGGCTCGGCCAATGCGTCTTGCGAGTTCCTCGACCAGAGCTTGGCCGGGTTCATCATCATCCGGAAAAAACACTACCCGTTCGACCGAGTCGATGAGTTCCCGTGCCTCCCATACATAGCTGAATCTGCCGTCCTGTTGGGGATCAACCTTGCCATCACTGATCTTGGCAGGCGCACCATTCGGAACCGACACCGCAGGGATACCGGCGGATGCGAGGGCGAGGACATCCATTTCCCCTTCGCAGATGACGAGTTCCGTCAGCCCCTTGGGTAACTGGTTTAAACCGAAAAAGGATCGGGCGGAACCCTGCTGGGTGAATTCTTTTTCGCCTGTGCTACGCCACTTGATCGCCTCGGGATGCTTCGGGTCTCCGTACACAAAGCCGATAGCGGGTGTCTTCCCTACCCCCGCAAAGTACTTCTCGGAACCGACAAGGGGAAACTGAGTCGCAATCTCAGGGTTGATTCCCCTTCGTGTGAGGAACTCTGTGACGATGTCAGGGACATGCTCGGTGGGAGGATCGACAGGCTTGGGTTGTTTCTTGATCTGTTGGACTTGATGCATCATCTTGTTTCTCCTGATGGCCCCGCTCGCCCCGCAATGAAAGCACTGGTACACGAATCGATCTGATTCGACCGTGACCCCCATGGATTTCTCATGGGATTTCTTGCGGGATTCTGAGCAGAGAGGGCATGTGATTCGACCGGTCTCAAGTTGACTGGTAATGATTTCTTCTGGGGTCATTTCATTTCCTGTTTAAATAGTTCGCCCCTTTTCCGGGTGGCCGGGGCCAGTCCGTACTCAGTGCGCCACGCATTTCAGCGTGACTCTGGAACTGCTTTCATGGGAACTCCAAGAGTTCATGCACTACTCACACAAGTCCAGACCGGTTTGGCCGTATTGCCACCCACCATGTTGTCAGGGGCAGACAGAGCATGGATTTAACTTGGCACTTTGGGGCGGGCAGGATGTTCCCCCTGCGCTCATTCACAGCTCGCCTGACTGGCGAATCAATGACGGGGGGATAGGAATTGCTATTCCAAGGAGATCCATATAGGATCTCACCCGTCTCGACTTGCACCTCAGAGACTACCGTCCCCCAATCCTGACGGTCAAGCCCCAGTTGAGAAATCTTCTGGGGCTTTTTTATTCCAGTACTGATTCCATGCATCACTCGTTCTCGTAATCACAATTTCTGAGCGGGGATTCGCTTTGTCGAGAGCATGGTAGACATGCTTCTCTTTCACCTGCCTGTCGTTCTCGTAGATCAATCCCTGCATGGCATCGAGTATCACCGACTCATCGAGATCAGGTCTGCGTGAGGCATAGAAGATCCGTAGATGTACGGCAAGATCCCCCGATAACAAAGGATCTAATTTGGGACACTGCCATTGGAAATCTTTGACGTACGAACGAGCCTTAGCAGATTTTATAAAAGCTGGCCTGCCGTTTAAATGGACTAGCTTCCTGCTGTTCGCTTTGCTCGCTGGTTCGCCGCAGACAATAAACGAAACAATCGGTAAGTTGGTTGACATGTTATCTGTTAATATGTTCACATTACTTCCTGTTACAAATGGAGGAGCCTATGAAGATTGATAGAAATGTTCCATTGCCTGATCGAATCGCAAAGCGATTTAAGATAGGGCCATTACCACTCGATGATATGAATGTAGGAGATTCTTTTCTCATAGAGATTGATGCAGATGATATCGAGTTGACTCGTATCCTGCACTCACTTCGTGTAAGACTGAATAGATACACCCAAAAGAACCCGAAGCACAAGTTCAGTTCGAGCAAAGATAAGAAAGGCTTGAGAGTCTGGCGCGTATAACAGGAGACAACATGAAACTCACCAATAAATATGGATTGCCTGACACCGTTGTTCGTGCGTTAACCCGTAGCGAATACAGTAAAGGTGAAAGCAATCGATCCATTACCCAACTCATCGATTCCCCCCGTGTTCGTATTCTCAGGCAAGAGAATTGGAACAACATGGAAGAGGATGTCAGTGAAAAAATGTGGGCGGTACTAGGCTCTGCCGCACATCGAATGTTTGAGGAAACCGGTGATGATAAGCACATTACCGAGGAGCGATTGTTCTGCGAGATCGAAGGTTGGGTGATCAGTGGGGCCATCGATGTTCAAAGAATTGATGAGGATGGCATCACCATCATGGACTACAAGACCACCAGTGTGTGGTCTGTGATCCTCGGCAAAGAGTCTTGGGAAACCCAGTTGAATTGCTATGCGTCCCTCGTTCGCCGTGCCAAGAACCAGAGAGTCAAAGCTCTCAAGGTGGTGGCTATCCTGCGCGACTGGAACCGAAGGGATGCTGAAGAGAAGCAGGACTACCCGAAGGCTCCCATTGTCGAGATCGATATCCCGATGTGGCTCGAAGACAAACAGGATCAGTACCTCGAAGACCGTGTCAAGTTACACCAAGAGGCTGAGTTCCAACGGCTCATGGGTGAAGAACTTCCTGAGTGTTCTAAAGAAGAACGATGGGAGAAGCCTTCCGTGTGGGCAGTTAAGAAGACGGGCAACAAGCGGGCTATAAAACTTTATAGCAATGAGCAGGAAGCCAAAGATGCTTTGTTGACCGGTCAAGAAATTGAGTTCCGTCGTGGGGAACCTACCCGTTGTTCAGCCAACTGGTGTCGTGTAAACGCATGGTGTTCCCAGTATAAAAAATATCTGGATGAAACATCAGATAACGACTTGACCTGAACTCTATAACTTGTAGACTCGTAACAAACAAACAGGAGATGTTATGACTGAAGTAGTAAGTCCGTCGTATGCGGAGATCTGGGCGACTCTGTCTAAGATCGATGTCTCAAAACATGTTGAGAAAAAGAATGGATTGACGTACCTGTCATGGGCGTATGCATGGGGCATTCTCATGCAGCACTATCCGCAGGCAGAGTATTCGTTTGCTCACCATGAAGTGCATCAGGATGGAACCGTGACGGTTCATTGCGATGTGGTCATTGGTCAGTGTCACCGGAGCATGTGGCTACCGGTGATGGACTACAAGAACAATGCCATCAAGAACCCGGACGCTAGAAAAATTTCCGACACGAAGATGCGCTGCCTAGTGAAGTGCATCAGCATGCTCGGATTGGGATGGGCAATCTATGCGGGTGAAGATATTGCGGGGGTGACGGAACCTGATTCCGTTCCCGCTCTTACCGATGAGGAAATCAAAGCCTCGAAGGAACCGCCGCCTAAGAAGAAGGTTCCCACCAAACAGGGGGCCAATGACATCCCCTCGGAGGAAGGGGCCGCAGAGATTGTCGGGAAACTCATGGAGTTTGCGAACAAGTTCTGCACTGACGAGCCGGGACTGGTGTCGTTCTGGAAAGAGAACAAACAGATCATCGATATTTTGGATAGCAATTATCCGAAGCAATACGAATCCTTGAAGAAGGGGTTCACCGAACTGAAAGCCAAACTTGGAGGCAATGCAAATGGCTGATTATCAAAACCGCGACATCACTCAGGGTGCGCTATTCGTTAACAACCGAAAGAACTCTCAGAACCAACCCGATTTTCGGGGGGAACTCACTCTGAGTAAGGCGCTACTCAAGGAGTTAGTGGAGAAAGTAAAGGCCGGTGAAGAGGCGAAGATGTCTCTCTCGGTCTGGAAAAAGAAGTCCAAGGCCGGTAACGAATTCATGTCCGTCGCAGGACAGATCTATACCGATTACAAGAAGGCCAAGACCGAAGATATCGAAGTCCCGTTCTAACAGGAGCCGTTATGAAAAAGGTAAACAAGTCGCAGAAGATTCGAGAGTTACTCGATCAAGGTCTCTCGAATGCAGAGATCGTCAAGAAGCTGAAGGTCTCACAGCAGTTGGTCTACATCGTGAGCCGAACCCACCGGGGTAAGCACAATGTAGCCAAGCCGGTTAAACAACTTCCGAAGGTCAAGCGGTCGCGGGTCTCAGACCTGATCGCCTCCTTGAAGACGATCATCAAGGCTCTGGAGAAAGCGTGATGATCCGGTGGTTGCGGGAACTGGTTGAGAAATACATCCAGCTCCGTGACTGGAAGTGGCGACATGTCCCTCCCCCGAACTGGCGATCCAGTCGGGGTGGGGGCGGGTCAACCGACAGGGACTACTGGTGAAAGACGAACTACTCAAACGCATACAGGTCGGGGTCAACCTCGCGAACGAAGATAAGTTCGAGGAAGCCATCAAGGAATTCGATGGCATCGCCGAACTCTACCATGCCATGGTTCAAGTCCTCATCCAGAGGGGTCGCGCCCACTGGGAAATGAAACGGTGGGAGATCGCCGAAGAGGACTTCATCAAGGCCCGTGCGATGGCTCCCGATAATGTGGACATCCCATGGACGATGGCATTGATGAACCTTCAACAGCGAAAGTTCTCAGAAGGATGGAAGACCTTCGACTATCGATGGCAATCGAAGAAGTTCGATAGCCCTCGTCTCAAGACTTCCAAACCCCAATGGGAACCTGACAAAGACTACAAGGATCTTCTGGTGTGGTCGGAGCAGGGGATAGGCGATCAGATCCTCTACTGTTCCCTGCTTCGGCATCTCAAGACTCTCGTCCCGGAACTCACTGTTCTGATGGACGCTCGCCTGATACCGCTGTTTAAACGATCATTCACGGACATCGAGTTCATTCCCCAAAATGCTCGGGTCTGGGACATCGATTCTCAGATTCCTATGGGGAACATCGCCAAGGAACTGATCAAGGAGATGGACGATATCCCAAGGTTCCGGTCAGACCCCTATCTGATACCCGATTACAGCCGCGCTAGTGCCATTAGAGCGGACTTCAACCTCAAGCCGGGGGAGAAGATGGTCGGGATCTCTTGGGCCTCAGGAGCGCCGAGAATCGGCAACCATAAGTCGGCGTCGTTAGAAGAGTTGTTGCCCATCTTGCGTATCCCGAACACCCGCTTTGTGTCTCTCCAGTATGGCGATCATTACGCTGACATGTTTGAACTGGAAAAGACCCATGGCATTCAGATCGAACAGGTTCTGGATATCGATAACACCCAAGACTTGGACGGTCTTGCTGCCCTCATCACCGCCTGTGATGCAGTGGTGACGGTCAGTAATGCGACAGGCCATATCGCAGGAGCGGTCGGAGCCAAGACCTTTCTCCTCGATTCCAACAAGCTCTGGTACTGGAACAGTAAGGTCGGAAGAACCAACCTCTGGTATCCCTCAGTCAACACCTACCCTAAAGCCCACGCAGTGGCTCCATGGGAGCCGCAAATTACGGAGGTGGCCCGAGACCTCAACCGATTCTTGAACGGCGGAGAGAGGCCCGTATTCGTTTTCTTCCGGACAGGAACCGAGGAACAACTCTGGTATTCCCGTAAGTTTGTAACGTCTTTGCTGGAAACCAATCCCGATGCTCGGGTCATCATGTGTACGGACTCCAAGACCCCCGTCATTGCAGGGACTGAGCGGTTCGAGCTTGATCTCGACTGCGAAGACTACATGGAATACCGGCTCAAGATTTATTCAGCCCTCAGTTTAAACATCCCTGCCATGTACTTGGACGATGACATGATCGTTCGAGAGGCCATTGATCCGGTGTCCTTGTTGGGCGACAAGCAGGCTCTCTTCTGCGAGCGGTACTTCGATAAGGATCAATACTTCAACCCGAACATCAAAGGTCTTCAGTTCGAGGAGCATCGAGGCAAGACCCTATATGAAACCTTCCCCTATCTTGCCTGTGCGACAGTGACCCGAGACTTCAAGGTATGGCAGGAACTCTTAGACATCCTGCAACACATCGCACCGAAGTATCGCACTTGGTATGGCGATCAAGAGGCCATGAAGATCTGGGCAAAGATGCATCCCCATGGAACCTTGAGCGAGGAAGAGTACGCCTGTCTTCCTGAATATCTCTTTGGTCGGAACCCCAAGATCATCCATTACAAAGGCAACCGCAAGGAACAAATGCGATGAAAAAAGTTCAAGGGTGGTGGCTACCCGATAACGAAAGTCATATCGGCGACTACTTCGAGGCGGTCAAACAACCGAACTACCAGCCTGTTCACCAGCAGACTGCGGTTAAACACTGCACCCAGTTCCGGACAGCCCTTGATATCGGAGCGCATGTCGGACTCTGGGCAAGAGGATTAACCGATAGGTTTGAGAAGGTCATCGCCTTCGAACCCTGCGATGAGTTCTCAGAGATCCTCATCAAGAACGCTCCCAAAGTTCACACCATCCACCGCTGTGCGTTGGGAACAGAACAAGGGTTCGTGAAGATGGACATTGCCCCAGAGAATACTGGGGCTACCCATGTGGTGCGTAACGCCACAGGTAACACCCCCATGTTCCCCCTCGATTATTTCCAGTTGACCGATGTGGACTTCATCAAGATCGATGTCGAAGGATTCGAACTCAATGTGATTAGGGGTGGATTCGATACCTTCAAGAACAATGATCCGGTGGTGATCGTGGAACAGAAGGACAAGTATGTGGTTCCCGAAGAAGGGAAGCATGCGGCAGTGCGATTCCTCATGCGGGAATTGAACTATCGGGTGATTGGTCGTGTGGTTGATGACTGGATACTGAAGAAGTTATGACAATAGAAATCAAAGCTCTGCCGGGAACCCGGCCAAAGATTACCCTTGAGCAGTACCGAAAGATTGTTGCACTCAAGAACTCAAAGGATGGCCCGGTTAAACAGATGACCTATGCTTTTCTGGCTAAGCAGTTGGGGTTAAGACCTAGCTCTGTATTGAATGCTGCGAGGCGTGGCATCAAACGATACGACTATATTCTTTGGAAGGAGAAACAACGCCAATGAATATTGAAGACCTAATGTGCAAGATGTTTTCATGGATCGTTATCTATCTTGGCATCGCCTTAGGTCTCTTCATTGCACTTGCAGCCATCATGTTATGGCGAGAATGGGTATCCCTATGAACGACAATGAACTACACCAAGAATCAGGAGTGACTTGGGTTGGCTTTCGTGACTACGACAGCGCAAACAAGATGCTGCAACAAGCGGGAGAGGACTACGCCATTGTCACGATTACGGTTGATTCATTTGATGGTGAAGTGTTGAGCTATGTCGTGATGCGAAAAGATGTTGATCCGATTTTAGATCAAAAGAAGAAATGGATTGGCCTGACCGACGAAGAGTTTAACGATTGTCTTGTTGCAGGTGATCCCTGCGAGAACCTAGCCGAACCCGAAGCATGGGCTGTGATGAAAGAAGTCGAAGCCAAGCTGAAGGAGAAGAACAAATGAAAGTCTTTATTGGATGGGATAGTCGAGAGGACATTGCCTTCAAGGTGTGTCGGGAATCTATGGCTAGGCATTCCTCGTTGTGGCTTGATATCAAACCGATCAAGCAAACCGAGATGCGAGAACGCAGTTTGTATTGGCGAGACCATGATCCGCTGTCCTCCACCGAGTTCACGTTTACACGCTTCCTCGTTCCCTACCTTGCCGGATACGAAGGCTGGGCTTTGTTCTGCGATTGCGACTTCCTGTTCCGAGAAGACATAGGAACTTTGGAAGATTACATGGATGGATCTAAGGCGGTCTATGTGGTTAAACATAACTACGAACCCACCGAGAAAACTAAGATGGACGGGGCAGTGCAGACCCAGTACCCGCGCAAGAATTGGTCGAGCTTTATGTTGATCAACTGTGGTCACAAACAGGTTAAAGAAAACCTGACATTGGAGACCGTCAACAAAGCAAGTGGTCTTTATCTGCACCGATTCCAATGGCTCACCGATGATGTGATCGGGCAACTACCGGTGGCCTATAACTACCTCGAAGGATGGAACACCAAGGACGATTGCCCGAACCCTATCGGAGTTCACTTCACCCGTGGAGGCCCTTGGTTCAGGGACTATCTGCATGTGGAGTACGGTGATGAATGGATCCAATACGCAAAGAGGCTCAGTTATGAATGAAGAAGATGTGTCTTACTTAGATGTCCCGCAGCCTGACTCGAAAGAAAAAGTCTGGTGCAAGATCGGGGAAACCGGCAACTTAGAATTTGTGGACTGGGACATCATCAAAGGGATGGCCGAGTCCTTTGATCAAAGGCCCCCTCAGGAACGAACAGAACAAATGCTGATTGCGAAACTCATGTGGTTGACACGGGAGGAAACCCGTAAGGAGTTTGCCAATGCTCATTGATAAAGAAAGCCCACCGGGATCTTGGGAAAAGGAATGGGATGCCAGATCCCATACCGTCAGCGAATATCAAAAAGAGATTCGGGATCTGCGTGATCGCATCAGGTCATACATGAGAGAGATTGAAAGTCTCAATCGCACCATCGAATCCATGCGTGATGAAATTGCTTTAAACAATAAGTACTGGCAGAAGATGATGGATGAGCGGAAAAACTCAAGATGAACTGGCAACGGGAAGATATCCTTGAAGTATTATCTTGGGTCGAAGAAGCCGCCGATGATGTCAATGCCATCACTACCGAGCTTGAGTACATTGTCATCAGCGAACTGCTAAAGAGATGCGCCAATGAAATACGATCTCTTAGAGAAGAAGTGGCTGAGTTGAAAAGTAAGAAACCTAACAGGAGAAAGAAATGAACTTTGATAACACCCCCTCGTTTACGGAAGTGGACTATGCTTTGGAAGAGGCACAGTTCCTCACACAAAAAGATAAGATCAGCTATTCCATTGTTCAGGTCACCGCCCGAACTGGGTGTAGGTTCTATGTGGTGCCGACAGATAAGGTCATTGAGGTTTCTATTCTCGAAACCTTTAGTCCATGAACCCTGAACTCGAAGCGATCATTGGCAGGATTGTCAAACAGAACCGGCGCAGTGTCGGTCAGAACGCTTTGATGTGGGCCTTGCTCAGTGATATCTCGAAGCAGGTCGAATGGTTCGATCAGAAGCTATCCAAGAACGATTGGAAATGGATCTTCACTGCCGCCCTACGCAAGCAGAGGATGGTTCCGGGAATCGATGGGGGCATGGTCTTTCTGGGGGAACCCACCTCCGGTATGTCCAAGGAAGAACTCTCGGACTTGATCGAACTCATCTACCACTTCGGAGCAGAGCGGGGTGTTGAATGGACAGAACTGGACTGATACCCTAAAGCCTGACGGCGTTCTCCTGTTTGCTGTCAGTTGGTGAAACTCAAACCTTGAGGGGGGTCAATGTGACTCCCCTCTTTTTTCATCCAACATTCGGATCGTCTCGGCCAAGAGATCCAGTTCCGATAGCTTCGCAATCTTCATCAGAGCCTTGGTTCCGTGGAACCCATGATTACCCCGATGACATTCCACACAGAGTGCAACGGTTAGGAAGTCACTGGCGCGGTCGCCGAGTCCATGCCCTGTGCGGATATGGTGGGCCTCTGTGACGTCGCTCTGAGGCTGTCCTAGAAGGCTACAGAGGACACAGGGGAGAGCTTTGACCTTACCCAAATAGTCACTGGCCTGTTTGTCCCGCGCCATCAACTGATGCCCATACCGATTCGTGCTGCGGCACGGCGATATTCACGGTCTGCTCGGAGAATCAAATCCACTTTCTCCTTCGGCAGATTCTGTTTCGCCCAACGCATAAACAGGATTCGCTCTTCCTTGCTCGGGGCATTGCCCCCAATCTGAAGCGGCTGACGATTGCGGATGGAAGACTGAATGCTCTGTCGAACCCGCTGACGTTCCTTCGGGGGAACCCCCATGATGGCCTCCCGCATGATGATCCGTGCTGCGGCAGCATCCCCCACATGCAAGGCATCCGTGATGGCTTTGTTGACCGGCGTCATCTCAGTGCGAATGGGAGACCCGGGGGCAGTAGATCGTTTAAACTCTATCCCCATCTCATCGCTGAACCGGCGACCGTACTCTCGAACTTCGCGCAGATCACGGAACGCAGCGAACCGTTCTACTTCCTTCGCATCCGATCCCATTTCATCCATCACCGCCAAACCGATTCGTTTGTTAGCGCGATAGAATGACATGGTGGTTTCCGCAATCTCATCCAAGTCGCGAGCCGTGATGGTCTTCTGATCTCGAAGGCGGTTAAACACATCGATGACCGCATCGACAGAGGCCAATCCCGGAGGACTCATGGGATTCTTAACACGCTGCTGGTCCTGCCAGTCTTTCGCGAACTGGGCATAGTTTGCAAAGAAACCAAAGCTACCTGCGGCCATGATGTTTTCCATCGACCGAGACAGGATCAATGCCCATGCTCTAGCGGTGTCTTCGTTTTTCAATGCCTCGTCGAGTTCGTCTAAGTCTGGACCCGGATCTCCGTATCCAAAGGCTTCTCGAATCGCAAGGATGGCACCACCACCGACAATGGCTGTTCCCACAAAGCCTAACGCTCTGAGAATGTTTCTGCCGCGACGGCCCTCCTCAGTGAGGATGGGCTTCAAGAAATGGTTGTAGAAGAACCGATTGATCTGGGTGCCGAACTTCTGGTACTTGAAGAAGAAGCGGCCTGCGGTGGTGTCAATGAACACCGGAGTCATGTCGATCTGATAGGAACCCTGCGGGATGTTCACCGCACGACGCATGTACTTCTCAGTCTCTCTGCCGCTACCGTTCTCTAGAATCAATGCCTCGACATTGAGGTTCTCTCGTTTTGCCCATGCATTGAACTTCTTGACGTTCGCAGAATCAGGACTGTCGTTCACCTTCTTGAGGAAGGTATTGAGTCTTGCTCTTGCCGCCAACATGGCTGATGAACGCACCACATTTTCTGCGGCATTGAATCCACCGAAGGTCAATGCGGTGTTGGCGAATCGAGCCAAGGACTGGGAGATTCTCTGTTCCTTTGAGAAGTATTTGTCGGCGTCCATCTCGACATGGTCTCGAAGGATGTTCATGAAGTCTTTGTTCAGGATACCAAGGCTTGTGCCTTCTTCCTGAATCTTTCGCCAGTCAGTGAGTAGATCAAGGTACGACTTCGCCACTGCACGAATCCCAAACTCTTGGATGTTCGCAATGGTTCCGCCGAACAAGTTAAGGCTGGCGCTGATGGGGTTACCCAGTTGGGTTGCCGTTGCCAGAGAGTTTAACCAGTTCGCCATGTTCGACAGGGTGTCGAAGGGTTCGATCTCGTAGATCCGCTCCCGAATGGTGTTGACATAGTTCTGGGTTTCTTGATCCCGAATCTTCGGGAGGTTGGCACCGAACCATTCTTTCTTGAACTGACCAAGTTCCTGACCGAAGTTCTCGATCTGAGAAGTACGTCTTGCCCACTTGTTTAAATAGCGGGTGGCGGCATCCCATGAGTAATCATAGAAGATCTCAGGCAACGGTTCTGTTCGTGCCTTCTCGACACCGGCAAAGTAATCATTTTTGATTTCATCTGAGAACCATTCGCGGAGCAAATACTTCTCGGCATCCGCAGGGTTCTTGATGTCTTCTCGGCCAGACTGAACCAATGAATCAAGCAGAGACTGCCACAACTCAGGATCAAGGTCAGGGTTCTTCATGACCTCCATCACTTCCCTGCGAAGGGTGCGCGGGAAGAATGCGGCGACCGTTCCAATCGGTCTCCATCCACCCTTGCCATCATTTAACTTGGCGTCATACACCTTCATGGGTTCGCCATCAGGGGTACGCACATTCTTGTTGATGTTGCCCGTCTCATTAGAGATCTGAGTCCATGCATCAATCAACTGCCGTTCGCTTTCGCTGGCATTGTTGAGGATCGCCATCGCTTCATTGGGCTTCTTGTTTTCCCTCGCCCGCATGTAGCGTTCAAAGGTTTCCATGGCTGCATCTCTGCTACCCAAACGAATGTTCCGATAGGCATTGCGGATCAGGTTGTTGACGATACCCAGTTTGGCAGCGTAGCCGTCGTAATAGTTTTCGATACGGTTCGCTAAATCATCTAACCCAAAGCCTGCACGAAGTTTGTCTGGCGCAGACTGAATCAATTGCGAGACCAATCTTCGGGTGATCGGTGCAATACGGGCGCGAGAAATGTCTACGGTCCCATCGGGTTCCGTGTCGCCAATCACTGGACCGATGGCGACACCCATCGAATTGACAGGCTGTCCTTCGTTTAAAGCCTCTGCGGCACCGGTAGTATCAGTGTCAACCGCAGGCCCCGGCTGTTGCGGAGCGGCGGTAACAGGAGGTGGCGCTCGACGCGCTTCGCGGATTACCGGTTCTTTTGCTGCGGCTCTTCTTGCGGCACCGCCCTTTCTTCCTGTTTTCCAGACGATGCTTCCGTCACCGGCAAGGTCGATGCGCGATGGAGGGTACCGACGCTGTAGAAGTTCAGCTTCTTGTAGTCTTCCTCTGTCGCGTAATGAGGCGAGATACGATTCTCCATTCCTGTTCTCCTTCCAATCGTTCTTTGTAGAGGATAGCACAACCTGACTAACTATTGAACGGTCAAGTTTTACTTTAGTTTCATTCGCTGCTTTGTTCGCTGCGTTAACAATATTTTCAACTTCGTTCTTACGCCAATTACCGGCAAAGTTTAAAAGGCGAATACCCGGCATTCCATCGATAAGAATCTGTTGGAATCCCGGAGCAATCGGCTCGCCTTCTTTGTTCTTTGGCGCGAACTCAAGGAACTTTGAAAAGAACTTGGTCGCACTATCAACAGAATCAAGGTTAGGCGATAGGATGTCAACCGCCATGTTCCTGCCAGACTTTAATGATCTGGTGTTAATGATTTCAGTTTGTTGGAAGACATAACCAACCATATCCATGAAATCATTGACAGCTTCGGGACTTGCAATAGCATCCAATTGTATTGCGCCTTCAAGCCATTGCAGGTATGCGCCTACACCAGCGACGTTTTGTTTAACCCTGATGCCAGCAAGATTTGCGAGGAAATCTATTTCTCTCTGTGCGACCTCGACGGGTATTTCCTTCCCTACAAGTTTGTCTGCGAGAGCAGAGTTTGCACCGGGTGCCAAGCCAATAGAGATACGTCGAGTGTTGCCACCAATAATGTCACGCACGAACTCCGCATCGACGCCCATGGCGCGTTGCATGGTGACCCAGCCAACAGCCTGCACTTCGCGAGCAGTCCAGCCGCCGCCATCAAAGTTCATTCGATTCAACATTTCAGCGACATCGTTATAGAAATCGATGCCGTATTCGTACTGCGTCTCGCCGGAGGTGGTCTTATCTACCTGAAGGCTCTCAGCCGCCTCGTCCCCAAAGTTCTTCCGAATGTATTCCTGAACAGTCGGATCGACAAAGCCAATATCGCGCTGCGCCCAGACATCAATTGCAGCAGGCTGTCTGCCACGGACATCACCACGAACCACGGTTCTCGTATCCAATCCGAGTTCGCTGTCGAGGAAGTCAAGGAGCTTGTCACCTACACCACCCTCAGGAATTCTATCGCTCAAGACATCAATCAATGCTTGTTGGTTTAAACCTGCAATCTTGACTTGGGGTTTGCCGAGAGCCATGTCTACTGCTCTTAACACATCAGTGAATCCCTTCGTGGGACTGGCGCGTTTTTGTGAAAGCAGCCATGCAAGTGCGTACTTTGGGGTCTCGTCACCGAAGATAGGACGGAAGGCTTCGTCTAACTGTTGATACCAAGCGCGAGCATCTTTGATTTCCTCCATGCTCAGAAGGTTGCTAACGCGGTCTAACCAGTCTTCGTTGGTAATCTTCCCAACCAAGAAAGGTTTTTTGCCTTCAGTCTTGAATTCAACACGTTCATTCCGAGGCGCACCAACACCGGGTTCCCGTGCAAGACGGCGACGAATACGCGCTTGGGCTTCCTCAGGAGAAACAATATCCTCAAGAGGATTACGAACACGCGCTTCCCGAATGCTAGGTGCTGCGCTTTCTCTTCTGGTAGATTCTTCCTCCATTCTGACTTGAAGCTCATAGGCTTCTCCGCCAATATCATAAAAGCGCCGACCTTCTGGGCTTCTTCGATCAATACCAAAGTAGTCATCTATTTTGTTACGCAACGCTTTGGTTGCTTTCGTTGCATTTGCCCTGAGCGTGGGGCGTGATTTCCCACGTTCAGAATCATCAGTGCCTCGTTCTGCAAATAGATCAGCCTGCCTAGACTTTTCATGGGCATCCCATACTTCTTGGGGAACCCAGTCTGGTGCCGTACTCCTTGATACACGCGACTCC
>Ga0099848_1000395_pt1 | contig 20338 bp, 28 predicted proteins | sample CB_VirMetaG_3_FD_78179 | JGI IMG/M metagenome (GOLD analysis project Ga0099848, IMG submission 78179) | Freshwater to marine saline gradient viral communities from Chesapeake Bay - CB_1508_1S Viral MetaG | ecosystem: Environmental > Aquatic > Marine > Coastal | place: USA: Chesapeake Bay...
ACTTCACATTTCCTTGACACGAAAACCCTTGCTCGCCTAGCCTTGCCCTGTTACATTGTATGGACAAAGAGAAAGGAGAAATAATGTCCGTTCCTGAAATGAAAGAATATTCCAACGGCAGGAAGGAATGGCTTTTGAATGGTATTCTTCACCGAACCGACGGCCCGGCTGTTGAAAGGTCCAACGGCACGAAGGAATGGTGGTTGAATGGTGAGCTTCACCGAACCGACGGCCCGGCTATTGAAGATTCCAACGGCTCGAAGGCATGGTATTTGAATGGTGAGCTTCACCGAACCGACGGCCCGGCTGTTGAATGGTCCAACGGCTCGAAGTATTGGTATTTGAATGGTAATGTAGTAACTTGGTTCGAAGTTTATTGCTTCAACCTTCGAACCGGCGATATTCAAACCGCCGAACGAATCCTCGCAATGCGCAATTGACATTTCCTTGACACGAAAGCCCTTGCTCGCCTAGGCTAGCTCGGTTACATTGTATGGGCAAAGAGCGAACAAGGCCAAGATTTAATCAAAGGTAGGAAGCCAATAATGGAAAACACCGTTCAGAACCTCTTTATCGCTGTCTACCGTCGCAACCGCGCGCGGTTGCGGCTTGCTAGGACTCCCGCGCGCACGACCGATTGGTGCATCGCAAAGGTGCGCTTGATCCATGCTAATCGTTGTTGTCAGGCGGCCCTTGATGCTTACCAGGCGTCCGACCGCCCTTCTCGCCCGATCGGCGCTTTCCGTATTTATGCCGCGGCTAATGACGTTGCTTCGAGTTTCTAACGGTTAACCTAACTTTTCAGACTTCACATTTCCTTGACACGAAAGCCCTTGCTCGCCTAGCCTTGCCCTGTTACATTGTATGGGCAAAGAGCGACACCGACAGCGAACACTTCGAAAGCAAAGGATGCCAAAATGGCTTGATTCTTCCGTCCCGGCCGATTTCTCGCGAGATTGGCTGATTATCGTCTACTAGGCAAGTTGAAGTTAAAAACAAAAATATTCCAAGGTTGCAAAATGCAGTATTGTTCCGTCGATATCAACGTTGATTATGTGGAGGCCGGATCGGTTGTTATCCACGCCAACGGTTCGCGCGGGGTTGTTGTTGGTTCTCCCGCCATTATCAACCGTTGGAATTATACCGATTGGATCGTCAAGTGGCATTTTGGCGTTTTCGACGGAACCACCACTATCACCAATTCACGCGATTTCAAGCTTCATCGGAGGTAATAGGAGTTTACAACTCCTTGACACGAAAGCCCTTGCTCGCCTAGCCTTGCCCGGTTACATTGTATGGGCAAACAGCAACTAACCAAACAGGAAATAATCAAAATGCACATTGGTTCGAAGGTCATCCATTCTGACGGTTCGGTCGGCACCATCGTTGAGCGCGCTGCAATCTACAATTGTTGGACGGTTCGTTGGTGGGCCGGTGTCCGCGCTGGTCGCGAGGGAATCGCGAGCGAGGATGTTCTTACCCTTTCCGACGACTGCTGATAACTAACGTTTAAAGGAGAATCACACATGATTATCGATCTTGCCCTTGCTGCCGGCGGTTTCACCCTTGGCTGTCTGTTTGGTTCGGCCGTCGTTTTTATGCTTCGGCCGAAGCCCTCGGATTTCGCGCGCTTTCTTCGGGTGTGAGATTAACTAGTTAAGCCCTAGGAACACAACCCTAGCCAACGATATAAAAGCTTTACCCTACCTTTACGACCCACGGTACTTTTACCGTGGGTTTTTTATTATCCAAAGCCTAGCAGCCTTATCCATTGTTCTGTTAGATAGTAAACAATACATTCCAGCAATATCCTTAGCTTTATCCTTAGTTATCCTTAGCCTTGTCCATTGTTCTGTTAGCTAATAAACAATATATTCCAGCAATATCCTTAGCTTTATCCTTAGTTATCCTTAGCTCTTCGAAAGTGAACTTAACATTTCCTTGACCCAGGTTCATCATAAACAATCAAGCGCCTACCCCCCCTCCCCCTCCCCATATGCCGGAATGTAAGTACCATATGGGTTAGCCGGTCGAAGGCGGCCTAATACACCCGCTCCACACACAGAAAATTCCCAGAATATAACCTTATCCTTAGCTATCCCTTAGCTATCCCTTTGCTAACCCTTTGCTATCCCTAGCTATCCCTTTGCTATCCTTATATTTCCATAAACTAAAACTTATTTATAATATTTGGTAGTAGAAAAATTCCTCAGGAAAAAATTTCAGATTATTTTAATATAACTATTTAATACATGATGAAACTTTTATTCGAGAATTTTAGAAAGTTCTTAAGACCAATTAACGAAGTCAAAGATGAAAAAACAAAATTTGATATAACTTTGGAAAATGCTGGATACCCAAAAGAATGGATTTTAACAGATCGTCTTGGCAAGGGAGCTTATGGTGTAGTATATACCATTGAAAATCAAAAAACTGGTGAAAGAAGGGCTGCAAAATTTTTGAGCGGTGATGATTCTAAGGAATTTGAAAATTATAAGTGGGTTAAAGATAATTATGACTCTTTGCCAAAAGAAGTATCAAAGTTTCTTCCTGTAGTTTATGATATTTATGTACCTACAGAAAGAAAATATCCCTTTTTTGGTTTTATTATTATGGAGCAGTTGATTAAACCACCTAAAGAAGAGTTGAAAACATTGGTTTTGCCACCTCAGTCTATTCATACGAGAATGGGAGAACCATCAAAAAGAATAACTGATCTTCTTCAAAATCCGGAATTTGTTTATGAAACTTTAGATACCTTACTTTATAATATATTTTTTATATTAGATTTACAATCAAATGTTGTAATACAACAACAAGGTTTATCTGGCTTTGCAAATAAATCTGGTTCTTTGGGCAATGATGGCGAGCAAAAAAAGCCACGGGCGAAGAAACTTAAAAAACAAGATCTGTATGATTTAATTGATAAATTAAAACAAGAAATAATTCGTGATTTTATGATTTCAAGCAATGACATAAAAAATAAAAATCGTTTGGAACAATTGGCAATTATTGTGGCGAAAATAATTTCCCCATATGTTCCGGAAGAGAAAGAATGGAAATTTAAATTAAAAGAATTAGCAATAGAATATATTAAAGATGAATTAAACATATCTGTACTTCCTCTTTCTACTATTGATAGCTCTTGGAGTCATAAGCAAGTTCCAAGAAAATATCAAAAAGAATTCACAGAAGCAGAAGGAATTTTGAAAGCTATTAAATACTTGAAAGGAAAAAATTTTTATGCTTCCGATCTCCACGGAGAAAACATCATGATGAGACCAAATACAAATGAATTTGTTATTGTAGACTTGGGACTTTTTTCTTTGGGCGAATATAGCTCCGGCGAGGACGTTGAAACAATTTCAAAAATCCCGCAAACAACAATTTCAAATTCTTCAGTTATAAACGAATATGTGGTACCAATGGGTTATTCATTGACCGCTTGGAAGTCTTATAAAAAAAAGAATAATATTACAAATTCTGAATTCCATGAACAGAAAAAAAATAGAAAATGGAAAGTTGTCCATGGACATAAAGAAGGCTCAATCGGTAAGCCTATTAATGACAAAGCAAAAAATTTATCATATGATAAAGCAAATAAAATGCACTCTGCTATTGCAATAAACAAAACAAAATAATGATAGGAAAAATAAAAAATACCATAATATCTGTATTTGGTGGAATTTTATTTAATATAGCCTTAACATTAATTCAAATTTTATTAATTACAAAACAAAGTTCTGGTAATAATGAAATTGTAGAATTCTTAACATTATCTAGCAATTTTGAAAAAATTATATTTATCATTATTACTGTTTTAATATCTCCTATTATCGAAGAGATTATATTCAGAGGATATATTTGGCGTATTTTTAAAACAAGGATTACAAAAAATAAAAAATTAATTGTTTTATTAATTTCGTTAATATTCGCTTTATTGCACGGATTTCAGGATGCACCTTTTATATTTATATTCTCTTTATTCTTGGGTTATTTGCGACAAAAACATAATCATATATGGTTTGGTATAGTATCGCATATATCTTTTAATTTAACTGGTCTTATTATATTTATGTTTTTTTAAACTATTTATATTATGCCCAATGATCGATGTACTAAAATAGCCAAGCGTAAATATAAAAAATGGCCTTCTGCTTACGCATCAGGTGCAGTAGTGCGTTGCAGAAAAGGAAAAATTTGGAAAAATATAAAAGAGCAAGAAGAACTTGGTCTTGAAGAAAATGAATATTTAGAATATCTAGATGAAGAACTTCATCTCGAAGAACAAAAAAAAGCAGGTTCTGAATCTTCCAAAGAAAAAAGTTTGCACGACTGGTTTAAAAGAAAAGGAGAATCTGGTAAAAAAAGTGGCTGGGTAGATTGTAATACTTGCCGCAAAGACAAGAAAACAGGAAGAACCAAATGCAAAGCATGTGGGCGAGAACAGGACGAAAAACGATCAAAATATCCTGCTTGTAGACCAACACCCGCAGCATGTAAAGAAAAGGGAAAAGGTAAATCCTGGGGCAAAAAATCTAATATGAAAGAGGAAACAAAAATGAACAAAGAATATCTAAAACAAATTATTAAAGAAGAAATAATCATATCTACTTCTAACCCTGGTTTTAAATATCATTTTGAAAATCAAATTCCTCTTACTGAAAATATCTATCGTCCTGGTTCTCCATGTTATTTTAATGTGATTAAAGAAGCAAGAAAGTTTTTTAAAGCAGGCTATTATCAACCTTTAAACGAAGAAGAATATAATTTGCTTGAAAATTCTGATCTTGGTGAATGGTCGATATTCGAAGGAGAAAGAGTACCACTTGATTTTCCTATGTTTGAAGATGAAACACTTGACGAATCAAAAAAGAAAAAAGATCCTCCATTAAATAAGCCAACAAAAAATGTTGGTTCTGGTAAGAAATGGAAAGTTTATGTTCGTAATCCAAAAACCGGAAATATTAAAAAGATAACTTATGGCGATGCCAAAGGTGGTCTTAAAGGGAATTGGAATAGTGCAGAAGCACGCAAATCTTTTGCTGCTCGCCATGATTGCATAAATAAAAAAGATAAGACGACGGCCGGCTATTGGGCTTGCAGAGCACATAAAGATTTCGGCCCAGGAATAGGTAGATTCTGGTAATGTCTGGTAATTTTAAATACACATATGGATTAGGTCATGTTCCTTCTTATCAAGTTTCTTGTCGGCCATTCTTTACATCATCTTTGGTTGTTCCAGCATCAGGTTCAGAACCATTAGAAATTCCTTTTGACTCAATATCAAGATTTATCGTTGTTACAAATAATACTTCTATTTCTGGTCCTTCTGTACCGATTCGTTTTGGAGCTTCTTCTAATGGTGTCAAAGGTTTGGAAAATAGTAATTATGGTATTTTACAAAACGGACAATCTTTTGAAGGTGAATTTAAACTTACAAAAATTTATTTAATGTCAGATACAATCAACCAAGCAACTGCGTCAGTTATAGCAGGTTTAACCGGTATAGAATCTAATCATTTAAGTAATAATTGGTCTGGTTCATTAGGAGTAGGATAAGATGGGTTTTACTAAAATTACAGATACAAATACTTCAGCAAATGGAGCAAATAAGGTTTATGTCGATGGACCATCATCAACATTTGGTGAATTAAAGATTATTTCTAATGTACCACAAGCTCAAGGTGATTTTGTTTATGGTATTAACAAACAAATTTTTACCACATCTTCTTTTGATGGAGGAACTGTAAGCGTAACTGACGGATTATGTGTTTTAGAGAGTGGTGTTAATGAGACTGGTTCAGCTACGGTACAATTGAGAAGAAACTTAAAATATAGACCAGGACAAGGTTCTTTAATGCGTGGCACCGCTATATTTGATACTCCAGATGCTAACAATGCTCAGTTTATAGGAGCAGGATCGGCTGAATCTGGTTATTTTATTGGCTATTTCGGTGGTTATTTTGGTATTCTTCACAATCAAAAAGCTCAAAGAGAAGTAAGAAAAGTAAATATTACAACAGGAGCAGGAACAGAAAATGTAACTGTAACTTTAAATGGAAATTCTATTGTTGTTCCTGTAACCGGTGGTTCTGATACTACTCAAACAGCATATCAACTAACTATAGCTGATTATTCTCAAATTGGAGATGGTGGGTGGCTAGTCGATGTTGTTGGTTCTGATGTTTATTTTATTTCCGCGCGGGCCGCGGAAGGTTTAGATGGGACATATTCAGTAAGTGGTCCTAGTATCTTAGGTACTTTTTCACAAGTAAAAGATGGTACAGCAGCAACAACCACTTTTATACCATCTTCTTCTTTTAATAAAGATACTTTAGATGGTTATGGCCCTTCTGAAATGGTTTTGGATCCAACTAAAGGAAATGTATATGGTATTCAATTTCAATATCTAGGTTTTGGAGATGCAAATTTTGAAATAGAAGATCCAAATACAGGTAAGTTTTTTCATTTTCATATTATAAAAAATGCAAATTCTAGAATAATACCTGTTTTAAAGAATCCTAATGCTTCTGTTTTGGTTACAAGTGCTAATACTGGAGGTACAACCAACAAAACAGTAAAGGTTGGATCTTTAGCTGCTTTTACCGAGGGCAATGTTGTTGCATTAGATCCAAAATTTTCACATTCTTTTTTAATAAGTTCTGTATCAACATCATCGACTTATAAACCATTAGGGGCTATAAAAGTAAATAGAATTTTTAATAATGAAAGTTGTTTTGGTGAAATTGATCTTCTAAATATATCCTTGGCTAATACAGTCAATAACAAGTATTATTCAATTGGTTTTTTCAGAGATTTTAGAATTAGTGGAGATGTAAATTATCAGTATGTTAATGAGACTGATAGCATAGCATCAATAGCAACGTTGGATCCAGCAACAAATACAATATCTAATTTAGCAAATATTAAACCTTTCTACGAAGTTACAATTGGAGGAGATCAATCAAAAACTATTGATTTATCAGATTTAAAATTTACTTTCGGCCTTGGAAGAGGAGAGGTATTATTTGCTATAAAAGGTAATGGTTCTGTTACTGGTGATTTTATTATTAATTGGTTTGAGCAGCAATAATGGATTTTCCATTTACAGAAAAGAAGATTAGTGATATATTATTTTTAAGAGAATTCAAAGGAGACGTTGCTTCAGAAGAGTTAGTTTGGCATCAGGACAGAGAAGACCGAAGGATTAAAGTTATTGAATCTAATGGATGGATGTTACAGATGGATAATGAACTTCCTGTTCTATTAAAAGAAGGAACTGTTTACAGCATACCAGCCTATGAATTTCATAGAGTTATCAAAGGCAACGGTACATTAAAGATTATGGTTGAAAAAAATGAAAAACAATAAGGGTTCTAATTCTATTGAATTTGCTTTAATTCTACCTGTTTTATTAATATTATTAGTTGGTATAATAGAATATGGTTTTTATTTTAATGAAAAACTACAATTTCAAAATTTAATAAATGAAACTTGTGGTGAAGATTATTATGAAAAGGCAGATTATTTATTTATTGATGTTTATAAACTATGTGGTGAATGTACCGTAGATATGTGGGAAGAAGAAAATTTTATATTTTGTTCTATGGAAAGAGATTATAATCAAATGTTTGATTTATTTAATGATAATATGTTTCCAAAATTAATATTTGTAGAAGCTGTTAAAACAAAAGATGACGAAGAAGAAGATACAGCAGATACAGCTTTTTAAAACTTATTACTATTTATAACACGATGAATAAAATAAAGTTACACTTTACTAACGAAGAGATAAATTATTCATTTAATATTAGTAATATAGTATCTATTGAAGAAGGATATGATCCATTTGAAATAGTACAATTATTACAAAATAATATTGGATTATCTATATTAGATTGTAACGAAACATTAAAAGAATATCTTTATACTTTTATATTTCCGGCCTCACAAGATTTAATACAAAATTATAAAATAGATGGTGGAGAAGTAATTTAATGTCTACAATCGTTTATCCATCAAAAGACGCTATTTTTGGAAAAACTGGCGCTGTTGCTGGCTCTTGGGGGTCTGTTAGAGATGCCAGTATTGCCACCACTGTTGGAAATGCAGACAATCGTTCTGCTTTATCAGTATTAGAACAATTTTCCTCTGCTGTTAATCGATACACAATAGGAAGAACGGTATTTATATTTGATACTTCAGGTATAGACGGTGAAGTTACGTCAGCTACTTTTAAAATCTATGGTTACTCAACTACAAACGCTGGTATTGTTGGTTTAAAATATGACTTAAATGCCTCTACCGGTAGTGTTTCAAGTAATTTTACAGAAGAGGATTTTGATGCTATATATGGGTTTGTACCTGGGGACACAATGGGCGGTAATGTTACCGCATATACTAATGTTATTAATAGCTGGTCTACTAGTACTAGTAGTCCAAATGAAATTACTCTTAATAGTACTGCTCTATCAGATATGTATACACAAGATGCTTTTGGTATTATATTCGTGGGTACTCAATATGATTATGCAAATAGCGCACCACCTAATACATCTAAAAAAACCGGTATGTATTATGTCGATGATACAACCTATAAACCTTTTATAACATACGAAGGAGGCTCTAGTACTAAATTGCAAGAAACTCCCGGTTGTAATTCATTAGTTAGACCCTCGGATTTTAATATACAGCGTTTTAATGTTAACTGTTTAAGTGTACAATATGATAGATATAAAGGAAATGGTTCTGTTTCACCAGAGCAAGTTCCATTTATTATGGGAATTCCAGGACCCCTTTCCTTAAGAAGAGGCTCTTTTAATGATCCGACTCCATCTGTTGTGGCTACTGGAGATAAAAAGTGAATAAAATAACGAATTTATTATTATTTGCCTTTTTATTCTTTTTAATAGCTTGCTCAAAACAACTTATTTATTTTACTCCACAAGAATTAGTAACTGATTTTGAAAATCATTGGTGGTATGTTCAGGAATTAGAAGATAATTGTATATTTTTTGATAATTCTGTAGATAAAAAAGAAAACGAAGATGGTAAGATTTTTGTTTATACTTACGAATATGATAAGATTTACTATTTAACTTTTTTTGATAGAATTGATGGAGGGTATTATATAGAAGAAATGGATATATTTATACTAATCTTTATCAATAAAGATGGAGAAAATGTAGCAAAAATTACTTCTGGTTTATTACATAAAGAAATTATGTTTTATGAGTGTGAGGAACATTATTTCTAATGACACCTAAAACAGAAATATTCGGAAACATTAATAATGTTAAGGTTGGAGATCTTGTTACCTGGTCCCGATTATCTATTAATTTTATCGGAATAGTAAAACAGGTTTATTTAGAAAATTTTGGTGGAAGAAAAATAGCATTTTCCTCTGTTTTTTGCTTTAAAAATGAAAAATCTTACGAGGTTTTGTGTTTAAATCTCTCACTTATGAAAAAAGGCGAATTTCATCACAAAGAAACTAATTAATAATGGAGTTTCAGCATGAAAAATAAGATAATAAACAACTCTGATGTTGATTTTGATAAATTTTCTCCTTTTTTAAGGAGTTTATTAGATTTTGCTCGTCAAAAATTAGGTTTTCAACACTCAGTTTGCATAAAATTGTCTCATGATGATGAAAATGCTTCAAATTATCTTGGAAAAACAGGTTTTTACGAACCTTCTTCTAAAACAATCACGGTCTTTACAGCTAATAGACACCCAAAAGACATTTTACGTTCTATTTCACATGAATTAGTTCATCATAACCAAAATTGCAATAATAAATTTGTAGATAACAAACCATTAGAACAATTTTATTTTCAAAATAATGATGAAATGAAGGAATTGGAACGTGAAGCTTATGAAATAGGTAATATGACATTTAGAGATTGGGAAGAAAAGTATAGAAAACAACTAAAAGAATCTATTTATTACAATAAAGGGGAAACTAAAATGAAAATTAACGAATGGAAGTCATATGAAATGTTTTCACGTTTATCGGAAGCATTTGGGTATGGTTCTAACAATTTAGAAGAATCATCTTGCGGTGATAATATGCAAGAATCTAACTGTGGAAGCAGAATGGAAGAAGGTATATGTCCTGTTTGTGGTGAAACACCATGCGCTTGCGTAATGGAAGAAGGTATGTGTCTTGTTTGTGGAGAAAAACCATGTTCTTGTAATATTGAACATACCGAAGAAACCTGTAAACAATGTGGTAAATCTCCATGTATGTGTCCTCCAATAATGGAGAAAAAAGCAAAAAATCAAATATCAGAAGCGCAACTTCGTAAATTTATACGCGCAGCAATAAAAAGCACTCAAATAATCTCAAAGGGAAACAAAAATGAATAGTTTTTTATTGGAGGGTGGTGTCGCAGGACATATGAATCATCTCTATGATAATCCTGAATTGACATTTAAAAAAATAAAAGATATTTTGATTTCTGCTGCTTCTGGTAAATTATACGGAACTGAAAAAACAGACGGTCAAAATATTCAGCTGTCATATGACGTTAAAACAGGCACCGCGCGTGCTGCAAGAAATAAGGGCAATATTATATCAGGTGGCCTGGACGCGGAATCTTTAGCAGAAAAGTTTGGAGGAAGAGGCGCTTTAGAGGCTGCATTTACAGAGGCTTTTGCTGCTTTTGAAGAAGTTGTTTCTAAATTTAGTGAAGAAGAGAAAATAGATTTATTTGGACCAAATGTTAATATTTATTACAATGCAGAAATTCAAGATCCTAGAAATGCTAATGTAATTAATTATGATGTACCTAATTTAGTTATTCATAGAGTTGGTCATAAAGAATATGATAGAGAAACAGGTAAACCAACTAATAGAGATCTCACACAAAATGCTATAAAATTAGAAAATATTCTAGACCGTCTACAAAATAAAAGAGAAAGTGGAAAATTTCTTGTACAAATGAACGCAATTAGAAATCTTGAAGCTGTTACAGATGGCAGTATACTTTCAAAAACACTTAATTCTCTAGAAAAAGCTATTTCAAATGAAGGAATATCTGATAATCAAACAATTGCCGAATATCTTGTTGCTAGAATTGATAAATTGCTGGAAATTTATGATTTTGAGCCACAAGTAAAAACCATGGTTATGAAAAGAATTTTAAGTTCTTCATCAGTTTCTTTAAATACTATTAAAAAGTCTACAACACCAGAAATTTATATGCAAGTAAAAGACATTGTTGCAAATGCTTCTAATCTTCTTAAACAAGCAATTGCTCCAATAGAATCCATAATTCATGATTTTGCAGTAGAAATGCTCAGAGGGTTACAAAGCGCTTTTATTTTAGATAACAAATCAGAAGTAGGAAGGTTACGCAACGAACTCGACACGGCTATCGCTGCTATAAAAGATAGCAATAATGATGAAGCTATGGATATCCTTTCGAGACAAATGGAAAAACTAAAAACAATTGAAAATGTTTCTACAGCCGCAGAAGGCTTTGTTTTTGATTATGAAGTAGTGACATATAAATTTTCTGGCAATTTTGCTCCTATGAATCAATTACTCGGTTTATTTAAATATGGTCGTGGAAATATTCCACCTTTAAAACGTTTAAATGAAGAAGAAATAGAAATTATTGACGATGAATTAATAGAAATTATTGACGATGAATTAGAACAACCAGATATAAAGAGAACAATTGCTCTTGTACCAGGTGCTTTTAAACCACCACATAAAGGCCACCTTAATATGGTAAAACATTATGCAGATATGGCTGATAAAGTTGTTATTATGATATCACCTCTCTCTAGGAAAACTCCAAGTGGTGATGAAATAGGGTACGAAGTATCTAAAGCTATTTGGAAAATATATTTAAAAAATGCTGGCTTAATTAACAAAGTTGATATTATCCGTTCTCCTGTCAATTCTCCTGTCTCTGCTACATATGCCTTTGTTGAGAATAAAGATAATGATCCATCAATGGCCCAACCAGGAGATAGAATTATACCTGGATGTAGTACAAAAGGAGGCGATGAAGGAAGATTTAAAGCAGATTTTAATAAATATGCAAGAGAAGGAGTAGTTATTTCAGATCCTTTGAGTTGTGCATTTATAGCAGATAACGAAAATGCTTTAAGTGCTAGAGATTTTAGAGCCGCACTAGATAAAGCCAAAAATGATAAAAATGCTAAAAATGAATTAATGAATTTTATACCTGATGAAACAAACCCTAATGAAATTTTATCAATTCTTGGAAGTTTAAATGAATCTTCTTCCGTATCTAATGGTGCCATATCTGGTTTTTCTCGCAAGCTAGAAGAAAAGTTGATTAATGAAGTATTAAACTATTTATTAAGTAAAGGTAGAAAGGATATTTTATAATGAAAAATCGCATAGAAATTATTGAAGAAATTGTTTTAAGAGAAAATATTAGAAAAATATTATCTATTCATAGAAAAAAAGAAATTAAAAAAGAAAATTTAGAAGAAGCAACTTTAAGAAGAATAATTCGGAATATTTTAGTAGAAAAAATAGCTGTTGGTGATGAAGCTCCTCATGTAAATACTGGAATTAATAAATTAAGAGATACGCTTAAGAAGATCATACCACAAATTCGCGATGCTTATCTAGATTTGACTACTGATAGAGAACAAAGAGTGTCCTATATTAACCACTTAATTAATGGTATCAAGAATCTTTTAGCTCCTATTGATATTAACATCGATGCTGGATCTAAGCAAGAAGAACTAGAAGAAAAAATCGATATTTCTATTAACAGAGAAGAAGATAAATTTATTGACATTGGTGATAATATAATACCAAATAATGAAAAAGAAGAAGAAATTTCTGATGATGAAAAAATGATAACAACTGGCTTAGAAGCTTCTGATAATGATTTAACTGGAAGAAATACGGCTTTAGAAACATTTAAACAAATACAGAATCAAATTGTAAATGATTTTAGTTTGCTGGCTAATGATGATGATCGAGAAATGTATTATGATTATTTGTTAACAAATATTTTATTATGGAAAGATAGATTCGAAGAAATTTTAACATCTAATGCAGGTGAAGAAATTACTACTGACGAATACGAAAAAGAAAAAGAAAAATCATCTGTAATAAAAGAAAAAAATGAATATATAATTGAAATATTAGATTAATAATGTCTTGGAAAAGAAAAAGAAGAGTAATTGGTCGCAATACCTACTATAGCATTAGCACAAAGCTTCGTCAAGAACAAAAATCAAATGATGAATTTGAAGTAATGTTAGCTAATTTATCTTTAGAAGAAATAATTGCTTTAAAATTAGAATTAGCTAGCAAACCTGTTAATGGAAGACTTTACGGATTTCCCATATGGAAAAACTTGACAGACATAGTTAAGGATGCTATGTTTAGGTATGCCTACTCAGCTACTCGTTCACAACTAGAAGCTATGAGGTTCTTGGGCCTAAGAGAAGTAGATTTCTTAAAATATAAAAAAAGATATTCTATTATTTCTTATTTTGAAAACGATAAAGGGGATGCAACGGCTTCGACAGGGCAATAGAAGAGGAAAGTGCAAGCAGTCATGATGACTTTAAAAATCAAAAACAAATTAGTTGCCAATAACAACTCACATTTCGAAGTAGCTTTAGCAGCATAATCGAGGAGGTTGAATAGTACCTCCTGTCCAAACTATTCAAAACAACAGATAAGTTGTAAAAATTAAAAATGGTTACCCTCATGGTAAGTAGTAAGGTGGTATTACACAGGGTTCTACTGACAATAAACGACCCGGTTCTAGAAATAAGAGTCAATTATAGGAATACTTGAACACATATAGGTTTTAATCCTATTACTACATGTAGAGGTGGGCTTCCTAGGCTACATAAGAAGAGGGATTTTGTAGCATACCTTCTAATTGGTTTAATTAGACAAGCTTGTGAATGACTTAAATTAGATATCGCTGTGGACGTGGGTTCGACTCCCACCATCTCCATAATATATTTTATTAATTAATTCTTTTTTTATATAAAATAACTATTTATGATATATATTATTAAAAGGAATAATAATGAATGCCATCAAATACAAATAATCCTATAAATTTTGATAAAATATGGAAGATTTTAACATTATTTTTATCTGTTATTATATTACCATTGTTTGCATGGGTTTGGGATACAAATACATCTTTAGCGGAACTTAATAATGATCTAGGAGACGCTGAAAAAGTAATTATTAATCTTGAAACTAAAATTAAAGAAGCAGATGATAATACAAAATCAATAATTTCAATTGAAAAGGATATAGAATATATGAAGGGTTCATTAGAACGTATTGAAAGGATTATAGCAAATGGTTAGTTATGCAATTTTAACTTTACTTTTAAGTGGTACAGAAGCAGATAAAAAAGAACCAGATACAATTATTCCAGTTAAAACATATTCTTATACCATGCAAGAGGTTTCACAATTTTATTCGAATATCGACAATCAAGATGAAATAGATATCTCAGATGAAGTAAAAGAAACAGAACAGATAACATTAGAATTAAGAAATAAATTATTAGGTTTAGAAATGTTTTTAACAGATAAATCTCTTTATGAAAAATTCTGTTATCCACAAATTAGCTGGACTCAACCAGAATTGTGCGATTATCAGAAAGAGCCAAAGAGCAATTTACCTAAAGAATGTTTGGATTTGATTGTTGATACAGAAAATCAAAAAAATAATAATTAGTCTATTCAAGAAAAACATGTTTTTTATTTTTGGTATGCTTTATGGATCTATAGTGGCCACGTTGATAACCTATGGATTATTTAGTATATTGTATGGTCAACCAAAAACAAAAGATATTTTAGCCGTGCAGAAATGTTTGCAAGCAAATATTATTGATGAGTAATACTACTTATTATAGATCTGCGAGATCTATAAAGGCAGGAAATTAAATGGCTAAAAAAACATATGTCCTTGATACTAGTGTTTGCCTAACTGATGCTGATAGCATATACAATTATGGCAACAATGATATTATACTTCCTATTAAAGTATTAGAAGAAATAGACAAACACAAAAAAAGACAAGATAGTGTAGGTATTAACGCTAGAAAAATAATAAGGTCTCTAGATGAGTTAAGAGCCAAAGGATCTTTGCAAAATGGTATAAGATTAGGAAAAGGAAAGGGAATAATTAGAGTATCCTCTGCCAGCCCTGAATCTCTTCCAAATTCACTAGATATAACGATTCCTGATAATCAGATTATTTCTGTAGCTATATGCGAAGCACAAAAAACTCCAAATATTAAAAAAGTAATTCTTGTTAGCAGAGATATTAATATGCGAGTTATATGTGATTCGCTTGGTATTACTAGTGAAGATTACGCTGAAAATGAAATTATTAAGAAAGAAACCGGTTTATATCCTGGTTTTTCTACAATTGTAGTGGATGATCAGACTATAGATCATTTTTATAATGGTGAAAGGATAAAAATTTCTAAAGAAGATAAGAAAGATTTATCACATAACGAATTTGTATTGTTGGTATCTTCTTCAAATGAAAAGAAATCTGCTGTTTGTAAATTTATTTCCTATAATGAACCTTTAGAACCTATTAAAGAATTTAAAAAAGGTGTATGGGGAGTTAAAGCAAGAAACAAAGAGCAAATGTTTGCACTTGATCTATTAATGGATCCAGAAATACAAGTTGTTTCCTTGGTTGGAAAAGCTGGTTCAGGTAAAACTTTAATTGCTATCGCGGCAGGATTAGAACAAGTAGTCTCACAACTAGATGCTAAATATGGTTTAGTCGACTATGACAATAAGCCTTCCAAAAAGAAGGCTTATAAGCGTCTTGTTGTTTCTAGACCCGTTATGCCTATGGGTAAAGATATCGGCTTCCTGCCCGGCACTATGGAAGAGAAAATGGCACCCTGGTTGGCTCCTATACAAGATAACTTGAAGTTCTTAACTGGTGATGACCAAACTACGCTCGATGATTATATGGAAAGAGGCTTAATAGAGATTGAAGCGCTTACATATATCAGAGGAAGATCTATTGCAAATGCGTTTATAATTATAGATGAGGCGCAGAATCTAACAGCACACGAAGTTAAGACAATTTTAACCAGAGTGGGAGAAGGGACAAAAATAGTATTGACAGGCGATATAGAACAAATAGATAACATCTATGTTAATGAAATGTCTTCTGGTTTAACACACGCAGTAGAAAAAATGAAATCTTATGATATAACTGGACACGTTACCTTAAAGAAAGGTGAAAGATCAGAAGTAGCAACATTGGCAGCAAAAGTATTATAATTTATTTGACAACATAGAAAACTTGTTATATATAAAAATTATGGAGTTTGATATGCAAAATAATGACACATTAACGCAAAGAGTCGATACAGAAACGCCTATTAAAAAATGGTTGGTTAATTACGTTGGATTAGAATTTGAAAGTAGACAAGACACAAATTTTGATAATTCTGTAACAGTAGAGATGATTGTTGAAGTAATGATGAAACAATTTCCTGAATTTGTTTTAGCAATCGCGGAAGAGAATTTTATCCGGGGATATAAACAAGCGCTCTTTGATGTAGAATACACAAATAATTTAGAAGAAGAATTACAACATGGATAAAGATGAAACTATAAGAAAGATCATTCGTGAATCTTTAAATAAAAATAATCAATTTAGAAAAGAATTTTTATTAAATGGGATTATGTTTTATATTCAAGAAGCTTTCAAAGGAGACATTAATCTAGATTTTGTTATTAAGAAGATAGAGAATTTAATACCAAAAAGATTATTTAATGAAGTAGATATGATAATGGTTGGAGAATATGATTTTCTTACAAAAAGAAGTTTAGATGCGTTATATAACGAAGGAGCAATTTATCTAAGTCCAAACATATATTCTGAAAAGGAAATAATTGAAAATATTGTACATGAATTAGCACACTCTTTAGAAGAACCAAATGTGCTATTAATTTATGGTGATTCGTTATTAAGAAGAGAATTTCTTGTTAAAAGAGAGTTATTAAAGAGAGTATTAGAAAATAAAGGCTTTGATATTAGTAAATACGATTTTGAAGAAACTGAATATGATATAGAGTTTGATAAATTCCTATACGAAGAAGTTGGTTATATCAATCTAAGAGTCTTAACGAGCAGTTTTGTTTTTCGCCCTTACTCATTAACAAGCCTAAGAGAATATTGGGCGTCTGGGTTTGAGGATTACTATCTCAGCGAAAAGGTAGAAACTCTAAAAGAATTAAGTCCAGTCTTATATCAAAAAATTATAGATATTGATGAAGTATATGAAGTATAATAAATTTGAAATTACAATAACCGAAGAACAAGTTTTAGTATCTGTTTCTGTTTTAGAAATGAACTCATTTAATAAAATAGGAAGAATTACAATAGAAACTAACGAAGTTATAGAAGAATTAGAGAAAAGAAATATAAAAATAGGCACATGTATCCAATCTGTTACTCTTAAAAACTGGAAAAACTTTACAAGAGAAGGAACATGGATTTTTAATAAACCAGAAATACTTGACAATGAAACTCATGATGTTATACTAGAAGAGGAAGAGATTCCAAGAAGAAGAAATAGAAGAAGAAAATTAGAGCAATTTATAACAGAAGAGGAATAGTTGTCGCACGTTTCATATTCAGAGATAAAGATTTGGCATGAGTGTCCTTATAAACATAAACTACAATATATTGATTGTATATCCGGTTTTGTTGGTAATGAACACACTGTATTTGGAACTGCTATTCATAGTGTTTGCGAGCATGGTTTACTTAATGAGAATTTAGACAAAGAAGAACATTTTAAATCTGAATTTGAAAAAGGAATTAATGATTTAAAAGAAAAAGAAGTTACATTAAATTATAAACTTATCGAAGAAATGATGGGTCAATATAAACCCATCATTTCTTCTTTTAGTAATGAATTAGAGAATTATTTTGGTCCATATGAAATAATAAATACAGAAGAAGAATTATATGAAGATATTGAAGGTTTTGATAAAAAGTTTAAAGGCTTTATAGACCTTGTTATTAAAACCAAAACAGATGATAAATATCATATTTTAGACTGGAAGACTTGCTCTTGGGGTTGGAATGCTAAAAAGAAAGCGGATACGATAATTAACTATCAGTTAATATTGTATAAGTATTTTTGGTCTAAAAAACACAATATACCTTTAAACAAAATAGAAACACATTTTGGTTTATTGAAGAGAACCGCCAAAAAAGATAACGTTGAAATATTTCGTATTACAAGCGGAGAAAAAAAGATAAAAAATGCCTTGACATTTTTAAATAAGGCTGTTACTAATATTATTAGAAATGTTGTTATAAAAAATAGACTATCTTGTACATATTGTCCGTTTTACAAAACACAGCATTGTAAATAAGGATTATAAATGGAAAAAAAGAAAATATTGGTCATTTCTGACCACCCATTGGCTCCTTCTGGAGTTGGGACACAAACAAATTATGTTATAAGCGCTTTATTGCGTACCGGAAGATATAAAGCCGTTTGCCTAGGTGGCGCGGTTAAACATCATTCTTACGAACCACAAATTATCAAGGGAGAAGAATGGGACGATGGAGATTGGGTAGTTTATCCTGTTGATGGCTATGGAACCCCAGACATTATCCGTTCTATTCTATGGACAGAAAAACCAGATTTACTTTGGTTTATGACAGACCCAAGATTCTATACTTGGCTTTGGCAGATTGAAAATGAGGTCAGACCGTTAGTTCCAATGGTTTATTATCATGTTTGGGATAATTATCCTCTTCCACATTTTAATTCAAAATGGTATCGTTCAACAGATGTTATTGCTTCTATTTCAAAAGTTACATATGATATTGTTAATAAAGTAGCGCCTGAAGTTGAAAATCATTATATTCCACATGCCGTTAATCAAGATATATTTAAGAAACTACCAGAAGAGGTAGTTGCACAATTCAAGGAAAATAACTTTCCAGAGCATAATAATAGAATGATCTTTTTCTGGAACAATAGAAATGCCAGAAGAAAACAATCAGGTACATTAATTCATTGGTTTAATAAATTTGCAGAAAGAGTAGGTCCTGATAATGTTTGTTTAATAATGCATACAGATCCAAAAGATCAAAGCGGACAAGACTTAGAAGCGATACTAAAAAATTTCAATATAGATGATGGAAGAATTGTTATTTCCAGAGATAAAATGCCATCAGAAGGTTTAGCTCTTATGTATAACATGGCTGATTGCACAATCAATATTGCTGACGCCGAAGGTTTTGGACTAGGTACCTTAGAATCATTATCATGTGGTACTCCTATTTTTGTTAATATGACTGGTGGCCTACAAGAACAAGTAACAGACGGAAATAATTGGTTTGGTATTGGTTTAGAACCTACTTCTAAATCCATGATTGGTTCGCAAGATGTTCCTTATATCTACGAAGATAGATTAAACGAAGATCAATTTGTTGATGCTTTACAGACCTTTTACAATACATCCAAAAATGAAAGAGACAAAATGGGTAATCTTGGCATAGAACATGTTAATAAAAATTATAATTTCAATACTTTTATTAATAAGTGGATTGAACTAATAGATGATGTTACTGTAAGATTAGGTTCTTGGGATACAAGACAAAATTATCAATCTTGGGAATTAAAGGAAATAGTATGAAAAAAACAATTTTGGTTAGAGGTCCCGTTTTAACACAATCTGGTTATGGAGAGCATACCCGTTTTGTGCTTCGTGCCCTAAGAACTCGCGAGGGTGAGTTTGATATTCATATTCTTCCTACTCGCTGGGGAGAAACTGGATGGTTAGCAATAGACGATGAATTTAGAACTTGGGTAGATACTAGGATTAATGCGGCGACAGTGCAATTGCATAATAAAATTCCATATGATATATCTATACAAGTAACAATACCGAATGAATGGCAGAAGCTAGCTGCTATTAATATTGGTGTTACTGCTGGCATAGAAACAAACAAAGTCTCACCGGTATGGTTACAACAAGCAAATTTAATGGATAAAATTATTACTATTTCTGAACATTCTAAGACTGGTTTTGATGTAGTATATACAGGACAACATCCACAAACTGGTCAACCAATTCAACTTTCAACAAATACTCCAATCGAGGTTTGTCATTATCCAGTTAAGAAATTTGAATCACTACCAGATATTAATTTAGAACTAAAACATGATTTTAATTATCTTGTAGTAGCACAGATGGGCCCTAGAAAAAATCTACAAAATTTAATCAAATGGTTCGTTGAAGAAAATTATGATCAAGAAGTAGGTTTAGTAGTTAAGACAAGTATTAAAAA
>Ga0099848_1000396_pt1 | contig 20309 bp, 29 predicted proteins | sample CB_VirMetaG_3_FD_78179 | JGI IMG/M metagenome (GOLD analysis project Ga0099848, IMG submission 78179) | Freshwater to marine saline gradient viral communities from Chesapeake Bay - CB_1508_1S Viral MetaG | ecosystem: Environmental > Aquatic > Marine > Coastal | place: USA: Chesapeake Bay...
AATATTATGAACACCATCTATATTTGATTTAACAAAATCAGTACTATCTACAATTGAATTGCCAACATGAGTTTCTGCCGCTGTATTGATGAAGTAATCACAGTCGTACAAAAACTTTAAATCATTTATGTCGCAATTGACGAATGAAAAATTGGAATATTTATCGAATTCGTTTAAAAGGTTTTTATTGGCTGCATAGGTAATTTTATCCACACCCTTTACATACCAACCTTTTTGAAGGCAAAGTCTTGTGACATAAGAGCCTATAAATCCAAGGCATCCTGTTACGTATACGACTTTCATAATTTACTAAAAAAAGAATTTACGATTTCTTCTATATAGTCGAGTTGCTCATCTGTTATTACTGGACTAGTTCCAAGAAAAAATGTATCTGTAGTTGCTTTCGTAGCATTTTTAAATGTCAAAGCTTTTTCTGTTGAAATCACATCTTTATAAGCTGGCTGTAAACCAAGATTCCCACCAAAATAAGTTCTTGTTTGTATTTTGTTTGACTCAAGGTGATTGCATAAATCAAACCTTTGGAATGGAGCATCGTCTTTGATGGTAATGGGAAATGCGAACCAACTCGGATCAGCTTTTTTTCTGGCTACTGGAAGAATAAAATGTTCTTCATACGGCTTGAATATGGAAAATAGCTTTGAGTAGTTCTTCTTTCTTAAAGAATGAATCTGATCTAGTTTATCAAGCTGTTTTAATCCAATGCTACCTTGAAGTTCAATTGGTTTCAAGTTATATCCTATTTCATCATAAATATATTTATGATCGAATACTTTGTCTGGAAAAGCTTCCAGCCAATTAGAGAATCTTTTTCCACAAGAGCCATTTTTGAGCAAATTAGCTTTTTTGCCTACACAAAAGCATCCTCTGCCCCATTCTCTAAAACTCCTAACTATGATTTCAAGATTTTTATCTTTACAGGCTACGTATCCCCCTTCTCCCATCGTTATATGGTGCGCTGGGTAGAAGCTACAGCTAGACATGTCACCGAAAGAGCCAAGTGGCTTTCCATCGTATGTAGACCCCAAAGCGTCACAGCAGTCTTCTAGGAAGATTAGTCCATATTCTTTTACTATACTAAGAAGTCTATCAATATCAGTCGTGTTCCCAAGTACGTGAGCAAAAACGATAGCTTTAGCCCCAGCTTTAGCGGCTTCTTCAACTTGATCCAAATCAAGATTCAATGTCTCAAGTTCAATATCTACAAAAACTGGATTAAAACCATTTTGTAAGATGGGATTTAAAGTCGTAGGAAATCCAGCAATTGGAGTAATAACTTTTGCTCCTTTAGGAAGCGCGTAGGCTCTTTTTGAAGAAAGTGCGCTAACCATAAGTAAGTTACTGCTTGATCCGCTGTTAGTTAAAACTCCATGATTTTTTCCCAAATATTTACTAAACTTGCTTTCGAATTTTAAACAATCATTGCCCATAACGAGCCAGCCGTTTAAAATAGAATTAATAGCAGCTTCGTATTCTTCGTTAGAAAAGAATGGGCCAGCATACTGGACCCAATCTTCGCCTTTTATCCACTTTTTTTTATTTTGCAGACTTTCACTTACAAGCTGCGAAATAGAAGTATCATTACTCATCTCCTTTAACCTTTGGTATAAAATTTACTGCTAGATTTAATCTTAGTTCATTGTTCATTCCCGGCCAATGCACAATAAAATCGCCCTCACTCCACCTTCCATCATAGCCTTCGCAGTCTAAACCTTTTTGATGCCACGGAGAAGGATACAAATGATATAAATAAGAGTTTAATATTTTTTGTGGAACTATTTTAATAGCATCTTTATATTTTTCTTTTAAGTCTATCATTGCTTCTTGTTCTGCCCAACATCTAGCTCCTCCATCTGGGAGCCTAACCCCAAGATCTCTTGGTTTACCATTTTCGTCTATATATTTATCATGTAGTGATAAAATTTCTTCAAAATACTCTATAGAACGTGGATGATTTTTAATTAAGAAAACATCTGAATTGAAATCCCAAACATCGTTAGCGATAATAAAACTTTTCTCTTCATCAATTAAATGTTCTACTTTGATGTTGTAGTTAGTGATCATAGTATCTGAACCAACCCACAAAATCCAGTCGTACTTGTTAGACTTAACTGTGTCTAGGACAAATTTAATTTTTTCAAATCCGAAATCTTTATATGAAAAATCTTTTGTTTTAACAATTAAATCATATCCATGCTTTTCACAATATTTCCTTTTATTGTATTCAGTTGTTATAACAGCTAATTGTTTTATGTTTTCAGTATAAATGTTTAGTAAAGCGATTTTCATATTCCAAAATAATTTATTTTTTTGTTGCCCGTAAAAATGTAGTTCGCTGCTTGTCTGCACAACTCAACAAAACAAGTTTTCCCAAGCCCTTTGGCGATGGCGCACGAAACAGATTCATTGCCAAAAAACACATCGCAAGAATTTATTGCCACCATTAATTCATAGGCATTTTCGCTAGCCTTATAATCTACTGGATACCTAAATGTTTTAATGAAATCTTCGTATTCTTCTTCCAGTCCAACAAAAACACATTTCTGCGGATTTATATGTTTAAAGAAATCTAAATAAAAATTAGCATCTCCTCTGTACCTGAGAGATCTATTTATCACTATATTTTTACCAGTATCAGTTGATGGACATTCAAGCCAACTTTCATTAACTTCTTTTGAATCACACTCTAAATTAAATTTACTAGCATGAAATGCTGTTAAGTTTGTTCCGACTACAACATCTGCTTTTGGATGCTCTCCGTAGTTTATGTCGAAAACTTGATTTGTATATTTTTCTATTTTTTTTATGTAAGGCTGGGACAATAAAAGTGGTTCAATGAATTTTCTAGACGCTTCATTAAAATTTCTATTACTAACTCCTTTTTTAGTATCGTCCAAATAAATTGTATCAACATTTTTATATTTAGCGAAAAGCAAAGAGTATACCAAGTCCCCCATATCTACAGCGCAATAGAAAGACTTTGCTTCTCCATAATTTAAATAAAAATCCTGATTCATTTTATAACTTGGAACTCCCAATTAGTTTCCCATCTTGCTTTCTCTGTGTTGAAAAAATTGGAGTCATTTATTTCCGCCTCTGAATGATTCAAAATATTAAATCTATACCAATTTTTCAATAGAATTTCATTTTTAAAAAATGGCAGAAGATCATTATTTAATATTCCATTTTGTTCAATAAACTGCTTTAAGCTAGAAAGGGAAAATTCGATACCTAAATTGAAACAAATATTTCTAAAATTTATTCTATCACCTTCTTTTTGTTTGTATAGTTCTGGAGTTTTGCCATTGTCGTAATAATGCATCAACTGATTGTTTGATCGACCGTAGCAAAAATAATATTTTATATTTTGATTTATTTGCCAACCCTCTCCTCTATTTTGTCTTACATCTGATTCAAAAAGGTCGAGTTTGTTCTTGTATAATGAATCCTCTGCATCAAGAGAAATAGATCTACCTTGAATACCGTGAAGACCCCAATGCGGACTTCCGTTAAAATAAAGGTAGTCGGAATACTTGCAAAGGAAAATTTTATTATGAATATAAAGCGAAGTGATGCCTTGAAGCTCAAAATCTTTGATTGAAAGCTTTATGTTTTTTAAGAAATTTTCAGAAATTCTTTCTGTGCTATCTCTTACAAAAAACCAGTCGCCATTTTTCATGACGTTTGACCTGAGAAAAAGATTCATTTGAAGATCATGATCGTTAGACCATTCTCTTTGGATGATTTTACCTTCTTTTTTATTGGCTTCTAGAAATTCAAACGTGCCATCAGTTGATAAACCATCAACAAAAATAAAGCCGTCAACATAGTCTTGTGACGACTTTACTAAATCAGTGATGTTGTCAAGCTGATTTTGAGTGATACCACATACAAAAACTTTCACGTTTTATTATACGTGGTACTATGAAAATGTCAAGTTTTATCTATCTAAACTTTTTGCTCTATCAAGATTTTTTTGCTCTTGCCCTTTTTCTTTCTTTACTTGAGACTTTTGTTCAACAGGCTTGGGAGTCGATTGCTCTTTTTTCAGAAAAATAGTATTGTCTTTTTGATCTTTCATAATTATTTTACTATATCAGTTACAGATTTTCCGGCTTCCCAAGTCTTACATGCCCAGTAACGAGCTTTCCATTTAGGGCCGGGGTTAGTATCGCATTGATGTCTTGCACGGAAATTGCGTCTTCTAGCTGGATCATCGCGTTTGATATCCATATTTGGATCTCCAAAATTGACTTTTACGATGTTTCCTTTTTCGTTTTTAACGTAAACAGAAAATTTCTTGGGTCCACTAGGGGTTCTGAAAGGCTTATTTAGTTTAACTTTCTTTTTTGTTTCAGCAACAACTAACTCGTATTCTTCATATTCTTCGCCAAAATCAACATAATCAGAGTCTTCTGGAATAAAAATTTCACTTGCTGAAATCTCTTGTTCGAAACCAGCTTCTTCGTTTATGTCTATCTCGTACTCTACAAATTTCATTGTAAAGTATATTACACAAAAATATATAAAACTTACTTGCAAATCCTACTCGGATAAAAGTTGAGTGTTACCTGCGCTGTGCAGTGATACTCCATATTGCTTTCAGTTATATTTAATTACACTATTGTATATGGTTATCCCACGAATCTAAATATAAAATAAAAAGCCTCCCGCTTTGTGTAACGGGAGGCTTTTATTAGTTATGCTTGTTTATCGGATTGGACAAGCCCCGCCTTCACACTCGATACCGTCAATCATCTCATTGGACGTATCAATTTTCACAAGCGGCTTCACCTTCTTTATCATTTTTTCGTATTGAACTTCGTCGATTTCTTCATACGGAGCTTGGGTAAACCCGTGGTCAGAATGAAGGAGAAAACTGACGCTCTTGATGTTGTCTTTGTAGTTAGCCTTTAGCCACTCCTTGATTTCTGAAAGCTCTTCTTTCTTATAATAAACGGTACAGGACACGGCGTTGTCGGACCAATTGGCTTGAAGCTCTTTAATAAGATCAAGCTGCTTGATGGCAGTTGTGTCTTTTGCGAGAAGAGCGTTCTCAAATTTACATGGAAACTCAATAACAATGGTATCATGGTTTTCTGATCCGTCAAAATTTCGAGCAAATTCAGTATGATAACCAAGGTTCCTACAAGTCTCTACAAGAGAATCATTTGCCGCCATTCTGATTCTGCGGATAAAATAACTTGAAAAAGCTGGATGAACACCGGGGGTAGATCCGGCTAAAATAGAAAGCGTTCCACTAGGTTTTACTGTAGTTAGTTTTATGCTTGGATTCCATCCTCTTTCTTTACTATTTTGATTGTCGAATTTCCTTAGTCCTTTGTACACGTAATCAAGCCAACCTAGTTTGTCCATGCTTTGACATATGCCTGTAACGCCAAGTCCAATACGCATGTTCTTGTGAACAATTTCATTAGTTTCTTCGTGGATAAAGGGCATGGCGCAAATAGCCTTTTGAGTCTTGTTCAAAAGGATAGCGCACTCAAGAGCTTCTTCTTTTGTCTCGATGTTATTAAGATATAATTCGCTAAGATTACAACACTCAAAATTACCAAGAGAAATTTCTCCGCAAGGATTTGTTCCTACTGCGTTATCTTTGTTCTCTGGATAAATATCAGACTTTTTCATCAAGCCATCAGAGAGTCTACCATACTTCTCAGAAAGAGGCAAATTGAACAATCCGTAAGGTTCCCCGTTGCCATTGTAGCCTTCCCAGAGAGCATCTGAAGTATGCTCGTAGCTATCACAGTAGATAGTATTGTTTGACATGGCGCGGTAGTTTGGGACGCCTCCAAGATCCCACCGTTTAGCCCTTAGAAAAAGAAAGTCATCAGGATCTCCAATAGCAATTTCAGCAGAACGGCGAACATTGCCAGCAACAACAATGCTCCCAATGATATTATTAATGTCAAGTACATCAACAGACCGAAGTTTCTTACCTTCTCTAGTTTTGAAGACATTGCAAATTTTAGTAATTCCATCAATTAAAATCGACGGTCCAGACGCTGACCCGCCGAAGCCACGAATAAGTTCGCCAGCCCCACGAACAAGCACAGTAGAGTAAGAGAAGCTCTTCCCGCTATAAAAGTAAGAATCAAGGACTTTTCCAAGAAGCTCAATCCAACCTTCTCTAGAATCAGGAACAATAAAGTCAGCATCTTTCGTAGCTTTTCCATTAACTTCGTCATGATATATTTTTACGTCTTTTTTGATTCTAGGAAGCTCATGAATATCTTCTCTTCGGACAGAGAATCCGACTCCTCCACCTAGCATTAAGTTTTCAAAAAGAAATTTAAAAGACTTTGGGTGATTCATTTGAGTGAACCAGCAGTTAAGCAAGGAATTCGCGCCGAATCTGTCTACGGTGGGGGTTCCAAGCTGCCAAAGCATTCTTCCTGCAAAGTTACACTTGAGATTAAAAATCAAGTCGAAAAGTCTTTCTGCTTCATTTCTTGTATAATCCGCGCCGATTTTTTGCGCTCCATTGATGCATCGTTGTACGGTTTCGTGCCATTCTTCAGTTTCGCCATTTTCCTTGAGTCTGGCATATGTGCGTTTGAATACAATATAGCCCAAGCCGTTGAAGCCCCAATTGGGCTGTTTATTTTTATATGTAGCTGCGTATTCGTCTGAAATGATCTTATCAAGCATATAGGATATATACAATGAGATTAGCTATAAGTCAAATATTATCTGTAAATAATGCTATAAAAAGTTAGACAACAATGTTTGGTGTATCACTTTTGTCTTTTACGTGTTTAAGACCTTTTCTGCTGGCAGAGTAGTCTTTGAAGAATTTTTCTTGCACTGGGTCATTTCCATACAAAGATTTTCTTTTTTCCGCAGCCTCTTTTGAGGCATCAAATGCGTCTCCCAAAGTTCCTTTTTTATTTTCAAAATAAGAGTTAAAGTTTTCTTGAGATCCGTCTAACCTAGAATTAATTGCTGCATTTGGAATTAAATAGACTCTTTCCCACTGTTTCCCTTTGCTATCAAACCAAACATGATCTTCTTTCATAGACTGGGCAACTTCGACATATTCTTCTTTGTCTGGATTTTTATAAATATAAATTGGCATACAGAGATTTTATATTATCGAAGAAATTGTCTATAGAAAATTTTTCTTGTAGCTCTAAACCTTTCGAGTTTTCTTTTTGATTTTCAACTCTTTGAATTGCCCTTTCGCAAGCATCAATAAAGTTATCAGGATCAAAATCAAAAATGTTTCCTTGATTGACTTCTTGACCTTGTTTAAAAAACATATTATCGTAAGCAGGAATTTTGCTATTTGGTTCAAAAAGGCAAGAGTTTTCTTGATTTGCCCAATCTTTATAAGAGTGAGCGTTCATTATAACTGCATGTTTGCCCAAACAAACACTTTGGAACTCGGGCAATCCCCATCCTTCCGCTCCAGAAGCTCCAATTATAATATCTCCAGAATTTAAAAAGTCATTATACGCTTCATTCTGTTGCATTCTGCCAAGGAAATTGACATTAAAAAACTTGTTTCCTTGCGTGATTTCGTTGACAATTTTTTGGTTGTCTTCATCTTTTAAATGAGGGTTGTAAATCGCGCATTGCAGAAAATATTTTTGGTCATTTCCGTATTTACTTAGCCATGTTCTAATAGCTTTTAAGTGACGCTTTCTGTGCTCAAATTTACCAGTGATGTTGAACACGATTCTATCGGGATGATACGCTCTGTTTGTTTTATTAAAATTAAACTTATCGAAAAACAGAGGAATAAGCTCTACGTTTGTAAGGCCGAAAGTTTCAAAAACCTGCTTTGTATAAGAAGAAGATACGCAAACTTTTTTATTGTTCGCTAAAATATTTAGCTCTAGTTCGGTAGGTTGATCAAGCTCATAAAAAGTAAAAAGGCACTGATCTTTACTCAAAGACTCTAAGGATTGTAAAATATGCCATAGCTTAAAAACCGGCATGTCTCTTGAATGACTTTTACCGGCTTTATTGATGCAAGTTTGAATCCAAGCTGCAAAATCTTTATCAATAGATTGAGACGAAAGATCTACTTGGCCAATAGTGAACAAGTTAGGAGCAAGCCCTGCTTCGTAGCATTTACGAAGCAGGGCAGTAGATACCTGACCAAAACTAACTTGATTTATTGGTAGGTGAAGAGACTCAAACATATACTTTATTGAAGAACTTCTTCCTCTTCAGAGATGCTATCTACAACAATGTTTGATTTTTCAACACTATCATTTGATCTAGACGTTTCCTTTGAAAGATACAGGCGATAATCTGGATGAGAATCTTTCTGTTTGCTTCTGTTAGAAAAGATAACGACGTTCATCTTTGACGAGTCAAGGATAGCGTCGAATTTCGACACATCAATGTGTCCGGCTAGATAAGATTGGGTTGCAGACTTACGCTTCCACAGTGCGCCGATTTCTCTTTCCTGCCATTCGTTCTTTTGTGTATTTTTAGGTAGGTCACTCATTTTGTATATATTCTTTCTATTGTATTTCTGTCAAATTTTTTTTCAAAAAATTCAAGCCTCTTTTGTGGATGTTAAGGGCTGTTTGGTTGCTGATGCCGAGCTTGGACGCGATATTCTTCCATTTTTTTTCAGAAGGTTTTCTGTTGAAATATCTCATTTTAAAAACTTGATACACCCTCGGGTCGTTCATCTCTTTGATCTTCTTCATCGCCTTTTGCGCTCTTTCTTCTGTTTGATAGCTACCAAGAAAGCTGGGCGAAGATTGTTCGACAGAATCTTCTGAAGTTTGAAAATTTTTATTTTTGTTGATAAAATTCAAGCAAAAATATCGCATTTGATTGCATAGCCAAGTTGGGAACTTTACCTCTTTGTCTGGCCGGAAAGAATTTGCTGCTTTAAATAGAATCAAATCTCTGTCTGCCTCTATGTCATTTTTTTCGTATCCCATGTCACACATAATTTTGGAATACTTGGAGTAGGTATCGAAACATATACCAGAATGCCTCTCTCTTAGCTCCAAGAAAGATTCGGAGCAAGATTCTTCTTTTATCCTTTTTATTAACTCAAAGTCTTTCATTAAAGATTAAACAGGACTGTATTTAAGGGATATTTTCCTGTTGTCAATAAGCCATTGGATTATTTTTTCTACATATGGGAGGCACTTAGATTCATGATCTTTTTCAAAATTCGGCCAAGAAAATTTAAAATCAGCCTTTTCTTCAAGCTTGCAGTTATTTTCTAACTCATGAGAGTTCGCTGGTTGAATGAAAGATCTGCCATTTAATCCCTGCCATTCTCCGTTGTCTTTCTCGGTTATTTCATCAAAATAAAATCTAGAAACATGAACTAGAACTCCATTATGCTCATTTTTAAGCCAATAAACTTCGTCATGCTCATATTCATCATACCGTATATCTGAGATTATAAAAATATCAGCATCAATGTTTTCAATTCTTGCGTCAGCCAATTCGACAAAGTATCTCCCTCTTGAGAGTTTTCTTTTTGCAGACCCATACCCAACAAGCAAATCTCTAATTATTTTTTTGTGATCGTCTCTTTCTGTAAACGTAGAGATTCCAAAATTTTCATAGCAAAAATCATCTAACTGATCTTTTAACGGCTTTGCTAAAGCAAGTATCGCGCAACGATACCCAAGGCTTTCTAGCTCGGATACTAAAAGTTTTGCAGCAGTGTCTTTGCCAGACCTTCCGACTCCAGAAATTCCTATATACAATTTTTCCATAAATATAAGTACTATCTATATATAATAAATATTATTATAAATATAATATCTTAAGTATTTGTGCAAAGTATTTGAACAACTTATTTGTGCAAATATTCTGAACAAATATTATATATAGCGTAGCCAAACGTTTGTCAAGTAACTTTTTCATTTTTTTTCATTTTTTCATATGGAAACAAAAATTTTAGAAGAACATCACCATGTTTTGCCCTTGTGGCTACAAAAATATAAGGAAACCGGTCCTCTAACCGTATTGCATATAGACTCTCATTCTGATCTTTCTTTTAGAGAAGAAAATGAACAAATTGACATTGGGAATTTTATAATAGAAGCATTTAAGCTTGGAATTCTAAAAAAAATAATATGGCTTAAGCCTCCTCAATCAATAGAAATTCCAGAATGTAAAGAAAAATTCTTATGCGGCTACGTCGAAGATACAAACACTATTGGGTGTACTAGTTCATTGCTTTACTTTTGCAAAGAAACGTATGACGAAAATTTATTGTTCGACACCTTCGTTGTTGACATTCGTGTTACAGAAAACCCAGAGTCTATTGATTTATCAAATGAAGAAAATGTAGTTATAGACGTTGACTTAGATTATTTCTATTGTAATAACCCAAATAAGTCTTGGTTTATAAGAAAACATGGTTTGAGCGTCTTCAATGAATTGAACGAAAAATTTATAAAAATAACATCAAAAGATGATCTTATAGAGTTTGAAAAAGATCTAATGAAAAGAGGAGATCAAAATTTAATAGACTCTTTCATGATTAAAGAAATTGGATACCCTGCTTTTTTGTTCCCAACTTTTTCTTCCGATCAAGGAGATTGGGATGAAGCCATGAAAAAAATATTGAAAATCAAATTTAATTTAGATTCAGTTAAATTATGCACGTTAGTTAAGTCAGTAAGTTCTGGATACACCCCTGCGGATAAATGGAGAAGCATAGCTAGTGTTGTAAATTTTTATTTTTCTAATGTTGAACACATATTGGCACGAAACTTGCTATAAGAATATTTATGGTTAATACTGTAACTAAAAACTCTAATTCAATAAACCTCTACAGAATGTTTGATGATCTCTTTTATGAAAATCAAAAGTCATTCAACTTGAGTTATTCATACTGGACTGAAACAAAAGACGGAGACAATGTCTTGGTGCTAGAAATTCCCGGTCTAGATAAAAACGCTGCTAAAATAACGGTAAAAAACGAAATTTTACATATCAAAGGCTCAATAGAAAGTGACTTCTATAAAAAAGAGGTTAATAAACAATATCTTTTGCCGGAAGGGACAGACGTTTCGAAAATCAAAGTATCATTAAACAACGGGGTAGCTACAATCATTGCTCCCAGACTTCAAAGTCAAAAACTGAGACAAATTGACATCGAATAGACGCACTCGTCCCACATGAGATATGTCACACCAACGAAAGCGGTCCATTTGGGCCGCTTTTTATTTGACCTTTAAGCAAACATCAGCATAATAATTAGCGAAATGATTCAGTTTAAAAAAACATCTCCATTCGCTGTCGAACCTAGAAAATCGGACCCTAATAATATCGGATACGACCTGTGTTCTATTTACGATGGATTTTGTTCTTTTTCTTTTAATGTAGAAACAGGATTGTCAATACTTTTACCAGAAGGCTTCTTCGGACTAATTGTACCAAAGGACACTATAAACGCGACAATCAGCAATGGAATAGTAAGACCAAATGTAGATAAAGAAATTTCATTCACATTAACAAACAGTAAATATAACATGGGTTTTGATATCTACAAATACCAACCTGTGGCAGAACTTGTAATACAAGAATTTTGTGAAGCTGACTTTTTCGAAGTCAAAAAGTTTCTTTAAACTCTTACTTTATAGTAATTTATAGAAACTTGATTTTGAGTTATAACTCCACCGGGATCTGGAGGAGCATCATTGTAAATAGATGCTCCCGCACTTACTTGAATAGGAGTCACCAAATTTGAATGGCCAGACACAGGGATTGTTATGATTATATCCCCTGCTCCAGTATCTTCTCGCAAATGCCCAGTGTTTCTTGCTATTATGTCAGTTATTACGATTGACTCGTTTTCGTTTGCGTTGACTAAAATGCCCTCCCCTTGAATAAACGCATTCTGTACGCTTAAAACTGGCAGGTTGGACAATCTTGGATCTAGTCCCATTAAGCTCTCCCCTTCCAATAACAAACTGTTATTTTCATATTTGAGTTGTCATTAAAAAGGTCTTTCCCATTTTTCATTTGTATTGGAGAAACTAAATTTGAATGACCAGCAGCAGCTATTGTCATGACAGTATCTCCAGATGAATTGTCCTCCTTAAGTATTCCAGTCGTGCTGGCCATAATATCGGAAATGACAATATATTCAGAGCTTGATGCCGAAACTAAAACTCCTGTTCCATCTATATAGGAAGTAAACCCCGGAACACTGTTTAATCTTAAATCTCTATTTGCGCCCATTTTATTTAATTACACTTTTCTTTTAAGTTAAAACTACTGTTATATCAACAAAGACTTCTCTAGAGGTGTACGTTATTCCTTCTTGCAGGTAATCTTTATACAACTGAATATCTCCCAGATACTGCGTACTCGAAACAAAGCTATCTTCTATGACATATCTCAAAGATCCATTTATCTCATCGTTGGGATAAGTTCCTGCTCCGTCCACTGGCAGATTATTTCCTCTAAACACAAAACCTTCCGCGTTAGAATTTGTATTTATTTCAACCGGTATAGATCCAGCGGTAATATCGAAAGAATCTGAGTAAAAAGTTCTTTCTGTGAAGCCAAGCCCAGTTTGAATTATATTCACTTGGCTTGTGTCTTGTTTTGTTAAAGTCATTCTAGCAAACTTAGACTCCATTTGCGCCTTTGTAAGAGATCTGGAGACCAAGTTTAATCTAAACCTAATTCTTAAAGCCGTGTCAAAATAGCTGCCATTTTCTTGAAAATAGTAATAATTCACTGATACCAAGACTTTATCTGTAACTGGATTCTGCCCAGCTTTTGCTGCGCTTTCCGTTGCATTATAAATTGATACTCCAGCATCAGAAATTACTGGGCTTTTAAAATTAGAAGATCCTTCTACCGGAACACCTAAAAAATGCTTGCTGGTCACACCGGTAGTTCCATTTCCTGCCAATGAATCCTGTCTTAAAACCACAGGTCTAAAACCTTTGTAAGAAATGTCTGTGACAGCTATTCTGTTGTCCCCACTTCTTGGAATAAGCTCTCCAGTTCCAGCGATAGTTGCCGTCAACATCGTTGGATTCGAATTTAATCTGTAATCGGGCCTTGACATTTATACTATTTACACAGATTATATAAACCATTTTAAAAATAGATATGGCCGATCTAGCAAATAGATGCTTTTCGTTGGTTTTGAACTCTGTTTGGCAACCGATAGGGTATAAAAATACCATAGATTCATTATGCGGACTTTATTCTGGGAAGTTTAAAGCTCTGCACATAGAATATGAGAATAACGAAGTCAAATCAATGGAACCCATGAATTGGAACCAATGGGAGAAATTGAACATCAGGTCTCATGATTATTTTATAAGTTGCCTTGATAAAGATATTCGTATCCCTACTGTTTTAATTTCAACAACATTTTCCAAAATTTTATACAAAAAACCATCTTTAACTCTACAAAACGTAAGGTTAAGAGATAAAAATACTTGCCAATATACAGGTAGAAAGCTAAAAACCGGAGAAGGTTCTGTCGATCACGTTATCCCAAGGTCGAAAGGCGGGAAAAATTCTTGGGATAACTTGGTTTATTGCGATAGAAAATTGAATTGGAAAAAAGGAAATAAAACAAATGAAGAAGTTGGCTTGAAGCTAATCAAAAACCCGGAAGAACCGCCAGTGATGCCTCTCGCTACTGAGATTCCTATAAAACATAAAGATTGGAGTATTTTTTTGATAAAAAGCCAATCAAGTTTAAAATAACATATAAGAAAAAATGAAAACTAAAGTTCAAAACGCGGTCACTTTAACAGAAGATTTGCTTCAAAGCGCATTAGAAAAAGACCAAGAGTGGAAGGCTGATATGATCGCTCAAGGGAAAGGCAGGCTTGCTGTCGGGGACAGTTATTTCGTTTTCCACTTGAAAACCTTGAAAAATCTTTTGGAGGAAATTAGAGATGGACGATAATTTTTTTGAAAAATTTTTCGTGTGTAGAGATCAATCCAGATGGCTGGAAAAAAGGATCGAAGAATTCAATAAGAAAATCAGCGAAGCTCAATCCGAAGAAGAAAAGCAGGCCCTTCTCCCAGAAGGCGTCGAAATTTTAAATTTGATTAATCAAGAAATAAAAGAAATAGAAAAATTAACTGATGCCTAGAAAAAAACAAAAGTTCTATTATATTCGATCAAAAGAAAAAAATTATCAATATGGAGTTTTCGATCATACCGAGGAAGGTTTTGCGAAAGCAGAGAAATATATAAAAAAACTCAAAAAAATAAAAAAAGAAGAGTTTTATATTTCTGAAAAATAATTTGACATTTGATAAGAAATAGGTATTATATGCAGATGCGTAAATATATCGTGATCACAATGTTGGGCCTCGCCGCTAATTTCGCTAATGCGGCAGATGGCGTTAATAAGAAAGCGATTGAGTCGGAAGTCACTCTTGAGTCTGGTTATACCACACTAAATCAAGCGAATGGCCTAGGTTATATTGGTAACTCTGCATTTTTCTCCGCTTCCATTGCAGCGAAGAACGACTTTGTCACCCCAACTATTTCTGCAACCTATTTGCCTAAAGGGTCAGAAAGTCAAACGGCATTTACCGCCGGTCTTTCTAAGACCTTTCTTGCGGACAAACAATTGTCCCCAGAAGTCTCTGCTTCTTACACTCGTAGAGAAATTAGTCTTGGTTCCGTTCTTGACTCTGACGAAGTTAACGCAGGAGTAAGCTTGAGCAATAAGTATTTGACTCCGTATATTGGATACTTCAATACTATGTCATACGACAACGAAGGCGTTAAAGTCGGCCTCGGCACAACTTTTTCTTACAAGAAGGTCTCACTAAGTCCCAATTTTGAGTATGGACTCGGAGAAAGATATTGGAGCGGTTCAGCGTGCCTTTCTTACGCTCTAACTTCAAATCTAACTCCTTACGCCAAGGTAACAGTATCGGACAATAATCTATCCAATACTTACAACACGCTTGATCAGGAAGTCGCCACCACAATTGGTATCAAGTTTACTTTCTGATCAGTTCATAGTAAAAAGGGGAACCCCGAGGCTCCAGCGAAAGCTGGAGCCTTTTTCTTGACAATTTTGAATTGCGCGTAATTATAAATTATGTTTAAAAGAAATTCTGACGGACTTGTTCAAGATTTAGATTACAAATTTGATGATCAAGGGTTGATTGATTGGAGGGCAATGCTTGACAATAAATGGCTTTATCCAAATCCTTCAAGTGTTGACAAAGGATTTTGTAAAAGAAATACCCCTGTATCAGATCTCCAAGATAAAGACTTGTGCATTATGCTTGGAGGACTAAAAGAGCTTGCTCAATGGCGCGGATTTGCAAATGTAAACTATACAATCGTAAGCGCAAGTCCAGAATATGTAGCAATGAGTTGCGAAATTGATTGGATTCCTAATTTTGAAACATCTGACAGTAACAACGTAACATTTTCTTCTGTTGCTGACGCTCACCTAGGAAACACAAGGAGTTTTGCTAAAAATTTCCTTGCCGCAATAGCAGAAAATAGAGCTTTTTCTAGAGCAGTTAGGAACTTTCTTAGAATCAATATTGTTTCTGATATTGAGCTTGGAGAAACCAAGGGCCAAGAAACTTATACAGAAGAGCAGCAAAGCTGCATCGAGATTGATAAAACCGCGACATTAAAGCTGTTGATGACACAAAAAGGAATCACGTTAGAGCAGATTAAAGAAAAACTCAATCAAGCTGGATATAAAAACGCAGAAGGAATTTCTTCCGTAGAAGATATTTCTACAGTTTGGCAAGTAGAAATCATCAAAAAACTTAAAAAGAAGAAGTAATTATCTTCCTATATAGCCTTGGTAGCTAAAAGCTACCGCGACATTGTTTCCGATTTCGCTAACAACTGACTCGGAAACTTTTGTCATATTAGAGAACGAATATGAAAGTAACGTAGATTGAGTTTCTAGATCCTTTAACGTTATCGTTAAATCTCTAACATCTTTGTTGCAAGGATAATCAAAGTTATTCTGCCCGGAATAGTCATCTACCTCTAACTGAAAGTTCACATTAACAGGAAAAGGGTACCTAGATTCAATTTGTTTTGGCGCATATTGGCCCAACATATAATAAGGTTGTCGAGGACATGAAATACTGACTTCAAAAGATGAGCACCTATTAGTATTAAATTCGTTCATATTGATAGTCACTGAACCGGGGTCAGCAACTTTAAAATCAAAGTCTTCAGAACTACTTTGTATTTCAATTGGCACTTCTCCAGTTGGAATGTTGCCAACTTTCCCAAAAGACTCTATTGTCGCGCCAATCTCTGGAATTGTACCAACTCCACATCTGACTCTATAACTTGTTAGATATCCAGATGTAAAACTATAGTTTTGAGTAAAATCTGTTCTAGATTTTAATAAATACCCACTAAAACCAACGTCTCCTGTATACTGGAGAAATGTATCATCAGTGATCAAAAATTGAGATACGTCAAAACTGCCATTACGAGGACCATCTGGAATCAACGATCCGTTGCCCATTCCTATAAACTCTAAAGTAGTAGTAGGATTCGTAAATTCTGCATCTACATTTTGAACTCCAAAAACTTCTCCAGTGTTAATAAAGAAGTGTTGGCTTTCTCTTGTTATTTTATACAACGACATCTAAATCAAATTACACTTTTATATATTAAAAAAAATGTGTAAAATGTATTAGGAAAAAGGTTATGGCTTTATCTATATTCAGTCCTGTGGCAGATTGGGCGAGTTCTGTCGCGTATCAAAAGTTTTCTATCGTTAAATATAACGATAAAATTTACTACGCTTTGGTTGACCATACATCCGGCGGAAGCTTCGATTCTACAAAATGGGGCGGGTACACAACTGACCCATTTGGATCTGTGATAAGCAATGAAGATACAACCGATTCAGAAAGGCCACATTTCTTTTTCACTCCTTCCTATGGTGTTAATGTAGCGAATCAACCAAGAACAAAAATCACTCAATTTGGCGAGGGCTATCAGCAAAGAATTCCAGAGTCGATTAACAATAATCTTTTAAGATTAAGCGTTACATTTGAAAACAGATCAGCTAGAGAAGCTACGGCGATCCTTCACTTTTTAAACGCTCGAAATGGTTCACAAGCCTTTCTTTACACACCCCCAGAACCATACGCCACAATGAAGCTCTTTGCTTGCTTTAACTGGAGCGAGCAGTCTCAGTTTTACAACAACATCTCCATCAACGCAGAGTTTACTGAAGTTCCGGTATGAATACTACTCAGGCGCAAACTTCAATTAAAAAAGTCATCAAAGAAGCTGCGGCTATTGATCCATCTGCTGTTATTGATTTTTTTGAAATAGATACTACTGATATTCAATTTGATTTGAGTATTTTAAGTCCGACTTCTGACAATGAGCCTGATAGAATTTTTAGGTTTCATAATTCGGTCTCCCTCACAACAAGAAGTATCTATTTTAATGGAAAAGAATATATAGCTTCTCCAATTAGAGTAGAAGGAATGGAGCTTACAAGCAAAGGTGTTCTTCCTCGCCCCACATTGAGTCTTTCTGTAAAACCAGAAGGAATCAAGTCTTTAACCACATTAAGGCAAGTCCTCGACAAAATAGGGGATCTAACTGGTGCTAAATTTACCAGAATAAGAACATTTGCAAAATTCATAGACGGCTCACCTCCAGATGGAAAAAACTCTGTTAATTTAACTTCAAAAATTAATAATCATGATCCAGATCCAAATGCAATTCTAAGTCATGATATTTACTATATAGACAGAAAAATTAGCGAAAGTTCGCAAACACTTTCGTTTGAAATGGCTAGTTCTATAGACCTTGAAAATTTTGGTGTACCAAAAAGATTAGTGATCCAAGATAAATGCCAATGGCAATACAGAGGAGAAGGATGCTGTTACGCAACAGAGTTGTCCGAAGACATTCACGGAGTATCAAACACAAGCGACGAAGCTATAGCATTCAAAGAGTCTTTCAAAAAAGGAAAACTCGCCCCACCAGTAGCCACTGCCACTGATGAATTGATTTTTGGAGAAAGCAGCACGAATGAAAATGGCATTCTCCCGGCTTCATTATTCAGTAATTCAAATAAAAGCCAGCTTTGGCAGTCAGGGGCGGAATATACAAAAGGCGACATGATTTATATCACCAAAAATGGAATTGAGTATCATTTCGCCGCTAAAGAAAATCATACTGCTTCTTTGGATAATTTGCCGCCAAATGTAAATTACTGGATTGCTGATCAATGCTCAAAGAGCATCAAAGGTTGTAAGCTTAGATTTCAAAACGTTCTTCCATATGGCGGATTTCCAGCAGTAAATAAAGTCCAATGATACTAAGTTCTGAACAGAAGAAATCAATTCAAAACCACGCTAATATAGAATACCCTAAAGAATGCTGTGGATTTGTTCTTTCTAATGGCATATATGAATGTCAAAATAAATCTAGTCAACCATTAAAAAATTTTTCAATTTCCCCAATTGATTATTTAAAAGCAAAAGATCGTGGAGCTTGGGCGGTTTACCACTCCCACCCAGATGGTTCAAATGATGTTTCTTCTGCTGATAAGTTTTTTCAAGATTCGTACAGAATGAGTCTGATAGTTTATAGTAATTTAACTAAAAAATTCAACGTAGTTTCATGCGACGGAAGTTCTTATGTTTCATCATTAGAAAATAAAACAGAGTGCAATTTAACTGAAGATCAAAAAAATAAAATCAAAAATCATTGTATCGAAAAATATCCAGAAGAAGCTTGCGGCATTGGCTTAAATGGGGGGGCAATTGTTATATGCGAAAACCAATCAGAAGATAAAAACAACTTTTTTTCAATTCATAAAGAAGTGTCCGACAAATTCAAAGGACAAATAGATTTTATTTTTCATTCGCATTGTAAAGATAAGTCCGCTACATTTTCAGACGCTGACGAGCAAGCCTCTATAAAAACCAAAACCCCTTATGTTCTGTACAATGTTTTGACTGACGAGTTCAAGAAATTCGAACCAAAAGGCGATCTTCCATACGAAGGAAGAGTTTTAATTCCCGGCTTTATAGATTGCTCTGCATTGGCTCAAGATTACTACAAAAAAGAGTTGAATATAGATCTACCTACAATGAATCACCCATTTAGGTTTCATCGCTTCAACAAAACATTTGTAAAAATGTGCAAAGAATATTGGGAGAAGAATGACAGTCGCGTACTATTAGATTTTTACCTTGAAAGAAATTTTATAGAAGTAGATTCTCCTAGGGCGCATGATTTAATTATTTCTAATTCTTTTAGTTTTGTTTCTAACGTTTTCACTCATATTTCAGTGTATTTAGATAGTAACAGAGTATTAGACTACGGGGATAAAGGTTTGTCTGGAGTTTATTCAATGACTGACTTTTTATCGAAAAGTTTTGGAGAGGTGAAGTTTTTAAGGCACAAGGATTTAGCATGAACAATTTAGTTGACATCAAATTTCATGGAGAACTGGGAGAAGTCCTTAAAAAAGACTATAAGTTAGCAGTATCTTCTGTAAAAGAAGCTCTTCATGCAGTAAATAGACTCAGTGGCAAAAAGCTTTCGAAGTATTTTATTCAGTCCGACAATTTTTATAAATGTTATAGAATTTTAGTCAATGGAAAAGATATAGTCGGGCCTTGTAAAAAATTAGATACTCCAGAAAAAATAAGTCAATCAGAATTTGTTGTAAAAAGAAGCAATATAAAAACCATAGACATTGTTCCTGCTGTTCAAGGTTCTGGGGATGTTTTTGATATATTTTTAATAGTAGTAGGGGTAGCTTTAATGTTTGTTCCGGGTGCTCAGGTTGGAGGAACAGCATTAATTAAATCAGCCACGCTGAAAACTGCCATATATATGGCTGGCATCGGCCTTATTGCTGGCGGTTTGTCTAATTTACTTTCTAGTCCGCCAGAATTTGAAGAATTTCAAGATAATTCTAAAACAGGCAAAAGATCATTCATTTTCGATGGCCCAGCAAACGTAGTAGGAGAAGGCCGCGCCGTTCCATTTGGATATGGAAGAATGAGGATAGGTAGTCAGACTATCGACGCTACTTACGAAATTACTTATGCTGACGCAAACACTAACCCATTAACAACGTAATGGAAGAAGAAGATAAAATATTTTATCAAGGAGCCGGAAGAAGACGCCGCCAACCTCAAGCCAGAGACTCTATAGAGATTCCAGAAGGCGTTTTTAATCAAAACGCAGACCCAAACGATACTTCGTCAGAGTCGTTTGATAGAGCCGTTTCTCTTACTAAAATTAGAACTTCAGATCTTCTTTCTGAAGGCGAGATACAAGGATTAGTAACTGGGTATTA
>Ga0099848_1000399_pt1 | contig 20280 bp, 21 predicted proteins | sample CB_VirMetaG_3_FD_78179 | JGI IMG/M metagenome (GOLD analysis project Ga0099848, IMG submission 78179) | Freshwater to marine saline gradient viral communities from Chesapeake Bay - CB_1508_1S Viral MetaG | ecosystem: Environmental > Aquatic > Marine > Coastal | place: USA: Chesapeake Bay...
GGCGAAGTTTGAAACTCTTGTTGAAGACATCATGAACATGGTTGATGAAGGAGTTGACCGTATAGATGACGTGGCAATCCACAACTTTGTATCTGATGTGGAGTGGGCGCTTCGCCGTCAACTTCTTAAAGAGGAGCGTCATGACAGAAACACTGTCCGTATGTCTAACGTGGGTAAACCAGACAGGCAACTATGGTACGAGGTTAACGGTGCGCCGAAAGAAGAACTGCGACCAGCCACCCGTATCAAGTTCCTGTATGGTGACATCATCGAAGCACTTGTGTTGTTCCTTGCCAAAGCAGCAGGACATGATGTAAGTGACAGCCAGAAGGAGGTAGAACTTGAGGGTGTCAAAGGTCACATCGACTGTGTTATTGATGGCGTCTTGGTTGATGTTAAGTCGGCCAGCAAGTTCTCTTTCAAGAAGTTCAAGGATGGTACTCTGCCAGAGGATGATGCCTTTGGTTACATCGGCCAGATCAGTTCATACAAACAGGCTGGTCAGTGGGACAAGGCAGCTTTCCTTGCCATGAACAAAGAGAGTGGTGAACTTACTGTATACGAACCTGACCTCATTGACATGAACAAAAACGCAGACGAACGTATCCGTCATGTCAAGGAGATGGTTGAGCAGGACACACCACCGGAACGCTGCTTCAAACCAGTGGCTGATGGTAAGAGCGGCAATCTTAAACTAGACACACAGTGTAGTTACTGTGCATTTAAACACCACTGTTGGTCCCATGCCAATGATGGTGCAGGTATACGAACGTTCATCTACAGCAACGGTCCTCGTTTCTTGGTCAAGGTGGAGAGAGAACCTGATGTCCCAGAAGCAACCTGAACACCACTGGGTAGGACGCAAACCTAATCCAGATAAGTACTTTGGTTTTGTCTATGAGATAACAAACCTTGTCACAGGTAAGAAGTACATAGGCAAGAAGCAGTATCATAGGTGGAGTAAGAAGAAGAAAGTAGGGTCATCTAACTGGGAGACGTACACTTCCTCTTCCACCCATGTCAATGCTGACATTAAGAAATACGGTAAGGATAAGTTTGAGTTCAGAATATTGAAGAACTACCATACAAGAGGCGGTCTTGTATATGGTGAAGCCAACCTACAGCATAAGAAAGACGTGCTTACCAGACGAGAAGGAGAAGAACGTGTCTATCTCAATGGACAAATTGGTGCAATCAGGTTCATACCAAAGGAGTTTTAAATATGAACGCCATCGTTGTAAATATATCTGAACCTCTTGGAGAAGCAGGTGAGGTTATCTTCTCTGCCCTAGGATGGGGGATGATAGGTCGATGGGATTGGCTTAGTATCGAAGAAGGTATGCAAGCCACCAGAGAGTACTTTCTAAAACAAAACATCACTCCAATTTTCATTGAAGGGGGTTTACCAGATGACTGACCATCTTGTGATCTTTGATATGCAGGTTAAACCGGGGTCATGTCTTGACCATCTACCCTGCATAGGCAATTACATCGTACGGCATCAGCCGGATAAGATCATTGTCATTGGTGACTGGTGGGACATGCACTCACTCAGCAGCTATGACCGTGGAACCAAGAAGGCAGAGGGGGCAAGGTATGTTGAGGATATCAAAGCCGGTGTGAAAGCAATGGCTGATATGCTTAAACCTGTCCATCTACACAACCTTCAATGTAAAGAACAGAAGAAGAAGCAGTATAAACCTGAGATGCACTTCACTGTGGGGAATCATGAAGAACGTATTAAGCGACATGTTAATGCCAATCCAATTCTGGACGGTACTCTTAGCTATGACAATCTGCGGCTTAGGGATTTTGGGTTTGTTGTTCACGACTTCCTTGATCCTGTTATCTTAGACGGTATCGAGTACGTACATTATGTTCAGAACCGTAACTCATCTAACCCAAAGGCTTCAAGTAAGGCTGCGATGGAGCAGACTAAGGTATCTGTCACGCAGGGACACCGACCTTGTCTCGACATTCATACTGATTGGGCGGATGATAAAGGGATGATGTGGTCTATCACATGCGGTGCATCTTATCTTGACGATGAGGAGTACAAAGGGCCACAAGGTAATCAACACTGGCGAGGGATTGTGCACAAACGTAATGTCAAGAACGGTGACTTCGATCCTACCTTCCTTCGTCTGGAAACATTAATAAGGGAATATAAGGATGCTTGAGATTGAAATCAGATACGAACTACAGGACAGGTATACCGCCGCCGAAATTGTTGACCTTCTTGGGTTGACAGCGGAGGAGATTATTGATATACTAGAGGTCCAGATAGAAGACAACATTGAACTATTTGATCTGCTGGTCAGGGGTACGTATGATGAAGAAGAAGAGGAGTCCTTCAGCTAAAGCATTGCAATCCCCTTTGTTCAGACAGCGTATTGTACAGGATAAAAAGAGAAAACAAAATGCTAGACAAAATCAGAAACTTATTCTCAGACAACAACGAAGAAGCCCTGACATCAGTGAGTAATTACTTCTACTACAACCCTGACATCCTTGTTAACAGGATTAACACAGTGTCCCGGCTGTGTGCTGAGATAGAGATGACGGAAAGTGAGTACACCAAAGACATCCTTAAGCACTCAGTTGATATTATCTTTCAGACTATCAGCTACCACCTTGAGACAGAAGCAGCAGAACAGGAGTTTGAACGACATGGTAAAGCAACGCACTAGGGAAGGTAAGGTTCAGGAGTTCCATGAAGCTATGGGTCTGCCTGTCAATAATCAACCTACCTGCCCTACTCTAGAACTACGCCGCCGTTTGATTATGGAAGAGGCACAAGAAGTATGTGATGTCCTTCAGGAGATGGAAGTGTGTCAGACATATGGCAAAGACCCTACCACACAACAATGGGAACACCTGCTTAAAGAACTTGCTGACCTTCAGTACGTCCTGTCAGGTACCCTTGTTTCGTTTGCCAGAACTAACAAAGTAGACTTTGATGCTGCCTTCAACCGGGTACATGAGAGCAACATGAGTAAGCTAGATGATGACGGTAACCCTATCCGTGACAGTGTGACAGGTAAGGTTATGAAGGGACCGAATTATGAAGAAGCAAATCTTGGAGGATTAATTTAATGTTTGTACTAAAGGTAAAAGAATGTGACGAACACAAAGCGACAAAGCACCGACTGCCCAACGAAAACTTTGAAGAAGCAGCAGCACGAAACGCAGCAGCAATGTCCGACGGCGAGGCTCATCGACAGAAGCTTAAGCGAATCTTTCTTGAGCAACGATTTATGCCAGCTGGGCGAGTTCAATCCGCTATGGGGTCTCCACGAGACGTTACAGCCTATAACTGTTTCGTATCGGGAGTCATTGAAGACTCTATGGACTCGATCATGGACATGGCTAAAGAAGCTGCTGAGACGATGCGCAGAGGAGGTGGCATTGGCTACGATTTCAGTCGTATTAGGCCCTCTGGTGATCGTATTGTCTCTCTTGATAGTACTGCCAGTGGTCCTGTATCTTTCATGCGTATCTTTGATAGTGTATGCCGCACTATCGTTAGCGCAGGACACCGACGAGGAGCAATGATGGCGGTCCTACGTGTGGATCATCCAGACATTGAGGAGTTTGTACGTGCCAAACGAAATGAGAATGACTTTACTAACTTCAACATATCTGTCGGGGTCACCGATGAGTTCATGTCGGCTGTTGTCAAAGGTACACCTTTCACTCTTCGGTTTGAAGGGAAACAATACCAGACCATTGACGCCCGTATGCTTTGGGAAGAGATCATGCGTAGCACATGGGACTGGGCAGAGCCGGGAGTACTCTTCCTTGACCGTATTAACCAAGACAATCCCTTGTCCTATTGCGAGACAATTGAAGCTACCAATCCATGTGGTGAACAACCATTGCCGCCCTATGGAGCCTGTCTCCTTGGTTCCTTCAACCTTGTCAAATACGTGACTGACAATAAGTTTAATTGGGAGTTGTTTAAAGATGACATTCCTCATGTGGTTCGTGCTATGGACAACGTCATTGATCGCACTCGTTACCCTCTGGCTCGTCAGAAGAAGGAAGCACAAGACAAACGACGTATGGGATTGGGTATTACAGCCCTTGCTAATGCTCTTACTCTTCTTGGTCTACGGTATGGCTCTGATGATGCTGTGAAGTTTACACGTAAGGTAACTAAGACTCTGGCCTTGGTTGCATACGAAGCATCATCTGATCTGGCAGTGGAGAAGGGTAGCTTCAAGTTGTTTGATGTAGATAAGTACCTTGAGTCTGGCTTTGTCAGAAAGTTTCCTCAAGACCTTAAGGACAAGATCAAAGCACAGGGTATGCGTAACAGCCACCTGACTTCTATTGCACCAACAGGTACCATCAGCTTCACAGCAGATAACGTCAGCGGTGGTATTGAGCCTGTGTTTGCACATGAAGTTAACCGTACTGTACAAACTGAGATGGGGCCGGTGCAGGTTCCTCTTAAGGACTACGCATGGAACTATCATGGTGTCAAAGGTGAGACTGCAGATGAGTTAAGTGTGGATGAACACCTTGCCATGCAGATTGCAGTGCAGCCATGGATCGACAGTGCTGTGTCTAAGACCATCAACGTAGGTGATGACGTAACGTTTGACGAGTTCAAAGATGTGTACTATAATGCATGGAAAGGTAAGCTGAAAGGAGTGACGACGTTCCGACTAAGTGGTAAACGCTACGGTATCCTGAACAAGATTGAACCTGAACAGGATATGATTGAGGATGGAGCAGCTTGCTTCATCGATCCCCAGACTGGACAGAAGGAGTGTGGTTGATGGAACACCCAACTGAAGACGCCTTTCACTACCCTCAATTTGAACCTATCATTGAAGAAGACCCTGTGGTGGCCACCAACATAGTCAGGCTACGCCAACGCAGTGCAGAGGGTATGAAGAAGTACGGCACCACCATGATGCGTGATGATTTAACAGAAGAAGATTGGATTGACCATGCTATTGAAGAAGCTTTGGACTTTGCTAACTACCTTGAAGCCCTTAAACGTAAGATCAAACGTTCAAGAATGGGAGGATCAGATTAAACAGACAGCCTATATCTACAATGTAGACCCTGTCGATGCAGTATGGATACTACGTACCCTTGACCAGAAAGGAAAACAATATGTCTAACGAAATCTATCAATCAATCATGGAACGTCTGACTGGCATTGAAGATATTGAACTCACCGGCCTAATTACAGTAGCATCTCTGTCTGAGTTACTGTACGAACTGCATGATGATACCGGTTTTATTTCAGATTGTTTTCCTGATCGCAGTTTGGAAGAGGTTGAAGACGCCTGTTGTCTGTTGATTGAGTACTTCGGCGTCTATGGAAAGGACTATGGTGAGGAATAAGTGGATCACAGATGGCTCTGTCCCTGATACTGAGAGGGTAGTCCTTGTCAGTCTAGGGGGTGGAGCCATCTACACAGGGTTCTTCCAACGTAAGTGGGCGTACTCTGCTGGTCACCTTATCAAGTCAGACGTATTAGGATGGAGAGATATCGATGATATCAGAGAAGAGTTACCCCAGTAAGCATCACCTCGTACGTTGTTCCCTGTGGCTTACTAACAGTCCCATTTTTTTCGTGACCAATAGTTAGCACTAAGTTTATTATTGGTCCCTTTAATACCACCTGATCTGGCACAGTAACTCTTTTTACGCGATGGCTGACCCTTTTTAATAGACATGTTAGGATCACCAAAACGTACAAGCTTTACATCATCACCTTGCTTGGCAAGAACAGCAAACTTTTTATTCTTTTTAGGGGTGCGTATAGGTTTGTTATAGCCGGGAAACTTATGCCCCCCTCTTTCATACTTATTTTTTTCAGCTATGTTACTTCCTCAGTTTCATACTCTAATAGTTGCTACCGTCCTATATACGTACAATTGCACAATTACTCCTTGCCTCTTAGTTTAGCTATCACAGTTGGTACACCTTTGATTGCAAATGATGCAGCAAAGCAGACCCCAAGTAGATACCAATACTCATCAGGTACATGGGTATCAAGGACAACGAATGCCTCTTTCATCCTCAGTACCAGTTCAGGGGCATTGAACACCACGGCAAGGAACATGGCAACAAACGGAGAGGTGATGATGATAGTCAGATACTCATCCTTCCATGAGTTGCCACTGTTCTCTGCCTGTATATTCTCCCAGTTGGCATCGTTCTTTATACCTTCGATCTTTCTCTGGTGTAAAGCCTGTTTCTCTTCTGCTTTATTATCAAGATAAGTCTTGCCAAGGCTAAAGATGCCGGATATAATTGGACCTAGTACTGGAATCATTTATCAAGACCCTTTTTAAAGAGACGCTCTTCAGCCGCTCTCCGACGTTTAAGACCACGGCTTTCTACACCTTTAATCCTGATCCACCCTTTTTCACCGAAGGCCTCATCATAGAATTTATTGAGGTCTCCCTTCTCCAACGCAACCTTAGCTTTACTACGTTTCCAAGCCCCTTCGCCAATGTTGTAGATCAAGGACGTCAAGGCCTTAGAAGTGTCATCATTAAGGAGATCAGCTTTAGTCAACGAGGCTTCAGCCACATCACGGAACTTAGCCGTGTCTTGCTCAAGCAATGCCTCAGCCTGTTCTTCTGTCAACCCTTGTTTCCAATTTACTTTCTGGCCGTTGATCTCAAGAATACCTGAGTCAGCTTCTGCTTTAGTGAGTTTGTGACCATAGGCAACAGTGTCGGTCCCACCTTCAAGAGACGGATGAGGGAACCACTTCCCTACTGTTTCATCAAAACCAACTTTATCTGAGTTTTCAAACTCTTTAAGCATTTCTTCTGGTCCCTTTACTTTATTTGAAACCCAATCAAAGAGCATGGTTCCCCAATCAGGTGACATATTCCCAAAAGATTTCTTAACTTCTGCTCTGAAGCTTTCTTCAGGGTTCAACATTTTATTAACTTTATCAAGCAGTGATTTTACTCTTTCAGGGTTTTGGATAAACTCTTGCTTAAACTGCTGGACTTCAGGAGGTAACTGCCTATCATCCACTTCGTCAAGGTTGACTTTTTCATCAGGCTCAATGATTCCTGATTGCGGAATACCTACCGGTTGAAGAGTACCGGCTTCCTCCACTGGGATAATAGGTGCAGTGTTACCCGGCTCTGGTCCTTCAGGTGTAGCTTCTGCTTTATCAGGAGTACCAGAAATACGTTCTCGTACTGCCTGTTGAGTTTGTTGTAGTAGTGCTGCACCAGCATCTTCTAGTGAAACAGCGGTACCATCCGCGTTTGTAACTGTTTGCCCAGTGCCAACATTGGTAAGCGGAAACTCTCCTTCAACACGCAGAGACGGTGATGTTTGAGACAAGATTTGAGCCATGATAAACCCTTTCTCTTGTACGGTTGCTCTGCTCAGACGTGGATCAGTACCTGTATGATCGTCGTAGATACTCATCATCTGGTTGAGGGTAGAGACAGCTTTGCTGACACGATTGAGTTCATCAGTAAGTTCAGGGACATTTTCACCAGTTACAAACTGAGACACAAAACCACCAATAACACTGGCGTCATCCGGTCCCTCTCCTCTGGCAAGTCGGTCAATGAAAGTGTCACCTTGTCTACGTCCACGTCTGGCATCGTCCATCACACGAGGATCAACAGCAAAACGTCCCGTCTCTGCGTTGTAAACAATTATCCCCGGCACAGTGCCAACAGTACGAAGAGTTTTACGACTGACATCAACAGCGGTTCGACTAATCTTACTTTCCAAAGCAACACGTTGGTCAGAAGGTAGACGACTTAGTGCTTTTGTATGCTCAGGATTCTGAAGAATCTTCATATGGGCGGACATGTTTTCAAACTTCTCAATGTCCGTCAATGGTGTTAACATTTTAGAGATAGTTGCACCATACTCAGTAGCTTTTTCCTGAGTTTGTGGCGCACCTGTTTTAAGGTATTCCCCTGCTTTAACATTTACCCCTTGGATGTATGCAAATCTGGAGCCATTATCCTTAAAGGTTAGTTCTGGGGCGCTTTCACGATGTGATTCCATGACCCCAGCAAAGACTTCTTTAGGATCATTACGGGTAGAAGACATAGCCATTGACCCAGAATCTGAGACAGCTTCTTCAAAAAGTCTATTAAGTTGAGCAAGGTTAGGGTTCATAGCTTTAGTTAAAGTACCTAATGCTTCTCTCCCCTCCGCAGCAACGTACCCCATCACTCCTTTTTCAATAAGGTTACTCTTAACTATATTTTTCTTGTATTCAAATAAAGCTTTTACTGCATCTTGTCCCTCTTTAATTTCAGACTTAAGAAGGGTATTAATTTCAACCAAGCCTTTTAGAGACCTTTCCTGTACCTTAGAGATAACATTATCATCATACTGTCCAGAGTTATTCATCTCCATCCGGATAGCTTGTTTTTCAACATTGATGAGGTTATCAATACTTACAGCAAGATCACCAAATATCCGTTGACCCGCAGAAGTACGTGGATCAGCCTGTTGCATAACAGCCGTATACCCACTCATTAACGTTGAATGCCTTTCAGCCAAGTTCTTTGTGTAAAGAGAGCCGTACTCTTCAATCGCTATCTTATCGTCTACTTCCTCACGCGCTAATTTTGCTTGTAAGACAGACAATTCTTGCGCTCGACGTTGTTTACCGATTGCAATCTCCTTACCTACTTCCATTAAAGTAATGTCATCAGGCATAGGTAGATTACTATTTTCGTAATGATCTCGTCCCTCTTGCCAGTACAGTTGATTCTCCTGTGATACTGCTTCCCTTCTACGCGCTGTACCAAGAGTCTGCATCCCAAGCTGACGCATCACAGAGGTTTGAACAGCCTCTGGTGCTTGCTCAAGTTCAATTTCAAACTGTCTAAGCCGGGTATTAGCTTGCGTAGGTGTGATACTTTTCTGCTCACGAGCATCAAATATCTTCTGCCGCCGCTCAATGAAGTTTTTCACATCAACTTTCATTATAGCGTCATCAATAAGAGGCATAGCTTTTGTCACTTGACCAAGCAACCCACTTAAAGCAGCAGTCCCTGCTTCGAAACTTGACGGCACACGAGGAACCCCACCGTAACTTGGTGTGGAACCAACCCCTGCCATCGTAGGATCGGTCAGAGTACCCCCTGCAAAATCTTCTTTAGCCATTGTTCTCTCCTAGAACTCTTCTCTGATATACGATTTACCGTCTTCACCAATACGCATAAATCTTTTAAGCCATTCTTCTTCAATGGTTTCATACATAGAGTTGAAAGCTTTACTATCTGAAGCCTCTATAATCTTTAGATATAGTTCTTCATTCTGGTGACGAATAGGGGCTAACATAAGATTTTTTAATTCCCAAATTCGCTCTAACTCTTCTAAAGATTCAGGTGTTTTTTCATCCAAATACACTCTGAAGGCGCGTACTTCTTCATTACGTAACCGGCTCACTTGCTCTGCTGCACTCTTTACTGCCTGTTTGTCATCCTTTAACATATTAGATTTTTGGATAGCCTCAAGCATCTTGTTAGGTGTAGCGCCTACCATAAAACCTATCGCATCTGTATTATCCAGTCCGTCAAGCAAGACTCTTCCTGTACGAGATGAGATATATTCTCCAGTTGCAAAAGCCCAGTATGCCTTAAAGCCATCATTCATTGATGCAATGTTTTTAGAGGCAAAATTTTGTAACTTATCCAGAGTATACGCACCAGCTAAGTCACCTCTTTCTGCACGAACAGCTTCAAACATAACTGCTGGCATTTCCATAGCCACTGAAGAGCCTTCACTCACAAAGTTCTTCATCAATGACCCAGAAGGACCAGTCAACACATCAAAGAAGCTGGACTCATTCAGATCATTTCCGTTAAGTCTGTCCCATGTGTCCCGAAAAGCCTTGGCAAGACCAACCCTGTTAGCAAGAGAACCATCAATTCCCATAAACTTGTACAATGAGTAGTCAACAAGTCCTCCACGACTTGCAATAAAAGCTTCCCTGTCTTTTTCGTTGTTTGGATCAAGACCCATACTTTCCAAGATAGGATCAGCAATGTCAGAGCCGCCAAGGATACCGTATCCCGCTCCACCATACAATACTGCATGGGAGATACCTAGACGGAACTTTTCACCTAATGACCACTGTTGACTAAACAACATGTTTTCAGCAAAACGAATAGGATAAGATAGAAACTGAAGAGGGACGTTAGTGGGTAAGCCAAACACACCTTTCTGCCACCTTGCAGCACTCATTGACGACATGTTCATAGAGTACTTTGCTTTAAGTCTGGCTAGTTCATGCAGCACATCAGGTTTACGCATGTTACTTAGGCCGTGTATACCAACCAACTCATCCCATGCTTTTGCGTAACCAACGGCTGCGTTGTAGCGTTCAGCAGCCATCACAAAAGCCCGTCCCTTTTGAGCCACGTTACTGACAGAGATAGGACCACCTACGTTAAACAAACGATCATGATCCAATTCCGCCATATCTCCGTATAGATCGATCATACCTCTTTCGCGACCAATACGAACAAACTCTTTAAACTCTTCAGGGTTCTTATGTGCCTTTGCCATCAGATTTAGAGCATCGTCTGATGTTACAAAATTTAAAGCCTGAAAAGCAGCACCACGTTCCATCAACTTAGGGGCTTTCAGAGGGTCCATTGCTGCGATGTTAAGCGCTGTCTGTGTCTGTACAAATAGCTGGTCAACTTGAAACAAACCAAGGTGTATGTTGTATGCCAAACTTCGCAAAGCAGTGATAGGGTCTGCATCACGCCAATCAAGCAACTTCCCTGCAAACTTAGTCATTCCCTTCCCATCAACAAAGTTGGCAACACGGGTTGCAAATCCGTTCAATACCCTGCCGTGTTCGTTGTAGGAAGACAACTGAGTTTGCATATGGAAGTGTTGGTTAATTGCAGCCTGAACAAAAGACTTAGGAGCATGAGGTTCAAAATCTGCCTCAGTCAGAGACTTTTTAGTAAAGAAAATCTGACGTGGATTCATCCCTTTCCCTGTTCTAAGGATACTTCCAAATGACTTAACCCATGAGTCTGCTGCAACTTGTCTGTAGTTAGCCAGATTACCACGGTGAAGGCTGTCACTCAGTGATTTAGACATCAATCGAACGGGATCAATTAACTTTGCAACTTCATCATCAGGACCACGTAGAGGTGCACTCCCCTTCCTACCATAATAGGGTTTACCTTGCGTTTCAACAAACGATGAAAATGAGTTAACGTCTCGCAGATCAACAAACTCATCGTTCATGCTAATGTTTGGAATAGGATTATCATTGCCTTCTACAATTTCAAACTTATGGTTGGCATCAATAACACCTTTATCAATCATATCTGCAAACTCGTCTACACCTCCTTCAATACCAGCTTCCCTTATGATGTTATCTGCGTTACGGAAAGCTTCGGTAGACTGAGAAGAGTTAGCGTATTTGTAAGCGTCTAGTGCTTTATTCATACGCTCTGCATAGTCTTCCAAAGAGGAACGAGTACGACCAACAGCATGCGTCAGAGGGTTACGGACATAATTCAACCCCGTGCTGAACTTCCCAACTTGTGCTTGTTTAAGAAAGTAAGTCCCTTCAGGACCACGGTGACCCCCTTCACGGTAAGGAAGCTGCTTCATCTTTAACAAACCCGGTCTGATATTACCCTTTTTAATAAGGACAGCGTTGGCAGTGCCGCTCTTATCAGACAACATGTGGGTGCCGTCTAAACGCCAGAGTTCGTAACCACGTTCCAGTTTATTCTGGATGTAATCACTTCCTTTCTGACGCCCAGCATATAAAGCACCGTCATCAACATCGTAGATGGAAAGATCATGGATATCTTTAGACCCTTCAATCTTACGCATGTTGACATCGTTAGTACGTAACAAGGGGGTATTTACTTTACCTGTCTGAAACCCCTGACGAGATTTCTCCACAAACATTTCCCAATTACGGAAAGCCCAGTCGATATCATTAAGTTGCTTAAATGCAACGTACGCTGCCCATTGTTTGTCGTTTGGTAGACGGTTACCATTGGCAGAAGAGAATACAGAATCAAACTCAGAGCGATTAAACCATTTTGCCTCAATGTTTCCCTGAAGAAGAACCTTACCTAGTTGACGGTACTGCTTCTTATTCAAAGCGGTAATTGTTTTAGAGATAGGCTCCATCTGTTTCTGGAAAGCACCTTTCAAAGTACCAGCACTTTCAGCACGACCCTGAATCCACTTAGGTAACTCAGAAGCAGGGCTTAAGAAAAACTTACTCAGAGGGTTGTATGGCGATCTAATAACGTTTTCATCAAGGATAAAGGCTTCATCAATATCTCGTTGAATTTGAATGTAGTACTTTCCGTCTTGCGCTCGGAATACCTTAGAGTCTTCAGGAAGGCCACGCATGTTAATAGCTGCTTCGGCATGACTCTGTGCATTAAAACCACCCCCAGCCTTTTTACCAATAGCTATAGCTACTGTAGTCACACCTCTATCATTTCTGACAGCAGGGACAAGCATATCAACATCAGCGATAGACGAAGCCCCGTATTCATCCGTCATAGTACGCAACGTATTCTCAATAGCTTCTGCTTTATCAGCATCAAGCATACGCTCATCTTTCATAATACCATCAATGATTTTTCTGGCGCGTTCTTGGTTGGATACAATGGTAGCACCAAGAGTATTTGATACATCAGCCTGTGTCAGCGGCTCTAAAACTCTGGCACCAGAGACCATAGCAGACTCAGAGGCAATGGCTCTATTACTTTCGTTCATTAACGAAGGTGCATCGCCAACCTCACGGAGAGTGTTGGCAATAATGTTATCAGCAGTCCGACGCTGTCCAAATCGAGTCAACATCAGGGCTTTACTGGCAATACCTTTGGCAAGACCGGTACCAATCAGCGCAACATCAGTAGCATCCACAAAACCAAAAGTATTTTCTGCAGATACTCTGGCACTAGACGTATTGATTATCTTATCAAGACGGTCCATCATCTGAATAGGATTCTCACTAAAGAGGCCAGAGTTATCCTTTAACTTTTCTTTAAACTCTTTAATAAACTCGGGAAACATCTCTTCAGGTAAATCGTAAAATTTATCATTCAGGTGAACAGCTTTATCTCCTTGGAAAATACCGTCCTCAGATTCAAGCTGATACATCTGGTACCAATCCCTGAGTGGAACCATCGTAGCCACAAAGTTCCATACCGTGTCAACAGTACTAAGTTCTTCCACATCTTCATTAACCTCAGACATCATTCTTTGAAGAACCATGGAACGTTCGTGGATTTGCATCAACTTATCAAAGCCAGTTCCTTCTTTCTCATAATTCAGTATATCTTGAACAAGATAGTAATTATCTTCATCTGCAGACAAGTACTCAGCCATCTTGTCAGAGAATGCACGTTCAATAGCTACTTCGTTAACAGCTTCATACTCTTGTTCAGAGAATTGAGTTGCCAACAGAAATGCATCTGACTGTGTATCTCCTGTTTGGATAGAGCGGATAGCATCTAACTCAGCAAGAGACAACATATCTTGACCAGATTGTTTTGCGATATCAGCTTTTATTTTTGATAGATGGCCTGACTGTATGGCTTGAAGAGCAGAAGCGTATTGCTTATCTATATCATCAAAAGAGTTACTTTCAAAATCGTAATTACCTTTGATAACACCAACTTGTGCGGCAACAGTATTAGCCACACTGTCAGAAACTGAAGACATCAAGGACAGGTCAGGTTCTTGAAAAACAGACTCCTGTTGTTGATTTACATCAGGTTCAATAAACTTAACCATTAGCTAGTAATACCCATCTTTTTAAACAGTTTACTATCGGCGTTATTGAAAGCAAACGCACCAGCAGACTGAGCCAGACCACCGAAAGCCATCAAACCAGACCCTGCTGTGATAGGACGACTTGCAATGTCTTGTGCCTCTCCAAGTGCAGCCCTGATTCCCTGATTCAGTGTAGTAGTCCTGTTGATAAAGGCGTTGTTGTAGTTAAGCTGAGACTGTAGATTACCGCTGACAGCAGGAACAGTACTCCCCGGCGCTCCGATGGCACCACTAGCACCCCTGTTACTTGCAAGGTTGACCGCCTGTGCACGGAAACGTCTGGCCTCTGCAGCAGCACGACGGCGCTGTCTGGATGCAGCAATATCTTCCCTACGTTTCTGCAGTTCTTCAGCACGTTGTCTGGCAGCAGCGGCATCAGCGGCTCGTCTCCGTGCAGCTTTGGCTTGTTGACGTTGACCTACTACCTGCATCACAGTACCAACTGCAGATACACCTATCCCGATTGCCGCAAGAGTTGTTATTTCTAATCCCATCAGCTTATATCCAAATCAAAAGTAATATCTTGTGCTTCAAAACCAAAACGTTCGTAAAGTTTTGTCATTTTAACAGGGTCTTTTGCAAACCTAGCTTGCATCCGCACAATATGGATATCCTTTTTCTTGGCCTCCTCTATGTACAACTTAAGTAACTTGATAGCCCACACATTTCTGTGTTTTGGTTTAATGTAGTAAGAACAGGTCTGCAATATATTAAATCGTGGATCATATGGATGTGGTAAAATTACTCCACCTATATACCCTACCTGTTCCCCGTCTGCCTCAAGAACAACTCCAACACCATCTTTCTGAATCTTTTTAGTCAAAAGGAACACATGGTCTTCATCAAAGGCATGTATCTCTACTTCGTAACTTCCTTGTTCAGCTAACTTGACACATACAGGTATATCCTTTGGTTCACCCTTTCGTATTTTATAGTCCGTCTTGTTGGTTGAAGACTGTTTGCCATCCATGGATATTGAAATCCTTTCCTGTCTCGCTCTGGAATCTGTACTGCAGTGCTTTACCTGAACCCTTTACCTTGTGTCTGCTTACAATAACAGTTTCTCCGGGCAACTCATCTACTATTATACCACCATCGAACTGTCTTTTCAAGCGATATATTTGGTTTAGTTGAGACCACTTCCCTGCGTCACCGTCAGTTGTCCAGTTCCATTTGGTACGGAAGAAGCACGATGAACCACCAAGCAAATCCCCACCAGACACTCCTGTCTCAGTTTTACCAAGGAAGAAGTAGACATACATCACAGTCTTATCCTTGGTGAAATCATCCAGACCATCATAGCCTGTGTCAATGTAGCTGCTGTAGTCTGCGCCTATGTTGTCTTTCTTCTCCCAGTCAACAAAGTCACCGTTGTTAAACTCAGCAAAGGTCCAGTTAAAGTTACCTGCCCCATCAGGGACAAGACAGAACCACTTTAGGAACGTGTTAGACCCTGCGATGGTAATAACATCAGTAACAACATTGTCACTTCCGCTGTTGATAACGGTGTTTCCACTGCTGTCTACAACGTTCTCGGTTCGTTCTACTGCATTAACAGTCTGAGTATTGAAACCACCCATTAGGAACGGAGAGTTAGTGTTCAGATCAGAGATTTTCCATGGATAAAACGCACCAAGGCTGGCATCAAAGACCAGACATGCATCATAGTTCCATTTGTATTCGTCATTATACGGTGCCACTGTGTTGTAAAGCCAGTACACCCTTTTCGTTGCAGGGTCAAAAATCGATCTGGCGTAGGTCTTAGACAAGGCAGGGATGTCATCCTGATAGAAAGTCTCAATGGTATTCTGAGACATGGACTGTGCCGTAAGTCTGCCACTGACCTGATCCGTACCCAGTGTGTAGATACCTGTCTGCGCCCACCAGTAAGGTTGACCTTCAACATCAACAATAGAGCCTGAACTGATACAGCCAACAGGGGTAATCTTGTTGACCTGAAAGTCTGTGGCTTTGAACCCGTCCTCAGATGCACCGCTGATAGCCCAGACACCGTTGCTGGCAAAGAGAACTAAGTTACGGTCAATAACCAAGGAGCCACGGATGGTGCCAATCTCAGGGATGACAATCACACCGCCGTCAGAGTCAACCAGTTCATTTAGTTCTTCAGTGGTGGGGTCAGACTCCTGATAACAACGGCCAGCCCTGTTTGTCTCTGTCAACACCTGAGAGAAAAACACATGACCATTGATCTTGGAGGACTCAATACCAAAATACCAGACTCGTCCTGCAAAGAACTCAATAAACTCAGGACGGTTATCTTCAGATTCAACTGCGATGCTGCTCACACCAGATACAGTGCTACGGTCTTTGTAGAACGGGTTAAGCAGAAACCGGCCTCGTGGTGCCAGTGTGTTGCCGCCATCGTACTTGGCCAACAAGTTAGCATCAAAGTCATCATTAGAGTCTTTACCCACCCACCATTGTTTAGAGTTAGAAGGGTACTTAGCTTTGGCTGTGAAATAAGTTGAGATAGGGTCAGACACACCTTCACCGGGACTCTCCCACCCTTGGTTTTTCAGGTTATAGTTATGGGTGGTTGACAAGGTGATAGGTTCCTCATCAGGCTCCAAGGCAGGTGACTCATCCAGACCATCAAAGTCTCTGATTTCAATGCTGATCTGTGTCTCAGATATGTTGTCTCCGGTGGGGTCGTACTCAACAAAGAAAGGTTCAATCTTCTTTGAAGACACAAACATCAGACCCTTACCTGACGAGATGGTGACAGGCTCAGAACCGATGTCAGTGGCCCCTGATGCAGCATACGTATTCAGGTTGGTGGTGAAAGACTTCTTACCCCCGCTTAGTGGATCATTACTCAGATCGTAGTAGTGGAGGGTGGTGTCAACCTGAATGATAAGGAAGTTTCTGGTACCATTACCGGCCACCGCAGTCCATACCCAGTTGTTGATGGCTTGGTCTCTGGCAGTGGCAGTGGTCATTGATGTTGCAGACAGCGAGTAGCCATCTTCAAAGTCAACGCCAAGGCGACGACGACGGTTACCCTTCCGGAAAAGAACACAGTTCAGTTCATCATACGATGCGTTCTCAGGAAAGGTAAGCGGTCCAGCCTCAGTGATAAGACCAGCTACAAAAGTACTGTATGGTTTCGCTGCAACAACCACAGTATGTTACTTCCCTTTATCTAGGTTTTCTTTCAGGCGCATATCAGGCTTCTTTTCAAGGCTGACAAGGTAACGGCCCCATGCCTCATGAAGAAACTTTTCTGCGGTAAAACTTCCTTGCAGTTCTTTCGGAGTTGCTCCACCTTCTTTGGGTACAAACTTTATCAGGCTGGTCCCGCCATCAGCTTCAACTTTGTACTCAACTTTATTCGGTGCAGTAAACACGGTCATGTTTATTTCCTTCCATAATCAGGGTAGTGGATTTCATTGGCTTGTTTAAGACGGTGCCTGTTGTTTTGATGTCTGACAATATGACGCCGTGAGATTGCTGATGCTGCCGGGTTATTCTGCTGCTTAAGGTTTACAAAAGCAATAGACTTGGCTGTGGACAACAACAGCGGGAATACATCCACATCAATATCAGGTGTGAATGAATCTGAAAGAGTGAAGGTTGGTTCTACTTTACCGTACCCCTGTGACTTAGACTGTTGTAATGTGCTTTCGATAGCACTGTCATACGCATCACAGACAATGTATTCGTCATCAAAGGTAGTCCAATACGAGGGGTTAAGATCAGTACGGATAAGGAACTTAACTCCACTGTCATCTGAAACAGAGGTAACGTTAGATGCAGAACTATCACGCATCTCAGTACGTTTAAGGAAGTCTTCAGGAGACACGTATTCAATCTCAGTGTAGTTTACTTTAGTGTCACTGACGCTGGAACGTTTGTCATACTTAAACCAGTTCAGTTCAGTGACAGTAACGGGGTATTTAAGGTAGTTAGGTTTAGCAGAATCAGCCAGACCCTCAAACTGAAACAACTCCATATGTTCAGGAACAATCTCGTTAGACACCAGATCGTAGAAGGTATCACGGATCACCCATGCAACCTGCAGAGCCTCATCCGTGTCAGTGATAGAGTTGACTGCATCACCGTCCATATCAGACAGGATACGTTGAGTCATATCAAGGAGAGTTAGTTTGGGCATATCAGTTGTGTCTCACAGTTGTACATAACGTTTGCTAAAATACACATCAGCAAGCCAAAAACAAAAAACATAATTGCAAGCACGTACTTCATTTTTGTTTAGACTTCCATTCGGCAAAAACAATGCGAAGCCGTATAGCTACAGCCATCAAAGTAAGCACACCTACAGCCAGTTTTAAACCGCCGTCAAACATATCAAACCATGTGACACTGACGGCTGGTACGATAACTGCAATATCGGTTGCAATTTTTTCTTTCATTTCTTTTTAGTCATTTTCATGGGCTTGCCAGTTTTTTTACTAGCTTTTTTTGCAGCAGCCATTCCTTTAGGCCCATAACCGTAACTTTTGTTTCCGACTTTTGGCATTAATTTTCTCCTTTATTTGGGGTGGGTTCCATTGTGCATTTTATACATTCTATCAGAAGCCTCTCGCAGATACGTTAATTCTTTCTTAACTTCTGCAATTTCACGAGACTGCTTGTCGAGGTTTGTGGGCGATAGTATGTTGCCTAGCACGTTTACCTGATGTTTAAAAACAGCCGACCCGCTTTCAATTGTGTCAAGTCTGTCATTAATCGTGTGCATTTCTTCTTGAATAGCTTTAAGGTCTTCAATCACCCGCGCAAGCTGCGATTTTACAACAGCAAAAGCCCCTGCCAATGTTGCAACAAGGCTTATAAATTGAACAAGTTCTCTGGTGCCTAATTCCATTAGTCAGTTCACTTTTTCTTTTTTGCGGTTTTAGCTGCAGCTTTAAACGCTTTTGCCGTTGGTGCGCCTTTTGCTCCGGGCTTACGCATACTCTCTGGTTTTTTACCCGCTGCCTTTTGTGCTTTAATGCGTTTACGTTTAGCGTGAATGTTGTCGTACAAACCAGCCATCACCTTGCCCTCCCCTGCGTCCATGCGTCAGACCCACCGGCAAGATATTTGTCGATGATGGATAGGTAAATGTACGTTCCGCCAGACGCATTAGTACCTGCCTCTGAAACCCGACTCTTTATCCCGTTGCTTAGAAAATCACAGCGACCAGAACCGGTTGTATCTTCAGCGTTTGATAAGTTTAAAAACAGTCGATTATTGATAACATTGTTTGGTTCGCGTACAGAGTCAAAAGTATCCCAATGAAATCCTGCCGTTTCTGTACGTTTCGCTACCCAAAAAAATGGTAAAGCATCTTTCGTAATCATCGGCCCATCGGTAGAGCCATTTCCGGTATAAGAACCGATACGGAAAATGCTGGTCGCCAAGCCCGAGTAAACATTGTCAGCGAAGCAGTAGTAAATCATGTTATCTGTACCGGAACCGTTGGCGTCCGATGATGTTCCCACGCTAAACACCGAAGAAGTAGGCGCTGTGTCGTTCCAATAAGTTGAAGTTGTACCCGCCGCCCCATTTAGGTTCAGGTTCATTGCTTTAGTTGCACCTAACGAAGCATGATAGACTGCCCAGTTATTACCTCCGTCTGTGTTAAAACCTATAATCATAGACGGAGGAACGCCTAAACCATGCCCTACAGTCCCGTTTGCGCCGGTTCCTGATGTTCGAACAATCGAAAACCCGCTGGTCGTATTGGCCGAGACGGTTGAAGTGATAGAGCCGTCTGTGTTGGTGCCAGAAGTTCCAGCGCGTAGGCGCAACACCATTGTCTTATAGCCAGAACGATTGATGCCTTGAGCCGTATCTGCACCAAGATCAAAACCATCGTCGTTAAATGCTGTTAGCGTGTTTGTATCTGTTGTCTCAGCCTTAGTAGTGTCACACTCAAGAAATTTTGTTGCGCCACGGACACTATCAAATACGTTCCATGACGAAGCCAAGTCCCTATGCTTGCCAAAAACCACTTGGTCATCGCCGCCCCAATCCGTGCCCGTAATTGTTTGCGCTGCGCCAGTGCCGTCATAAAGAAGAACTTCAGCCTGTTCGCTCGGGTTCACACTTGGCGGCGTGATGTTCTGGGTGGCGAGTGCTTTTGCGCCAGCCGTTCCTGAGTAAGCCCAATCCGCGCTGTCAAAAACAACGTCCATGACAACCGGCGTCTCAATTCCGAAGTACGGAATATACGGACCATCGGTTAGTCCCGTCAGTGTATGAACAAGGGAGCCTTCCGAGTAATACCTAAGATCGCCGGTATCCGCGTCATACTCAAATTCCCACTTTGTTTCATCCGAAGGGGCCGAGAACGCGCTTGTAGTTAAGGTTCCATCCTCGACAGTTCCCTGCTGATCGGTAAACCCCCAAACATGATAGGGACGGTTATAGGCGGGGCTGCTTGTGATTAGTTTGTCAGGTTTGGCTATGCCGAGAGTGACATAAGCATTTCTAGCCGCGTCCAA
>Ga0099848_1000400_pt1 | contig 20264 bp, 29 predicted proteins | sample CB_VirMetaG_3_FD_78179 | JGI IMG/M metagenome (GOLD analysis project Ga0099848, IMG submission 78179) | Freshwater to marine saline gradient viral communities from Chesapeake Bay - CB_1508_1S Viral MetaG | ecosystem: Environmental > Aquatic > Marine > Coastal | place: USA: Chesapeake Bay...
GTAAACATTGCCAGCACGACCAAGTGTACCCAAACCACCAGCCATTGTTTGACCAGCTTGACCAAGTAAAGGAGCAAACGCACCAACACCAGAAGTTCCTAATTGCTGTGCTTGCAGTTGAGCAGGAGACATACCAGAGACTTGGTATGCAGGAAGACCACCTTCTGGCTCTATAGAAGTCAACTGTTTAGCTAGATCCATCAGACCTAACTTGTATGCTTCTATCTGAGGGGCTTCCCTCGATATAACTTCTGTATATTCTGTAGCCATTAAGCCCTTCCTTCTAGATTACGCATAAAAGAGTACAGATTTCTTGCACCTCTTCTACGATCGCCACCGCCAGCACCTCGTACTGCTTGTTCGGTTAGCACAAATTCACCGTCACTTAATAAAGCTGGTATAGAATCACTTTTACCAGTTCCTGGACCAACTATCTCACCACCTTCTGCGGCACGAGTAATAGCTGGTAGTCCCATAACTGCCTGACTAGCAGGAGCAAGATAAGGATTAACAAAGTTAGCAGCCGTGTAAGTAGGACTAGTCGCAAAGTCATACACACGCTGTGCAGACTGTTGTGGTTCAATCAAACCTTGATAGTAAGGATTTCTACCAAAGAACTTGGCTGGATCAAAACCGTACCTTTCTGGTTCTCTTTCTAAGTAATCAAAGCCTGTTTCACGCGAGACAAGTCCAGGAGGTTCGATATCAGGCTCCTTGAATATATTTGTACCTAACAGTGCATCACTTGCCATACCAGCACCGACAGCGGTAGCGGCAAGAGGACCATATTTGGCAAGGATATTAGGTGCAGAAGATTTAATTGCGGCATCTATAGCGTTTTGTGTGATTGTTTGTTGAGCGGCAGTTGAAAGTTCAGGTAGACCCTGTGCCGCCAAAGCCGCATTACGAGAGGCTATCGTGCTTGCCGCATCTTGTGCTCCTTGCGCACTAGCAGCCGCGACATCTGGTTGAATGCTTGCACGGCTAGGGCTGAGATAATCACTGTAAAAATCCCCTATACCGTATTGATCTCCAGGAGTAGCTACCTGCTTGAGTGCTTGGCCTAGTGTTGGGCGAGGGGCTGTCAGTGGGCTTACAGCAGGAGGCTGTACATTCACAGGACTAAATTGACCTTGTGGCAAACCTGTCTGCTGTTGAGCTAAGTCTTGGAAAGTGAACTGAGGACTTTCCACAGGAGGTAGTGGAGCTCTTGTGATACTTTCTGCTGTTCCAGCCGGATAAGCTACTGCACTAGCCGCTTGCGCGGCTCTGTCTGCTACCGCTTGCTGTGCTGTAGTTACTGCGTCTGGTGTAGCGGCTGTGAATGGATTATCCAAAGAGAATGCCTCTCTGAAACCTACATCGCCAAGTTGACCAGATGCGGCCGCTTTACTACCAAAGAATTCACCACCACGGAAGGCCATGTTGCCCAAACCAGCTAGACCACCTGTAATCAAAGCACCTTTTAACGAATCTTTGAAGTTTTGCCCCGATACTAACCCTCCTGCCAAACTGCCTAAACCACTTGCAAAAGCAATCGGCATAGCAGGTAGCAAGAAAGGAGCCACGATAGGCAGTACAATAGGAGCAATCTTTTTGAGTACCCCACCAACCTTTTTAACAGCCTTCTTGATTCCTTTGAATAACTTCTTCAAAAAGAATTCTGGCTGACCAGTGGTGGGGTTTATTGAATTCAGTTCATTTCCAACGATATAACGCTCTGGCTCAATGCCCATTTCTTGCATCTGGGCAAATAGCATATTTTTCAGGCGTGGGTTGGAATCTAAGACTTCCATCGGCACGACGGTTTCGCCTTCAGCCGCATGGACAATGTAGGTATCACCGTACCTACCAAAATCGGCTAACATCTCAGCCGTTTCGCGCATTTGTGGCAGACCATGTTGGGTATCCAACATAGGCTGATCTACGATTTCGTATCCTAAACCTGCGAGACCTTGCATATCCTCGTTTCCTCTGTCTTAAACTCAAATATGCAGGGTGCGTTAAATCCTGTATTGACGCTTGGCTCAATAATACGCTAGACTTTCTACCTCAGCAACTTATACCACAAATCAAGGTGTGCTTACAGTCACTGTCCCTAACGCCATTGTGCCAGAAACCCCATTAGGATGGGGAGTGTTGGCTTTTGTGATTTTCAAAAAGCCTTCTTGTTCGAACACGTCTCCAGGAGCTAGTCCTGAATCATGAGTCTGCAAATCTGTCAGTGTGAGTTTTGTATACCTTGCATCTCCAGGATTTTGAACCTGTCGTATAAATAACTCGAACGAACGCTGTATATCTGCTTGATGCTGTTGGTTGTATTGCTTAGGCGCATTGGGAAAGAACGGTCTTGTTAAACTACGGGAAGACATTATCTACTCCCATCTGGACGGAGGTCAACTCGAGGTGTTCCTAACCGCCATTGCGTCCCTACAGTATTTGATTCTACTTTCACAGCAAACGATCTGCCTCTTAAACGCACAAACGTTTGTTCTGTAAATTGCTCAACAGGAGTAGTAGCTGTTTGAGTCACAGTAGAATCATCCTCTTGTAAATACTGTCCTCCAGGAAAATTCCTTGCTTCTAAAGTAAATACCGCAGAAGGGTTACTCACAGTAGAGGCTGAAAACGTAAGATCTGGTATGAGCCTACTCAAGAAAACAAAATCGTTACCCGCCTCAATACTCAACTGACTACTTTCAATATAACTGGTGATTGCCACAGCAGGGTTTTGGCTACCGTCATCCAAACCATTCTCATGTAAATACAGGTAACCGTCTGTACCTGCGGCAATAGGAAACTGGTTTATTCCTTTATCTTGCCAAGCAGTTCTGGCTAACGTGCCTATACTCCACGTTTGCTCTGCATAGTTATAAATAACATACCTATCACACTCCGCTGAAGTTGAAGAGGGGTAAAACCACCAGACCTCAGAAAAAGAGCTGTTAACACAAGCAGCCACAATTTCTGCAGAATTAAAGTTAAAGTCATTGAAAATGTAAGACCTTACAGTGCAGGGTAACTTTTGGACTTGTCCGGTATACACATAGAAGTCTCCTTCTCCCATCCAGAACACATTATCATCTACTGCAACCGCCGCCATAGGGCCGACCAACGTAGAATTTTCAGTTAACTGGTTTATGCCGAACGTGAAGGGAGGTCCAAGATACTGCATAGCATGGACAGAGGTGTCTGTAAAAATAAGGATCTGTTGTCTCGTTTCTATGGCTGTGAGTATTTCAGAACCAGAACCAAGCCTTAGACTACCTGCGGTGTTTGTTGCAGTAGACTGCCACTCGGTAAGGTTTTCCTGTGAGCTAAACCGCACCAACAAAGGGTCTTGTGTGCCTATATTATCTTCTGCGTCACACCCAAATACAATGACGTGTCTGTCTCTGTCACTAACTAATATTTGTTTTGCTATTGTCGGAGTGGTTGCATCTGCCCCAGCAACATCGGACAAAGCTGTCGCTCTATTTGTGCCTAAAACGTCTGTATTGGTATCCCAATAATAGATACCTCCGTCTCGCACACAGAACAACAAATCTTCCCCATAATTATCCTGCCTCCAAATCCGCAACTGGTTGACAGCGGTGAACGGAACAGGCTCTCCCCAAGCTGAAGTACCCCATGTTCCTGCTCCCCATCCTGTACCAGCAACCACAACACCAAGACCGACATTTATCTGGTATTGAGCGGAAACAGACGCCCCTCCATTACCTGTGTCTGAGGCATTTGCGTTTACTTCTGTAGGTGATAACTGGCCGTCTACAGTAATATCTGCAATACTTGTCCCCGCAGTTCTAGCAACAATATCGTAGGTATTCCCAGTTATGTTTGTGACCTCGTATTCTTGATTCAATACCCCCGCAGTAATATTACCACCTAGACTCACAGCACTTGAAAAAGTAATAAAATCGCCTTCTGCACAACCATGACTTACATGAGTAACAGTTATTGTAGAAGAACCGTTAGTTGCGGAAAAAGTGATAGAACCTGTTGGTGTAGTTCTGAGCGGTGTAATGTCCCAAAAATAACCACCTTGATCTATGTAGAATTTAGAGCGCGTACCTACGCCAGTCAATAGCGTACCAGAAAGATTAACCCAGCTATGAATAGAACGACACGCGCCTAAAAAGCTATAAACAGATTTTTTTACCCACCCGCCGATTTTTTGCGGGAACCCCAAATGAAATCTTGTTTTATCAGAGTCAAACCAACCACCTTCATTACTATATGAAGTGTTGTCCCTATTGATCCCAGGTCTAAAAGATAGCTTAGTAAGAGGCACAAATATCTCCTAAACAACGTTAACCATTAAGAAAGGTCAAATTTGCCCATACTTGATCAGCAGCAGAACCAAGCAAAGCTGTGACTGTGATGGGGTCCATTTAATTAACCTAACTACGTCGCGTTTAAGGCTTCCATTTTAGCCCATATTTCATTTGCGGTTGCCGTAGGGTCAAAAGGCACCCACACGCCAGAATTTGGTATTGTTTCAGTAGGAGCCTCTTCCCATTCACCCCAATCTTCTCCATTAGTTTGTAAGTAATTCTGCAAATCAACTTTTGTAGCAAAAACAGAAAAATCACCGCTGGCACCGTCTTTGGAGATACCTACATAATAAAAATTTTGTGGTGAAGGGTCACCTGAAGGAACGGCACAGGTTCCTATAACCTGATTCTCTCCCGTGTATAAAAACTCAGGCTGTGTTCCATCTGCGTTCAAAGTGTACTTTATTACTTGATGTGGCATTTTGCACCTCGTGCTGGTAAGCGTATTGTCCTGTGAATAAATATGCCCCCATATGCCCTAGTTGACACCACGGAGCGAGCCAAACTTCTCCACCCAACTCTCTATACGAATGACAGAAACTATAGTCTTCAGATAATAGTTGATTATCTACATTTATTACTTTAAAAAAATCATATGTTTTATCTGGCTTTGCAACAGTCCCTGACCACTGCCGTTCTACATACCAACCAACATGAGGTTTTAACTTTTCAAAAACGGCTCTTTTTATGAGCATAAAACCAGTGCCGATATGTTTAACTTGAAACGGCGTATTTGGGTCTTGCATAGAATGACCTTCTAGCTCATTAACATTAAATATGCCTGTTAGTTTACTAAGGTCTGGATGATTACGAATTGCTCCTTCTTTTATGTCGGACCAATTGATTCCTTTCATTGGTACAGCCCCGCCTATGAGGTCTTTACCAGTTTTAATCATTTTAGCAATATCGTTCGGATTAAATTTTTGGTCTGCATCTATAAACATAAGATAGTCTGCATCTGTGTCCAAAAATATTTTTGCAATTTTGTTTCTGGCTCTTTGCACTAGGCTCTCGTTTCCAACAAAGACATTCGTTAATTTTATCCTATTAACCAAACACGCTTCTTGAAAATTAAGTATAGATTCCGTGTATTCTGAGCAACACACCCCTCCATACATAGGAGTACCGACGACTATGTGCATTAGCTAACCTCTTTAAGTATTTCGTCTGGAACGTAGTTAACTAAGCTTTGTTCATCTAACAAAGAAAACCCTCTTCTTTCTGCAAAAATTCTAGGATTGTCCGCCCACTTTTCTGCCAAAGCCTCCATCCATTGGAGAGTCATTTCATGTGTAGGTGCTTTACCTTCCTTTAAAAGTTCCATTTCTGTATGAAGATAAGCGTCTAACTCTAATTGCGCCTGTGCTCCATTTATACCAAGCTCAAAAAGATAAATATGATTACCCTCATCTATCCTACCCCCAGACGCTCTTGCAGATATAAGTGCCTGTTTTAAAGCCGTCATAATGTGGTACTTTACTTCTTCTTTTTCGTATTCTTCTTCTGTAATCCCTTCTTTTTTTACGTGGGCCAAAAGATTGTTGTATTGGTTTATAAACGAGTTAATTTTTCTGACCGCTCCCCCCACTAACTCTTTAGAATGCTCCATAGCAACTTGCATTCTTTCTATTTTTAGTTCAATCGTCTGCCTTTCAAACAAGTCCCCTGTTTCTTGCAGTTTACTTTCCCAACGCTCAAGTTTTATTTTAGCTTTTTTAGAATTAAAGTAGGCTTCTGTTAAAGCTACTTTTGTGTTTTCAATTTCAGCTAACGTAAATTTCATTGCTCTAATCGGAGTTAATGCAGTTACATCAACTGTGACTGCCATAAATTGAGAATGAGATTTGTGAAAATTACTAGAAGCGTCTCTGATCGCAGGAAGGTTCTTTGCAATGTTTGCAACCATTTGTTTATATTCAGGCTTATCTTGCGGTAGGCACGGAGATATACTCTCTCTAGTAACCAAACTATAAGAATCTTTTCTGTTGTTTCCTAAGTTAGAAACCGTTTTATTCTTCATAATTTATTGGACTCCACCGCCATCATTTGAACACCCGCCTAAATAATATCTATTACCAACCAAATCACCAAAGTCGCTTGTGTTTCCTGTTGTGGATATAGTGAGATACTGGATTACATTTTGGTCATCATAACTACCTGTATATATACGACCGCCCGCAAATGTCACCCTAGTTGTGGAGCTACAAGCGGCCATACCCGAGGTGTTTGTGAGCAAATCCCCAAAATCTCCGGTGTAACCAGACGTAGAAAAGGTGTTGTAATATATACCATTTGTGAAATTAAGGCCGTTTGTACTACCGGGCTGATAAACCCCCCTAGTAGAACTAGACCCTCCACAGTTATATCCGGCAAAATTTGGGGCGCAATTACCGTAGTTTGAGGAGTTTCCTGTGGTGGCGGTAGTTATTCTTTGAAAGTCTTGGAAACCTTGGCCGTCATAACCAGACTCCCCGCCCATGTAATGAATATGCGTTGGACTGGATATACACTCTCCATATCTTCTACCGTAGCTGTAACCGTGATCTAGCAAATCACCAAAATCAGTGGCATTTCCTGTAGATGCAATAGTTACATAATCAATACGGTTGGTTGAGTAATAGTCTACTCCGCCGAGGAAACAAGCCCTAGTGGAGTTGTTCCCTCCACCTAATTGGAATCTTCCTATGGTTAAGTCGCCAAAATCCGACCAGTTTCCTGAAGAAGTTATGCTTCCGTAGTCTATGAAATTAGCGTAAGTAAACCCCGACCCAGTTCCCCCTGCGGCCAACCCCCGCGTAGTTGATGCGGCAGAAGTTATGTCACTTATGGAGTGTGTAATATCTCCGTAATCAGTAGCATTACCTGTACTGCTTATTGTTATTTTGCTAATAGTGGCATATCTATTTGAGGCTCCGTCATCTGCTCCCCCCATAAATAACCCGATAGGTAACGCAGTGGGTGTCACAGAATTAGAAGAGCTACTATACGAGCCGTATCCTGCGCTGTTTTGCGCCCGAACTTGGAAAGTGTAAGAGGTGCCGCCAGTCAACCCAGTTACAGTTATCGGAGTACCAGCCGCCGTTGCTGTAATACTTCCCGGAGTTGAAACGGCTTGGTAATTTATAATAGTTGCGCCACCAGTCTGTGTTGGGAAAGACAGATTTGTAAACGCAACAGTTGCTTGTTCTTGCCCCGCCGTCGCTGTACCTATGGTTGGGGCGTTTGGGACAATAGCAGCTACAGTAGAAGATGTATTGCTGTTAGCCGCCGTACTACCAAAGGGATTAGTAGCGGTTACGACACAACGTACAGTAGCCCCAACGTCAGTAGAAGTAATGGTATAACTACTAGATGTAGCTCCGCTTATATTAGAACCGTTTCTCTGCCACTGGTAAGCGTAGGTAGGGGTAGTAATACTAGTCCATGTACCAGTAGTGGTGCTAATAGTTTGATTATAGACGGGGGTCGAGTCACTTAAAGCGGGGGCAACAGTGTTGACGGGTGCTTCCCCGCCCTTACCGCCGACTAACATTAGCATTATACCAGACATAGCTTACTTCCTATTAAGATACCGAACCAGATACGACGCAAACAGTACCGCTAATAAATAATATGGTAGCAACGCCTCTAGTCAATAAGGTCATAGAAGCCTTGTCGCTGTCAACGCCCGCGATGTAAGCCGTAGTGATTGAACACGTTATCGTTATGCTTCCAGAGGTATTATTAAAAATACTAACCGCGTCGCCTTCTGAGAAAGTCGCATCTGGTATAGTAATGCTACCGCCAGAACCTACCTGAACGTATTTACCTACATCACCTGTAGCTAAGGTATAAGAGCCTGTCTTAGTTCCAACAGGAGCCACATTACTCGTGCCGACATCATTGGTTCCATCAGCAGTACAGTTACTCAAATTACCTGCACTTGGAGTACCAATATCGGGAGTAGTTAGACTTGGACTAGTGCCAAATACTAATGCACCAGAACCTGTCTCATCTGTGACCGCAGAAGCTAAATTGGCTGAAGACGGTGTGCCTAAGAAAGTAGCAACACCCGAACCAAGAGAGGTTATGCCAGTACCACCGTTAGCGACAGGCAAAGTGCCTGTTACGTTAGTTGTTAAATCGACATAAGTAGTTGAGGTAGACCCTGTACCGCCGTTGGCAATAGGAAGTGTGCCTGTGACATCTGAAGTTAAATCTACGGTGTTAACCGGAACATTAGCATTAGCATCGACAACTGCCGCCGTTGCACCCGCGCCGTCGAGGTAGACAACTTTAGTTTTACCTGTAGCAATAGTGACGTTAGCACCGGAGCCTTGTGAAATGTTTATAGACTGACCGCCTGTAGTGGCATTCTCGATATACATAACACGAGAAACCGTGTTTGGCCCGATAGTCAGTGTTCTAGTCGCCGTTAGGGTTGCACTAGATGTGACCTTAAAATACAACGCACGGGCTGGATCAGTTGCGCCGTCTGCTACCGTAGTGGTAGCGTCAGCGTCAGTAGCAAACCCATCCTGCGTGTTGTAACCCAGAGCTTCACCGATCAGCTCAAGGTTGGTGTTTGTACTCGTACCCCAAGTGCCGCTTTCATCACCTGTCGCGATTTCTTTGAGGCGTAAATTATTGACGTAAGTAGCCATTTGAGTTCTCCGTTAAATTAGAGGGACGCCTCGCCAGAAGCTGAAGGAACGCTCGTAGCGTATATCTTCATACTTTGCTTCAAGTTTAAGGTTTGTCCACAATCTGAGCAAGTGTCTGCTTCTAGCTCGCTCTCATCTAAATCGTAACCGCAGTTAAGACAGTACACCTCAATTTCGTGTTTACATACTATGGTTGAATCATCAACCTTTATAGCTTCATTCAATTTTCTCACGCGGCGATCTCCTTCCAGACAGTAGATTGGCTAGGTGTGGTTTCATTCCAGACAGTAGATTGACTAGGTATAATCTTACTCCAAACTACAACATCTCCTATGATGCCTGTCGCAGCCACTCCTATGGGATAAACCTTTGCTGTGCCTATTTGTGTTGTAGACCCAAGAGCAGTTGTGGCTTGCACCCCTGTGGGGAAAACATTCGCACCTGCTTCAACAGTAGCAGTACCTAATGCGGTGGTTCCTGATACCCCAGTAACATTTACGGTAGCACCAGCTTCTACTGAAGCTGTTCCTAACCCAGTAGTTCCTACTACACCAGTTGGGTAGACATAGGCTTCTGCAATGATTACATCACCGACAGCACCAGTAGCTGAGACGCCTGTCGGATAGACGCCTACACCTTCAGCGACACTGGCTGTGCCTAGCCCAGTAGTTCCAGATACACCTGTAGCCGCAACAATAGCGTCACCTGTTATTGTCGGACTTCCAAGCTCTCCTGTAGCCGCGTTTCCAAGGACTTCGACAACACCGTCAGAATTAGCAGCCACATTACCAAGAGCAGTGGTAGCCTCAAGCCCAGTGGGGAATATGCTTACTGCCTCTTGGACAGTTACTGAGCCTATCTGTCCAGAGGCTTGGAGTCCTAAAGAAGTACCCCAAGAACGCTGACCCCAAAAACCTCGACCCCATCCATCGAAACGAACAGTCTCGTTCCATACAGCGTAATTAGCTACGCCTGTAGCAGAAACACCAGAGACACTAACTATCGTATCACCACCAACAGATTCTTCACCCAATGCCGATGTTCCAGCAACACCTGTCACAGAAACAGTAGCTACGCCTGTAACAGTTGGGCTTCCTAAACTTGTTGTTCCAGCAACACCTGTAGGACTGATATTTGCTGGTGCTATTGTGGTTGTAGTTCCTAAAGAGGAAGTTAAACCAAAACCAGTAACAGAAACATCAGCGTTAGCCTGAACAGTTATAGAACCTAGGGACGTAGTCGCCTCTAGAGAAGAACTACCCTCTCCGTAAGCCTGATTGCCCCATCCGTCTCTACCCCATCCTTGGAAGCTAACGGTTACATCAGTCATTGACTATTATGCAATCCTAATGATGGCGTTGCTAGAGTCAGCTGTTGGGAAAACAATAGTAAAGTCACCTGCTGTTGAAGTTTTATCACTACCAAAATCCAAGACAGCAACAGAAGGATCACCAGATTGAGTATCGTTAAAAATTAACGCACCTCTTGCAGTGATCGTAGCGGTTGACCAAGTAGTGTCATTAAAGTCCAAAAAAGCAGTAGTACCAGAACTGGTAGGTGCTACTGTTGTTAAGGAGTTACCTTTTGCTGTGTAGCCTGTTCCAGATACTTCGTTGGTAGCTGAATACGCAGTAGTAGTCGCATCCAAACTAGCTGAACTGGTATACAGCGCAATATTAAAAGTATCGGCAGTTGTACCTGCACGAACCACAGTAGTTCCAAAAGCGTGAATACCATTAAGGAGTTCTACTTTGAAACTTGTACACATTGCTTGAGTTATCGCCATTATCTGACCCTCACAGTTTGCTAATAATACGAGCCATATCGCTATGACCCTGTTTGACTAACATGGCAGACAAAGTAGTTCTGTCCGATCTGATAGCCTCCTTCATGTAGAATAAGATCAGTTGTCTGATCCGCTCCTTATAAACCAACGCTTGCGCCTTAACCATTTCATCCGCTGTATCACTAACTTCAATTAACTTGTCTAAAGCTCTTTCAGTAAGTTCTTCAGGGGTAAAACCCCTGTTAGAAGTTGTATATACCTTCACGTCAGGAGTTTCTGATGTAGCTTGTGCTTGTACGCCATTCATCATGATACTGCGGGTCTCCTAACTAATCCTGTTCTATATGCGTCTGTAATTTCTTTGGCTTCTCCGAAGTTCTTCAACGTTACCACCGCTTCCATAAACCTTTGGTTGTAGTTCTGCATCAAATCTTGTTCACCTTTCATATAAGTGTAGGCTTCAATCAAACTACCATACAACATAGCGATTTCAGCATTTTCACTGAGCCAAGTCGTACCACTGTCAGATCCAGCAGTGAGACTAACAGGACGATAAAAGTAATGAAGCTCAACAGCAAGATTAGCATTAGGAGTAGGGCCAAGTATGAAATACCCTGTATCAAAGAGCGCGTAATATTTTGGATTTCCTGTAACCGTTGCATCAGGGTTGTATTCCTGTACATAGTTCACGTCTTTATAGTCTAAAAAGACTACATCCCCATCCGAATTTGTGTAAGAAAGGGAAAACGGAGCTAAAAAATCGCTTGGACAAACTAAATATTTATCATTTGCGGTTGTGTTCGCAGTAGCATTTTTACGGAAAAATGTAAGCTGTACATTTTTGAGAATACGCTCTTCTGCCGCACGGATAAACAAAGGTAGATTATTTACAAAACTAGTCTCAGAGTTCTGAGTGTAGTCTTGTATTGCCGTTTTAAGTTGATCGTATGTAAAGCTCATGCTGAAACCGTATTGACTTTATAACCCATTCCACTATGCACAGAACAATATGTATATAGCGTTGGAGCACCTATTGCTACATCAATTTGCGTGTAAGCACCCGCTGATCCCGGAGTCCCATTGTAGGTAACACCTGTCGTGTATTCTACTCCACCGCCATGTGTGCCATCGGGCGTTGTGGAAAAACGCAAAGGATGGCCTGAATTTGAGCTATCCGATTGATCATATCGATATATCAAACCTTCTGTTACATCTCGTCCCAAAAATCCCGGTTGCGCTCCGTCTTGATAATAAACGTTGCCCCCTCCCGGATTGGATACTGTGATTGAATACGTTGCTTCAATCGGAACTACACTAACCGTTCCTACACTCGTAGTTCCTGAAACTCCTGTAGGCTCGACAGTCACACTAGTGGCTACTTGAACTTGAACAGTCACGCTACCAACGCATCCTACACCCGTCACAGGACCTAGGGATTCGTTTTCAACAACAGGGATGCCGACATAAACATTGTATGGCTCTACCCTGTCTGGTCTTGGATTGTATAGAGCTTGTGGGTCAGCTGGTACAGTTATAGGTTCTAATTGAGGGTGCTTTGGCTCGTAGCACTCTTGGCAAACCTTAAAACCAGTCCATTCAACTTGCATAGACAAATAAGGGTATTGCTGACCACAACGGTCGCAAATAGCATTTGACTGTACCCCTATTGCGTATGACATTACACAACCCTATAAAAATTTTGATTTGGCGTTAATTTTAAGTTAGCTCTATCTCTGTCTTCAGATGCCGCCCTTTCAAACTCCTCTTCATAAATAGCTTTGAGCATTTGAGTTCTATCTGGTGCTCTTTTCAAACTAATATAGTAAGCCAAGCCAGCGGCCAAACAAGGATAAAAACGGAAAGGCATTTCCAAAGTATTCTGTGCTGTATCCGCATCATCCATTCTTACCAATCTGTCATAAACCAGCGTATATGCTTGGTCTGGAGTAGGCCACACTTCAACTGTTGGGTTAATAGTGCGGTCAACATAAAATTCTGTAGGTCTAGCTTGTGTTAATTTACTAGGTATATTTAGAAACTCTTGGCGACTAACTCTAGAAATAATAATATCTTGTTGATTACTAGCACCTGCGTTAGTTCTTATTACCGCTGACAAAATGTCAATTGTGTCTGCACCCAAGCTATACGAGGCAGTACCTTGAACTAAAGAAACAGTTGACTGCTCTATTGTCCAACGATTTAACCCCCTATTAGCCCAATCAGCCAGCATTAAATTCAGGCTACGACGAGCAGATTTTAGATCATAACCAGTTTTAGGCTCTAACCCACAACGCTCAAACGCTTCCTCAATGTACTCAGCTACATCAAGCTCAAAATCTTTGGAACCAGAAACAGTCATCTGTTATTCCTCAGCTACAAGGGCCGGAACGACCACCTCTAGACTTTTTAGTCCTGTGAGCACTACCACCACAAGACATCATCGCCTCTCTTTTTCGAGGTGAACACATCATACCACCATCTTCAGCCTTTTTTCTTTTTGGGAAACCAGCTTGCATATTCGCGTAGGCTTCCGGAGAAATGGTAGAATTTTTCTTTGATCGAGAAGTACCTGCTCTTTTGCGCTTGTTTATATTTTCATACAAACTCATATTAGTCACCTGCTCCGTTTCTTGGCCTCTAGTAATCGGCATTACCCACCCATACTCATCAAAATCCGCAAAATAACGTCACTATTGATAACACCACCAAAAACAATAGCTCCTACTAAAATCCATTTTGCTTGAAAAACAGCTTTTTTGACTTCTTTCATGTCAAAATGCAAAGAGTCAACAGTGCTTCTAATATGCGCTTGATTAGTCCGCAACTCTGTTATTTCAAGTTCCAAATCATGTACCGTTTTTGCCATAGGTATGCTCACCACGCTTTACAAGACCAGTATCTCGCTGAAAACTTATCTTTTGCAGTAGCACAGTTATGACGTGCTCTAAAAGATTTACGACGTGCTGGCTGGTCTTTTTTGATGCTCATATTTGGGTCACCAAAACGAACTAGTTTTACCTCGCTTCCTTTTTTAGCTAATACAGCAGACTTTTTAGGGCCGTTCGGTGTTCTTTTTGGTTTGTTGTATCCAGAAAAAGTTTCACCTCGATAATTAAGCCTACCTGATGGAGTTCTCTTAACATCTTTAGTGGTTGCCATTACAATGCGCTCCCATTATCGATTAAAACACCCTCAAACGTAGCTGAGACTGCGTTTATCTGGTTTTTGTTACAAATAGCACGGACTTCGATATCTGTTTTCTCTTCTAATCTTATGGGATAAGTAAAAGGAAACAGTATTTCACCACCTGTCACATCTATCTTTGTTCTAGTTCTAAATACACCGCCTGATTCTCTAGTCACAAACCTTATGGTCATGTAAGCACCAGAAGTGTCAGTTCCATGAGTAGCTGTGCCTTGGTTTATATACAGGGTTTTACCAGCAGGGACGGTATACACAGCCATTAAAGTCTGATTTTCGCCAGAAGTTATCTGGGCGTAAGTAGTACCACCATTGCTTATAGTGATATTTCCAGCAGGTGAAGTAGCACCAGATACAAACGCCCTGAACACTCTTCGGTAGGTGTTTGTTGTAGTGAATGTACCACTACCATTTAAGGTAACTTCTTCCGTTTGGTCTAGATAATTGGCATCTAAACCAGATAAAGTCACTTTTACACCAGCATCCGTAGCACCAGAAGCAGAAGTGACAGTCATCGCCAAAGCACTTGCAGGATAAGCGTATATCCCGCCAGCATCCCATATAGTCTCGTCCACATTGATAATGTTTGGGTTATATCCATATTTGAACAAAACAGTATGGTAGGAAATTTGACCCCGAGCCACTTGTAGCTCAAATGGCTCTGAGGTTCCTACTCTACTTATTGACGATACTTCTCTAGCCATGTTTTTACCTAGCTATAAAAGACGGTCATTGCCGTAATATTGGTAGCGGCACTGATATAAATATCACTGCACCGTATCCCTTCATCAGGAATATTCACAGAGTGAGAGTCACTAGCTAGAAAATCAATATCTAGCGCAGTTGCCCCACCATTACCATCTGTAATTGTCAGCCTGCCTGCACCACCACCACTGGTTAAAACCTGTATCTGGCGAACTCGAGCAGGACCGACTCCAGCCGATCCCGTTCCAGTGAGGCGTTTGGCTCTTACATCAGAACCAGCCATATCAACCCCCTAATTAAGAAAGGTTATTGTTTTGGATATACAGAATAGTAACTGTTGCTACACCAGCAGTTCCGTCACCAGCAGTTGCAGTGAAGTCTGCTAATACTTGTAGGTCTGTAGTTCCAACATCAGTTGCTTCTGTGTCCAACGTACCACGAGTAGTTCCAGCAGACTGAACACTGGTAGACGGGATAAACGCATCTGCATCAGCAGAAGTACCTACAACAACGGTAGATGCAGTTCCATCATCATTAGCTGTAGTCACGTTAAGGATAGCGTCTACAATTTGAGAGTTAGCAGGAATGGTAGCAACTACTTGGTTTGCACTAGTCGCACCTGCAATGTCGATAACTTTAGACTGCGCCATCAGAACGTAGCCGACGTTCGCAACATTAGTACCAACGGTAGATCCAGTAGTATCTTTGATAGTCCCAGCTTTGATAGGACCAGAGAAAGTGGTAGTACCCATAAAGAAACACCTCTTGCACAAGGATTCGCTTTACAGAAAGTGCAACATCAGGGGGCATAGACCTGTCTGCAAAGCTATTGTGATGCCCTTCTGTGAAAACTATACGCAAAAAAAGAGGGGGACACAAGTGTCCCCCTCTGCTTTTTTCGTTTCACGTGAAACGAATGTTACGCGCCTTGCGAACCGAACACACAACGTGGGTCAGATACACCAAAGCTGTAACGCTCACGGGCCTTATAGCGCACGTTGCCAGTCTCAAAATCACCTTCCATAGAAGTCTTGATTGGAGAACGAACAAAATGCTTGAAGCCGTTTGGCGCATCAGTCTTGATGAAGAAGCCGTCTGGGTCAGTGAGGAAGTGATTCACCACATAACCATCTGGCAACATACCCATGCTCTTAAGAGCATTGATGTCGTTGTCCGCTGTAGCCGGACGCAGGTTAGAAGCCATCAGACGTTCTGCAACAAATTGCAGTGCTGGTGGAACAATCAACTTACGACCTTGCAAAGCGATTTTCAAACCACGCTCATCGATAAATGCCGCGATGTCAATCAATGATTGCTCGAGGGATGTCTCATTGAGGTCAGCTTGAGTTGCAAGGGTGTTAGACAGGTTGCCACCACCCACAGTTGGGTGAGCGGTTGAGCAAAGCTCTACGCCATCACCAATAGGGAAGTTGCTATCAAAGGCATTGTTAAGAACAGATGCGGCTTTGACCTGCTTAGTGTTAGCCATACTGCGAGCCAAAGCACGAGTGTAGCGAGAGCTAAGTCGGTCGTAAAGGTTATCCTCTACGGCTTCTTCAGTAATCGCGAACGCCAATGCAATGGTTTCGTGAGTGTAGCGGGCTGTGTATGCTTCGTTTGCAGTATCGTATGCGACACTTGCGCCTTCACCCTTAACAGGTGCTTGACCAAAGCCAGACAGCATTACTTCCTCTTCAAATGCGCGATCTGAAGATTCCGTCTCAAAGATTTCGGCATGCTCATTGTCATACCTGTCGTACTCCATACCGAACAGAGCGTTGAGTCCTGGCTCCAGTTCTTTGAGGAGTTGGGAACGAGTTATAGCCATTTCCTATTCTCCTTATACACCAGCACCAGTACCGTTAGCACCGTAACGATAGAAGTGATTGTTTAGTTGGACGATAGCCAAACGACCAGCGACTGTTGCGTCATCGTTATCAGGAGAATCCTCAAAACCGATGATACGCAAATTCAGCGTGTTGGTTGTGTTAGCAGTTGATACAGCAAGCTCTGCACTTGACTTACCAGTAGTATTATTACCAGAGGCGGCAGTTGCAAAGTTAGCGTTAGCGTGGATTAAGGAATCCGCGGCCGCAGCATCACAGTTGATCAAGAATAACTGATCAGGGTGTGAAGCAATTAAAGCGGTTGCGGCAGTTCCTGATTTGACAGCGGCAGTTCCGGGCCACTTATTACCAAAAGTGACGTTGCCGTTCAAGTCAGTATACTGACATCCAATAAAAGCACCCAGTAGAGGCACTGTGCCACCAGCGGCCGATCCTACAACGTCAACCAGACCATTTGCTAGGGGAATAACGGGAGTTCCTTCGTAGATTACACTGGAAGTACCCGCTGTTCCCGCAGTCTGGATCTTGTAGGAGACCACACCATTGGTGTTAGCACCTGCACCGAGCATTTGATATGGGCGTAGCCCAAATGCGGCATCTATATTAGCCATTGCTCAGATCCTTTAGTTGTTTAGTCGTTATTACCACGACCAAAAGTTACACGAGACTGCCTATTATTTTCAATAGGCATTGACGGATGTTGCTCCCTCATAAGATCATTATCAACAGCAGTCATTTGATCTTTCGTACGTTGACGATAGTAATCATTGCGCTGTTCTCTCATCTCATCAGGGAATCTTGCAAGTACCAGACCGCCCACACCAATAACACCTGCGTGTTTACCATCTTGAATGGTTGGTGCTTCAAAATCAGGGTACTCATCAGCGCGAACAAGTTCAAAGCCTTCGCGTAGCCGAGCAGATAGGTTCTTTTTATCATCATAACCCATGACAGATTCACGGATCCAGCGATGAACAAAACCTTCTGGGGGAGGTGGTGCGTCCAGTGTTGACGGTGGTCTCCAAGGTTGTGACTTAGAGGATTTTGCCCTTGTGTGGGCAGTGCGTGGGCTTTTATCTATCATAGATTCCTCACGAAGTTTGTTGCATACGGAGCAGTTGCTTCGCATACTGTTGTTCAGTTATACCAAGTTTTTTGGAAATTGCAACTTGAGAGGGAGTTAGTTTGACTTGTTGCTTACCTCCTCTAGTTCCCCCACGATTGGCAGAAGCCACTTGTGGGCCAGACTTAGCCTTTGGTTTTGGTTCAGCGATCTTAAACTTATGCGGAAATTCGGACCGCATCCGCCTATCTACTTCTGCATAATACTCATCGCTTGTAGGATCATACCCTTCTTGCTCAGTTAACTGCTTATGTAGATAAAGCGCAGTAAGAGTCATTGGCTCATCAGCACCAAACCACTCATTTCGCTCTGCCCAAGCCTCTGCTTTAGCATCTGGCTTAGTAGCTTTAGGCTGTTGCGCTTGTGGGACTTGAACCTGTTGTTGTGGTTGGGTTTTTCTACGCTCTTGCTCTTGTTTAACATACTGAAGTCTTTCTTGCTGACCAGCTAATGCCGCGAGACGTTTTTGCACTTCAAATTGTGCATCTGTATCACCACGATCATACGCTCTTTTTAACTCTTGCTTCAGGAGTTGTTCTTCCGTATTTACACGGTTTTCAAACTCTGTGACGTAAGAAGCATCTAAAGATGTGCGTTGCTGATTAGATTCTTCAAGTTGCTTTTTTACAGCTTGAGCATATTCCAATGCCGCTTGTTCACGTCTTTCTGCTTCCCGCATTTTTGCGGTTAGTTTACTAATACGCTTTTTAACGCCATCACTATACTGTTCTAGCTCATCTTCCTCTGATTTAGCTTGATGTTCTTCTTGTACTTCTTGTACTTCTTCTGTAGAATCATCTTCTACTTCGACAGAGATGGATTCATCTTCATCGTTTTCAACTTCTTCTTTCAGGGCTTCTTTAGGCATGGTTACTCCCCATGTTACAGGTGCAGGATATCATCAGGGCTACTAATGCGAGCAATGATCTCATCATCATTAAGAATTCTCACTTCGCCACCCTCTATCTTGAAACGGCTACCAGCATACCGCCCGAAAATAACCCAGTCGCCTTCTTTACACCAAGGCTCTATGTCATCTCCAAACTTATCTAAATCTTTGTATGCCAGAGGTCCGACTTTGAGAACATATCCACAAACTGTGGCAACACGTTCTTTTTCTTGAAACTCACTGGTTAAAATGATCCCACCATCTGTTTTCTTTTTACCCTGATAAGGCAATATCAAAACACGCCAACCTGTTGGGGTAGGCAATCTTTCCATCGCACTTTCTGGGATTTTAGTTGGGTCTAAAACAACCTCATTAGCATCTACATAGGCTTCTGCTAATAAACCGTTATCTTCTGGTGGTGGGGGTGGTGCTTTTTTGTTGGCTCTTTCTCTAGCTATATGCTCTGGTACAAATAATGAATCACTCATCTTCTTTAGATACCTTTTTCAGCAGGTCTTTTAGATCCTGTTCAGTTGTTGCAAGCTCACCGAGTCTAGCTCTGAGTTCCTTGTATGCGACAAAATCTGAGACAGGACCATAACAAATTGCTTCCTGTATCATACTTTGTCGTTCGCGAACATTCTTTAACATTTTTTCATAAATGTAAAGGTCTGACATTAGATATATTCACCTGTTTTGATCATTTGGGCTACTTCGGTAGCTCTTGACCCCACTTGCTCTGCCCAGCGAGAATCTAAGAACTCCTTAGATGCAGTTTCCCAATCTGAGTTTGACATCGCAAACAATGCTTTCTCAAACTTCATCAAACGCGGCATCCCTAAATTAAAAGCAAGGTTTATCATTGCGTCCCTGCGTACTTCATCAAGACCACTAAACCAATCAAAATTTGAACCAAGTTCTTTAACGCACCTATCTATGTCGTTGCTGAGCAAATAGTCTACTTCGTCGTCGGAGAGACCTAACCCACCATCTTGGTCTATGTTGCGCCCAACACCGATAGTCAAATACCCTGCAGAACATTTGTAGGCGTGTGAACGTACTCCCTCGTGGCGACGAAGAATCTCTACTACTTTATCCATAATTATTACCTGTTAAGTAAGCCAGCTATACCTACATACGGGTTTTGATAAGCAGGCATTGGTCCTAGCGTTACACTAGGTGGGGCAGGGGTAATTGGTAAATACAGGTCTTCTGGGATCTCTTCCGGCAAAAACATTTGTCCTTCGTACTTCGGGTTACGTATCCCTCTGGGATCTGTTGCCGGTGGCTGTGCGGCAGCGGGAGTTTGGTTGTACGCAGGGTTGTTACCCAAAAAAGCAGCGAGGTCTATGCTCTGCACCGGTGCGGCCCTAAATCTTTCTTGGTCTAGCCCTCTAACGGAGGGAGTGTCTATGTTAGTGGGGTTGCCATTACGCATAGCATTGATCTGGCCGTCGGTCAGGTAAGCAGGCTCGTAGTTCTCAAAGTAAGGAACAGTGGTTTGCGCAACGGGGGCAGCAGTCTGGGCGGTTATTTGTGCTACCGCATTAGCGTCATAATAAGGGTTGTTACCCAAAAAAGTCGCTAGGTCTATGTTTTGGTTAGGCATCACTCTTCCTCTTTTTTACTGCTACTCGCACTGGCTCCAAAATAAAAAGAAATAATCGCGCTCACCAAACCACCCATATAACCTAAAACGAGGTTGATTAACTCCATGGAGTTTTGCTCTGGCGGCA
>Ga0099848_1000401_pt1 | contig 20261 bp, 35 predicted proteins | sample CB_VirMetaG_3_FD_78179 | JGI IMG/M metagenome (GOLD analysis project Ga0099848, IMG submission 78179) | Freshwater to marine saline gradient viral communities from Chesapeake Bay - CB_1508_1S Viral MetaG | ecosystem: Environmental > Aquatic > Marine > Coastal | place: USA: Chesapeake Bay...
CCAAGATGAGCGATAAAATACGTTATTATAATCGCCGTTATACTTTTGATAATTTTTTAACTTAAACTTGCCTTGGTACATAATATATGAGTTTTTTAGACTTTTTGGGTAAACTTAAACCTTACGTTTCTCCTGCAAATATTGCAAAACGAGCCTTGTTTAAAGAAGATGGAATTACTGAAACGGGCGGATTTTTACAAGGAACAGCAATCGATATTCAACAAAAAATGGCTGAAGAATACAGAAAGATTTCTAGAGAATCAGCTTATAATGATAATGTTGCATTAAAACCCACACTTCCCCTGGTCTACCCTCAAGATTTATTTAGCGAAGAAAGTGGTTTTCTTGACCCTTGCATATTGTTTCACATGAAAGAGCCAGTTTTTAGAGATGAGAAAATTCTTAAAAGAATTGCACTATATATGCCACCTAATATTAAAGTTAATTATGGAGCAAATTGGTCAGAAGTTGATCTTTTCGTATCAAAAGATACTGCTCAGAATATTAGAAGTGAAACCACAAAATTTCTTAACAACCTACAAAGAAAAGGTACGATTGAAGCTATATCCACTGCTGCCAAAGACATCAAAGCAGGCGATGTACTGGGTACACTTGCGGGCACCATAGGCAGAGGATATGCAAAGAAAACGCTAACTGGAAATTCCTTGGGCCAAGCGGCTTCGGCTATTGCAGGAAAATCTATAAATCCTATGGCTGGTTTATCCTTTTCATCCGTTAACCCTAGAACATTCACTTTTGATTTTGAACTATTGGCAAGAACACAAAAGGAAAGTGACGACATTCGAGATATTATAGGCACATTTAAGTATGGTATGCACCCAGAAGCTATAAAAGGTTTCGCTCCAGGAGAAGCTCTAAGTGGCTATGGAGATCCCATATTTCTAGATTATCCAAAAACTTTTGATATATTTTTATTTGCTGGATTTCATTCTTCTTATCTATTTAATTTTGAGAGATGCGCTCTCACTTCTGTTGACGTAAACTACAATAATGGAGAAAATGCTTCATTCTTCTGGAATGGAGCTCCAGTAAATATCGGCTTATCTTTAACATTCAAAGAAACAGAGCTACTGACGAGAGACAGAGTATCTAAAGGATATTAGAGGGTAAAAATTTATGAAACACTTCTATTATTATCCAAAAATAGACTACAGCGACAATCAAGCCGTAAATATAATGGTTAGAGGAAAAATTAGAGATGCTCTCTTATCGAGTCATGCATTGTTTTACAAATATACTATAGAGGACGGAGAGCGTTTTGATGTTATAGCTGATAAGTATTACGGAAACTCAAATTATGTGTGGGCAATATTTTATGCAAACAACATAATTGACCCAGAAATAGAAACGCATAAGCCACACAATCAATTTATTGAGTACATAAAAGCAAAGTACGGAAGTATACGGACTCCCAATCAAACTGCTCACCACTATGAGTACACAGACACACTAAGTCAAAAAACATACATAATAGATGAGAATACATACTACGAATATCTAGGGCAATACGAAGAAGAAACCGAAACGCTAAAGACCGTTAGAATAGTCACACAATTTGATTATGAAAATGAACTAAACGAAGAAAAAAGAAACATTGTAGTTTTAGATAAATCTTATCTAAAGTCAATATTAAATGAGCTAAAAAATATCTTTAAATAAAGTCTGAAGAACATCATGGACAAAATAAGAAATTTGTATGACTTTTACATAGAGAAGCTAAAAATAGTTTCTCATGATAATAAAGAATATGATTTCACATCTCAGATGACAGAAATATCTTTTGAAGAAAGTGTTTTTGAACAAAACTTGCACGGCTCTTTATTTGCTGTAGATTCTGTTGATTTTCCATCTCTTTTGCCAATAATGGGAGAAGAAAGAATAAAATTTTCATTTACTCGACAAGATGAGTTAGGCTCTGGCTACTTAGATCCCATTGAAATAGATCTTCCAATCTATAATATGAGTGGAAATACCACTCAAAATCATGTTGGTTCTGGAAAAGCACAAACATATTATTTAAGATACATTTCCGAAGAGCAGTACACAAACGCTAATACAAAGATATATAAGAAATATAGAAATATGAAGTATTCTGAGATGGTGCAACGCATCTATGATGAATATCTTAAAACTGATGACAACTCTATAGAAATAGAAGAAACTTCTGGAGAATACTCTTACTATGCTCAAAATGTAACGCCTTATAGAGCTATAGCAGATATAGCTCTAAGAAGCATATCTTCAGAAGATAATGGATACAATTATGTTTTTTATCGTGACAGAGATGGGTTCAAATTCACAACTCTGAGTAAATTAGCTAAACAAAATCCCATACTCACTATTAATTATGGTGTAAAGAATACACCATCAAGCAAATATGCTAGAGCTAATTTTCTTACTGACTTATATTCTGTAGAACAATATGACAAATTAATCGAATTTAATACTCTAGAGTCTGGATCTAATGGAGAAGCATGTTCAGCACTATTGAGTGTTGATCCCGTGAGAAGAAAGTTTTATTTAAATGCACACGATCTTAGAGGAGATGCTGGATTCAATCAACATAAAATACCTTTATTGCAGAATTCAAGCTGGGAAAGTTATCCTCACATGAATAATAGCAAAACATACATAGAAAATAGCAGAAGATTTTTTAATCCTCGCTCATCTATTGAAATGGTAATAACAGACTATGCTCACAAAGATGCACAATATATAACTGAAAGAGATAATGACATTTATTGCAGTGAGCCTGAATTTTATTTGAAGCAAACAAAATCTCACTTTAAGCAAATGGGAACAAATACTATTAGAGTCAGTTTATCTGGAAATCCAAAAGTACAGGCAGGCTCAGTTATAAACTTCCTTTTACCAGAAGTTATGAGTAATGTTAGTGAAAAAAAGACCCCAGAACTTGACAAATATCTACAAGGACGCTATCTTGTAACTAGCGTGGCCCACATTCTGTCAAAACAGAAATATGTCATGAATATTGAGCTAGTTAAAGATTCTTACTTCAGTGATATTGAATCTAGAGATCCAATAGAAGAATACAAATTTACATATTAAAATAATTTTATTGACATAATTGCAAAAATTTGATATTGTATAATAAATGTAAAATTGAATATTTTATATGAGTATTATTATGGATAAGAAAAATAAAAGTAAAAATAAGAACAATGAACATGAAAATGCTGATGATGAATCTCTAAAAAGAAAGAGAACACGAATCATGAAGCGAGAAAAGAAAAGTTTAGAAGAAGATTTTGAGCTTGAAGAAATGATGTGTGATATTGAAGATGATTCTTTATATTACATGATTAAAAATTTGAGGTGATGATGTGATTAATGGATTTCTTTTCATATATCGAGGAATTTTTCATATAATTTCAATATTCATAACTTTAATTCTATTATCATTTTTTGCTCTTGCGATTTTAGCCATGATAGCATATTCGGCATTTTGGCTTTACGGAGCATATATATTTTGCGTAGCCTTAAATTATGCATTACTAACTGATACTTAATTATGAAACAAAAAATAATTGCAATTTTCAATGTCGCACTAGTATTCTGGCTTCTATTCATAGTAGCTTTAATTTCCACTGCTGGCTGTTCTATGTCTTCATCTAAAAAGATGTATAGAGGAAAACTAATCATGTACTCTGCAACATGTCAGCATAAATGTGAAAGTATCATGAAAGATACATGCTATGAAAATTATAAAATATACAGACGAGACGGATCTAAAATTCTCTTTTATTGTGCATGATTTTTCAACTTATTCATTATACTAAATAGATACAGCTTCTTAAAATAAATTCATTCAAGCGAGTGAACAATAGACTTTTTTGTTGATAGAAGAGTTTTATTAGTGCTTTTTCACTATATCGTGTGAAAAAATTATTTTAGTAAATCTTCAAATGAGTAAGAAAAAATGAAAACATTTTTAGAGTTTTATCAAGAACTCTCAGAAAGACAAATTCAATATAACAATAACGCAAACTACGGTCAGATTGTATTTTTTGCTGGTGGTTCAGGCTCTGGAAAAGGCTTCTCAACATCAAACTTCATAGACTCAAACAAGTTTAAGATTAGTGATGTTGATAAGTTAAAGAAGCAGATGAGTAGACTTCCTTCGTTGAAAGCGAAGTATCCAGAAATAGAGAAATTGAATTTGAGAAACTCAGAAGATGTTGGAAAACTTCATGCTATAGCTAAAGCAGAGAAATTACCAGAAAGACAATTAAACGCATTAATTTCTGGTATGCAATATCCTGAAACTCTTCCGAACATACTGTTTGATATAACAATGAGAGATTTAGATCAAGTAAATGAGTATGTTCCTAAACTTATATCTCTTGGTTACAAAGCAGAGAATATTCACATCACTTGGGTTCTTACAGACTATTCAGTAGCAGTAGTTAGAAATAGAAATAGAGAAAGAGTAGTTCCTGATGATATAATGCTAAAAACACACACAGGCGCGGCACTAACTATTGGAAAAATATTGCAAACAAAACTTCCACACTCAATTAATGGAAGCGTAACTATAATTTTAAATAATCCAGAAGAAGTTACTTACTACGATAGATCAGACAATAGTGAAAATGAATTACAGCTCGTTAAAGACTTCAAATATATTACAGTAAAAAAATCTAAGCGACCATTTGTTGGAGTGGCAGAAATTGACTCTGAAGTTAGAAACACTCTATACAGATGGGTTAAATCTAATGCTCCAGTAAATAAAAATATAGAGAAAATGTTCTCCTAAATAAACTAATAATACTATGGCACAGTATAACAAAGCAACTCAATCGCTTCTTGCAGACAGCAAAACACTATATGAAGTTGTAATGCTTGCAGACAAAGAAGGAAACGTAACAAGCACAGATTCGGGAATATACGTTGAATATTCAGGCGCAAGCGCAGATGCTTTTGGAAGAGGAAGAGTCAGTCAGCCACAAACTCTTGGAGACTATAAAAATTCATACAGTGATGATCTAAACGATTTTCATACAATCTCAACATCTGGCGGCGCAGTAACATACAATTCAAACGAAGCAAATGCAGTTCTTTCAACAAATACAACAGCTTCTTCTAGTGTCATTCATCAAACAAAGAGATACCATCACTATTTGCCTGGAAAGAGTCAATTAATTTTCTCATCATTCTGCTTCAATAGTGTAGAAAACTCATCTAAAAAAAGAATTGGATACTACGATGATAAAAACGGCGTATTCTTTGAGCAAGAAGTAGATGCTTCTGGAACATCTACTCTTAAATTTGTAATACGCTCAAACGTATCTGGCTCTGTAGTAGATACAGAAGTAACTCAAGAAAACTGGAACACAGATAAATGCGACGCAGACTCAACTACTTTTGAATTTGATTCTACAAAAACACAACTATTTTTTGTGGATTTTCAATGGTTAGGCGTTGGAAGAGTTCGATGTGGATTCGTACATAATGGAAAATTAATTGTAGCGCATCAATTTTTACATTCAAATATTATTGCTAACGTATACTGGAGCAATCCAAGTTTACCTGTAAGAAGTGAAGTATTAAACACAGCAATAAATTCTAGTGCATCAATGCAAATGATATGCTCAACAGTAATGTCAGAAGGTGGCTACATTGAAGCTGGCATAGACTGGGAAGCACAAAACTCTGTAGAAAAAGCAACAGCTACACCAGGCGGAACTTGGACTCCCATAATTGCTGTAAGACTAAAAAATACATTTAAGACTTACGAAAATAGAGTATTATTCAAAGCTGAAAATATAAGTGTATTTGCTGATAATAATTCAATAGCATACAAGATAGGAAAAATAAATTCCGCATCATCTCTTTCTGGCTCTCTTGTCTGGAATAACGTAAACGCAGATTCCGCTTGTGAATATTGCACAAATGCAACAGCAATTACATACGCAGATTTTATATCATTCGGTGGAGGTTTTGTTGCATCAGGCGTATCAACAGGAAGTCAAAGTTCATCTTCTCCATCTACGCTAACTGAGTCACGAAGAAATTTAATCACACAAAACTATGATTCAACAGATTCAGAAGTATTTGTCGTTTTAGCTAAAACATTATCAACAGGCGTAAACGATAGCGCAAATGTATTCGCTTCAATTCAATGGAAAGAAATCATATAAATGATGCGATAGATTTTTTTACGGCGTTGCATATATCATTATCACAGAATCTTGCAATTCACTTTTAAAATCTGTATTAGAAAGATTAAAACAATTCTGAGAGTTCAATAGCATATTTTTAATTATGCTTGTACGAGTTTTGTAATTTTCTATTCGATAAGAATTTCGAGTATTTGATTCTAAACACAATATCGTTTGTTTATCTCTGTAAGAAAAATTAGTTTCAATTCTTTCTTGTACAATAATAGTGATCTCTGTAGATGCAGAAGATGATGAATGTGTTGCAATTTCACCCTCTCTAGCGGCGATGCAAATATTTGGAAAAATGAACACTACAAACAAAACATATTTCATAGAAAACAGTCGATATTCTTTTTTATTAAACTCGATTAATAAATTAATTGCAAATAAAAATAATTCAGATAAAAAAATAACTATTGAATTTAGTGATAGCAAAAATACTATCAATTTTGCATACTATATAATGACAAATTATTCTTGCGACGAAGTAAGTCTAATTAAAATAAAGAATTCAAAGAAGATTATTATATATGCAAAATCTATTGAATAGAGCAAAAAAGAATAATTTAATAGAAGATTTTTATGCAGTGAATAATAATTATTTTGTTACATTCGACAAAAAAATCTCTTACGAAAAACGATGTAAGCTAAGAGACATCTTGCAATTTCGATATATAAAGTATATAATATCTCTAAACTCAGACAATAATATGATAATAAAAGAGATGTAAAAATGTTTTCGAGAAAAGAAAATTCTTTAAATCAAAGCGCAAATTATTCCCAAATACAATTAAGTAAATTATCAGAAAAATTAATAGAGACTACTGAATTTCAAAGACTAAAAGATTCAAAAAATTCAACTGTAGCAGTAACAGATACTCTAAAAGAATTTTCAATTACTCGATACGATCACTCTATTCATTCAGCAAAACAAGCGCATTTATTAGAAAATGCAAATCTTACAGACTATCAAAAGCACTGTCTAGAACTAGCTTTATTATTACACGATATAGCACACACAAGAGCTTCTCATTCAGTTGATAGAATATATGCACAGTTAAAAGATTCGCCGAAAATTCAAGAGTACGGCTACTCATCACAAGACTATCATGAATATCATACTGTAAAAACTGTAGCATCAGAAAAATTCAGAGAATTATTTTCTAATGACGAACTTCATCAAGATATTATTGCAATTCTCTCATACGACGATAAAAGAAGCGAAGAAGAAAAGAGAAAAGACTATCAAGAAAATAGAGAAGTATGTAAAAAAAGTCTAAGCGATAAAGAAGTAGAAATTCTCTACACACTAAAAGACTGGCTCGATAGAGCCTCATATATAGAACTAGAATTTCAAGCATCAAACTTCACAAAAGAAATAAAGCAAAATTGCATAGAAGAATTAAAAGAATTTAGAAGCTCATTAGAAATATACGATGATAAAGTAGTAGTACGACAAGAGAATGAGTTAATACATAATTCGCCAGCTATGAAGTTAATGAAGCTAAGAAACTTTCTATTTGATGAGACTGTTCATCATCCGTTAAATGCACTAATAGATGAATATCTAATAAGAAATGTTCAAGCAGACGACTATAAAACTTTTCATGAAGTAGTGCATATTGCACCAGCATTAGCGTTCTCAAAAGAAGCATACTCTCTTATATCACAAAAGAGAGAAAAAAGCATAGAGCATGAAGTATATCCGATACTAACAATAGATTCGTACTTTCTCTCAGAAGCAGGCATCATAGCTTTCTCAGAATACAGAGACGCACAATATAAAAACTTAACACGAGAGATATGCAATAAAACTTCTTCAGCATCAACAGCAGAACTACTAATAAATCTAAGACTGAGAGAAATAGATCCAGATAGTGAAATATATGTACTACAAGCTAAAAGACAAAGAAAAGATTTCTCATTTAATGCAATTTCAGATAATAATGAGATCACTCATGTAGATAAATCAATAAACACTGATCCGTACTATAGAGTGATAGTAGCAACAACAAATAATAATGTTATAGTAAGAGAAGAATTAAAACGTGAAGTAGAAGATGAATTCATTAATAGACGTTGGATTTTAGAGTCATCTTCATTTTATCCTACACTAGTTCAAATTCCAATAAACTTTGAGCATATATTTAATAAGAATATTTTTACAGATAAAGCAAATATAGTTAAATATGAATAGATGCTATGAAAAAAATGCGTAGGAAAGTTGCTAGTTTTCTATGTAGAAAAAAAGTCGAAAAAGTGTAAAAAATGAACCTTTATGTCAATACACGATAGTATATGGAAATAAAAGTACCAGAAACGATTCAAAAAATAGTGTTTTTAATGGACCTAAAAGCCTTAGGCGCTGATATATCTACCGAATTAGAAAAAATAGATGTAGAAAGCGCAAAAAAAGCTATAAGAGCTTGTAGGAATTCTCAATTACCACTAATAGAGGAAAGATTAGCTCAAGTAGCGTGGATTATAGCGTATAATAAGAGTGGCCGCAAAGAATCTTTTCAAGAGTTTAGAGAGAAGACTCTAACGCCAGAAGGTATACTACTATATTCTGAATGTTTTGAACTAGCTAGAGAAAAGCTAGAAGAGAACCTAAGCAGGGAAGGTCTACTAAAATTTTTTTCTTAGATAGTGTACTATAAGGTTCAAAAGTTTCTCAACCTTATCGAATATGATATTGCCAGCAATAAACATAGGTATAATGAGAAACGGATGCATATTAGTCTTATATGCTAACAATAAAAGCGACAGCAAAGTTATTAGGTACAAAATTAGTAAACTTGCTATGTAGAGCATGTGGATTCTCCTATTTAAGGTTCTAAGCTATTGTACTATTTTCCAAATTTGAGTTGTAGTCTTCATAAGTCCAAGATTCTAAGTTTGGGTTGTATGCTTTCTCAGCGGCTTTTCTAGATTTCCAGAGAGAGATTGCTACATGACCCTCTTCACTTGTAGCTGAACCGTATAGACCTCTTGCGTTCTTTTTGTTTCTTGCCGCAAAGTCTGGGAAAGCGTACAGTGTTTTTCCAGTCTCTAGTGCTTTGTTGAATACTTTCTCAGAGTCATTTATCGCTTTATACTTTGAGTTGTCTACTGTACTGTATCTTACTCTTAGTGGATTGTATTTTATCTTAGTATCACAGCATTTACAAGTTTTGTAAAACTTGCCTTTCGGCTTAGACCATGGTGCGAATAGTTTCTCTTCTTCAGTATTTGTTTTTTCTGCTAACTCTTGTTTAGAAGATACTAGAATCTCTTTACTAACATGAAGTTCAAAGCCTTTCTGGTCTAAGAATATTACTTTTACTTGTGTCATAGTGTCTCTCCTATTTGTTGTGTTAGGCGTTTTTAAATCTCTCTAAGCAAGTTTTTCTCCATTCTTTTGAGCGTTCGCAGTCAATCGGTGTCAATTTCTTCAGTAGTCTCTTTGGTGCATCGTGATAGTACGGACCGAAAGTTTCATCCATTACTTTTAAGTCTAAGTAGTCACCGTTACTTCTTGCTATTACTATGAAAGCCATTACGGCGTTGTCTAGTGGATGAGCTTCAGCACTCTCATCTATCTTTTTTAGCTTTACAGCTAGATAGTGTATGTTGCCTCTACTTGCAGTGTCTAAAACTTCTAAATGGCTATCAGAGAATTCTCTTCTGATAATTGCATCTATTGTCTTCTCTCCATACTTTTTTGGCAATCCCCAGTATCCCATATTTTTTGTCTCCTTATCTCTTTCTATCTCTTACAAGTCTAATATAGCATGGCTAGCCACACAGTCAATACTAAAAAGAAACATTTGAAGAAATACTTCAAAAAAAGTGCTTTTTTTCTTTAATTATTTCAAGTAGCTACAGAGACAAATTTCAAAAAAATGGCATGGTGTGTACAGTTGCATGAAAAAGCACCATTTAATTGCATTATTTTTTTTCTTTAATTATTTCAAGTAGCTACAGAGGTGAGAAATTTCAAACTTTTCTTCTAAGCAAAGGTATTTAAAAATGTACTCAAAGTAGCTGAAATTACTACAAAAACTGGTGAAACCAACTCAAATTTGGCTAAAAAGTTCTAAACTTCAGTAAAACTCTGTTATTGGCTTAATAGCTCGCAAGCCTCAGCACTTTCAAATCTAAGTGTCAATTCATCATTGAGCTTACCCTTGAAAGGTCCCACAAAGTCTTCTCGATTAAAGTTCTGTTCAAATTCTCTCATGTTAGCGCAGACTATTCTTTGAAGAGAATTATTCTGTACAGTGATAACTTCAACTTTCAGACTCTCTAGAACATTTACATCTAGTTCACTTAAACTTTTTGGATATCTAATGTTGCTCATTTGTGCGTTTCCTTTTATCCTCTAAGATACTTTACTCCGTAACGTGTACAACAGCTAATACCACTATCTGAAGAGAAGATGTTTCCTCTAGCATGTTTTGCTGGAGCTTTCCAACTAGCTGGTTTCAATATGTCTCCAGTGTTCTTATCTATGAAGCAATAAAGTTCATTGTTATGATATCCACAATTCCATGCTTTTCGTACTAGAGCTTTGATGTATTTTTTGCCATGCTGAAAATCAATACTAACACTATATGGATTATCTACATTATTTTTTTGAGGATCAGCAAGAAGTGATTCTAGATTATCTTTGAATGATGATAGAGCAGTTTCAAATTGATTCATATTATACAATCTCCAAAAAGTAATGTGGCGTAGTATCAGTTCCAGCAAATCCTTTACGAACCTCTATCTCTTCATACAGTCTTGTTTGAATGTACTCTAGAGACAGATCATTATCTCTCACTACATGAGGCTCCATGTCTGAAGACCAAAATTTGTGAAAGTCAGAAAAAGCATCATACGAGATGTTATCATTTTTCTGTAAGTAGTTCAGAATAGTCTCGCTGTGCTTCTGTACTAGTTTCTCGTATTCGTGCATATATTTCATGTGTAAGTAGTTCATATCTCTATTTTGTGTGAATGTAAGGTTTGTTCCACTTACCTACGTTAATATCTATATAATATGCAGTGTGGAAATAATCAGTTTGAATATCTGATTTATCAAACCAATCAGCACTCATAGTAGCTTCATTTAGCTCTTCATAGAATTTTGCCGCCTCTTCTTCACCAACTCTACGGCTCCACTCTGAAGCATGATACCTATTCACTTGAATGTAAGTTGGCATCTCTGGTTCTCGACTCAAGAAGCCCCCTGGGTCTTGATGTGATCTAGCTAATCTAGTTTTCAGTTCTATACCGCACAAATCTAGTTTGCCCTCTTTGATATTGACCACTAGTGTTGAATGATTGTGGACAGCAATAGAACCTTTAAGACCGTACTTCTTCAATACGGCTTTGATTTTTGGGGCTACTCTTTTCTTGTCTTCTTGACTAAAATATGCCATGTGTATTATCTCCGCGTTTGTGTCTCTATATCTTATGATGTTATTATATCGCTAAAAGATTCATGAGGTCAATAGAAAAGTGACTAGCTGAAAAAAAAGTTTTATAGTGATTTCAATAAGATAATGGCTAAGTGAAAATTATTTTAGAGCCATAGTCGGATTTTGAAATTTTTTTGTATACATAGCTATGTCCCTTCTTGAATCAAATACTATCTCTAATACACTTCAGAAAGATATAACAATCACTAGTGGTTATCATTAAACTATCTGAAAACACTATACACTTCTATAAAAGTTCTATAGTATAGCACTATATTTCTATAAAATTTCTATATCTATTTCATATTTTATTGTTGACTTTTACTCCACTATAGCTCTATAATGAAACTATAGAGAAAGAGATAATAAAGGAGATAGAAATTATGAAAAAAGTATTCAAACAATATCTAAGAGGATTTGAGTTAGTAACACTAGATACTCAACCAATGAAGTGTAGAGTTCACTTCACTAAAGAGTTTGAAGCTGATACTCTTAGAGAGTTACATAAAAAAATAAAAGAATTCAAGAATAGTCTCAAGAATGAGTTCACTATCACTAAGCAAGTTAAGTACACTAAACAAAACGAGAATATTGAAATTCTCAACCACAAAGGAATTAGTGAGTTACTAAACGCAGAAAATCTTTTCTACTACATCTAAAAAAAGTATTGACAAAGTGATGCTATCTGAATTAAGATAGCATCATAAGAGATAAGGAGACATATTATGAAGACAAATGAGATTCAGTGGAAGTTAGATCGCCAACAGACTGTTAAATATGAGCTAAAGGATGCTTTAGTTCTCTCAGTGAGAGGGAAGCTGATTCCAGTAAATCACTGGAGAACCGTAAGAGCTAAAACAGTTGTTGCACTAGATCCAGTTCTAGGAGCAGTATGTTTTACTTCTTCTTCAGATAAAGTATCAGACATAGAATGGAAAGACAGCATTTCTGGAGAAGTATCTCTCACTGGTTATGCAGTAGATGAAAACAAAGTTGGAGATCCATTCGTTAACGGAATCAAATGGGCTAAGATTCCTCGAAAAGGTGAAATTAATATTCAAAAAAGATTTGATCAAATTTGATCAAAAAAGATTTGACTTATCTGAGAATGTGTAGTAAAGTTTGAAAAGTGATTTGAAGTGAATATATTATGATTTGACAATGTTCCCCTAGATGTTAGAGTGATTATCTCTATCTCTCTTGTCTCTAGCTCTAACATCTAGAGACCGTGTGTTGGGACTCAGATGCGGTTATAAAAAACAAAATTGAAATGGCGTTCAATATGTTTCGATTTTGACTGAGTCCCATTTTTTTGCTCGCATAGCTCAGTTGGTAGAGCAATGGTTTTGTAAACCATCGGTCCTCTGTTCGAGTCAGAGTGTGAGCTTACTTTTTAGAATTTTATACGTTGAGTTGTATAAAGTAAAAATGTTCCAACGTAGCTCAGTTGGTAGAGCAGGTGACTGTTAATCACCCTGTCCCTGGTTCGAGCCCAGGCGTTGGAGCCAAACGATCTCTGTGTTGTCTCCTTATTCCTTGTTCATGTGTTGAACCGAGCATGTAAAATATCGGTTCTTTTTTTCATAAATACTTATACTATGACAACATACAAAGACACAATTCTATCTGATGCAATATCAGAAAACTATGCTGGTTTATTCGTTACTGTAAACTCATCTAAAAAAGTTGAGTTGCGAAGAATGAATGGCGGCGCTCCTCTATCAACATTTGGATCTAATGCAGTATTTGCTATTCTTAGCGGAAACATGATTCAAGTAAACTTAGCGAACGGTAAAACAGTGTTTTATAAACTCTCAGCAAGCGGAAACTCAGTTTCTGGGCCTTATCTAAGATAGGTTTTCCAAAATATTTTCACGTTCCATGTAATTTCAATAAGTTAGATACTTAAAAAATTATTGACTATTTGAATCTTTTGATGCTATTCTATCATCATAATAGAGAGATAGTTAATTGAGAGACAATATGAAAGAGATAATTCAGAAAATCATAGCCGACATAAAAGACAAAAAAATATCGCTTGAAGAAGTTTCCGATATTCTTCGAGAAAGCGGAATAGCTAATGTTAGCAACGCCGAGTTCAGACGATTACAGCACCAGATAGAGAGAACACTAGAAAGCAGAAAAGAGAAGACTAGTTCTGAGATTGAAGACGACATTCTAAAGGCTGAACAGAGAGCAAATGGAATTGAAATTCAATAGAACTAGGGATAGAAAGTGATATGAACATTAATAATCCAAACAATACTCAATTTACAATAAGTGAAGACTTCTGCTATAGAAGAAACGAAAAACTATATCAAGCGTGGCAATACATAGACGGAAACTGGAGTAAGATTTCCTCTAGTTCTTCACTGAATGAAATATTAGACAGAGTAAAGAGTAGAGCGACTAACTCAAAATTTACAATAGAATGGAGACAATAATATGCAAGGTGGAATAGAAATAACACGATACACTACTGGAGTTTACATAATAGAGTTTGAGCTTAGAGATAAAGAGCAAACTCTTAATGATAGACCTAGACATCGTGGAAATTTTATATTCAATGATGAAATAGACAGCAAGACTGATACAGAGCTACTAGTCAAGAAATTGACAGGTTGGACTGGTCACATAAAAGTACACGTTGCACTAAGAGCAGTGCATAGCGTTGCTGAAGTATTAGAGATGGATGAGAATAAGCCTCACTATCCTTGGTTTCAAAGTCTAGCTTAATTGAGGAATAAACATTATGATAACAGAGATAGTAAACGCAATTCAAAATGGACTTAAAGCAAACGGCACTGGACCTCGTGGAGGCTGCGGTAGAGCTTACGTTTGTTTCTATGATACTGATAGAAAGACTTTGAACACAATTAAGAAAGCCGCTAGTCAGTGTGGTCTCAGATATTTGCCAAAAGCATACGGAGTTGGATCTAAAGCTATCTACGTCGGCTATGATAACGCAACAGGAAGACAGTTAGCACAAGCTGAAGCAATAGCTAAGAATCTAAGAGATATCGGTATTGAATGTTATGATGATGCACAAGGAGACTAAACTATGACAGACTACAAAAAACAATTTGAGGAGATGATCGAGATATTCAGAGAAGAATTTGGAGCATTTACTGGTTCAGACTATCTAGCATGTTTACATGTTGCACAAGTTGAACTACTATCTGGACGTACTACATACGAGAAATTCGTAGATGCAAAAAATCTATTATTTAATGCTATAGATATGCCAAGTGACTTGATTAATTAGATTTTTATTTCGTCCATTCGCTCCTTTTTTTCTTGAATGTTAGTTCTGTATAGTGCTATAATCAAAGTAAAGGAAAAAGAGATGAGCAGGAGAAAAAAAATGAGAGTAATTGAGAGATATAACAGAATAAACGAAAAGGCTAATAAAATTGCCGACTTAATGTATGATGTAGTAGACTTTCTAGCGATTGTCTTCGCTGTTGTCTTTCTAATAAAGATGTTTAATATGATATAGAAAGTTTCTCGGAATAAACCTGAAAACCAGGGAGAACCAGGGAGACTTATAAAAACCTGAAATTATAGGAGAAAAAGGAATTAACAAACAATATAATAGTAACTAGGTTTCAAAGCTAATTTTTTCGCAAATTGGTTTTTTTATAGTTTTGATTCAAAGCTAATTTTTCGCAAATTCGTTTTTGGTTCTGTATAGTGAAAATTTTTTCGGATAGTTTTTTTTACATATTGGTTTTTTAGAGGAGTTTATTATGAATCTTGATATATTCAATGATAATGGAGTTGGTATTAGTTCATTCAGTGAGTTGCTAATTTCGATGTTGTTAGTTTGTATAGTGTCAATAATTATTTCTGAGTTTAAAGACTCTAGAGATAATCGTGAATAGTAGAGAGAAAGAGATGAAATTTAAGCAAGTGAGAGTTAAGCAAGATAAGTTAAAATTAGTCTATAAGATGAGACGTAAATTTAAGAATTCTACTAGAGAATATTTTGAGCTACATTTTAGATCAATCGTTTCTAATACTAAAGTTCAGTTGAATACTACTAGTGAGTTTTTCAGAAATGTTGTGTTTAATGATGTTGTTCAATTAGACTATACTATTACTGAGAGAATAAGTGAGACGTTTGTTCAAGCGAGAGAGTGTAGTAATATGATAGTGATTGAGAGAAATGAGTTGTTTGATAGAAGTAATATGAAAAACTTATAAATATTTCCATAAACGGCTTTGGGGAAATAAATCATGTCTGATGAATTAAAAATACTTAAACAGTACATATCAAATAGAAATCCAAATTCTAAAAAAGAAGTTATCCAAGAAGGTATGCTAGATAGAGCGAAAGCCCTTTGGGGATTAAATAAAGCGTTAAATAAAGCTAAGTCAGCAGTAAAAGCAAATGACTATAAGAAGTTTGAAGCAATTATGGAAAAGCCTGTAATTGATTTGCTTAACTCTCAAAATGTTAGAGCTAGTAAAGATGCTGTTGCAGATACTCTAGAAAAACTTTTTGATAAATTGAAATCCGAAAGTTAATTTTTTTCATTGATACAAGTGCATAAAAAACTTTATTTTTTCGTTATCTCATAGTTTATTGTACCTTGAGATGCTTGAATGTTTCTGTATGCGCTTTTTGTTCCTATCATCTTTAGCGTTCCACCACCAGATCTTGTGATTCTGAATTTTACGTTTCCGTTCTTGAGTTCCTTCATATCTTGATTTGCTTGATAGTAGTCTTTTTCAGATAGAATTTCTAGTAGCACATTTATAGTATTTTCATCATCATTCATTCTATCAGCAAGAGTTTTGCAGAAAAATACAGTTGTGCTTTCATCTAAATTTTTTAATGCAGTTTCGTTTGATGCTTCTTTCATCATTTCTTTTAGTTTGAAAAAAGCATTTCTACTCTCTACTGAATAGTCTGATATATCATCATATTTTTTAAAATCTTCATATAAGTCATAACTGTTTGCATACTCTTTTGCACTCATGTTTAATATTTTTCTTACTCCGTACTCGTATACGATTTGTTTTCCCGAAGTCTTTATTTTTTGTTCTGTTGTTACTCCGATTGCTTGAGCTGAGTCGTAGATGTCTTTTAGTATCTTTGACTTGTCTCTGTATTTTTTATTCTTCATTATTTTAGGATACAAGTTTGTCCAGAAACTTGCTGCCGCACCCTTTCCAGCTTTTGATGAGATTGCGTATATTGTGCCATCTTTTGTTTTTACAAAAGAGTCTGCTCCTGCAAAACTTTCATCTAGCGGAAAAATAACTTCTTTCACATTACTAGTAAACGGCACAGTGTTTGTGCTACTTATTGCTGATGATACTTTTGTTTTTTCTAGAAGTATCATCGCTATTGCGACTTCGCCTATATATTTGAATTGTGCTATTTCGCTATCTGTTACTGATTCTAAAAATTCTATTTTGCTTGCATCTGAAGATGAAAAGTATCTCATAAGAGATTGCTTTAAGTTCATAGCAGAGTCTAGTAGTTTATTTGATTTTATGTAACTTAAACAATGCGTTTTCATTTCTGTTGCGCTTGTATATACAGCACACTCTACGTTTTTTTCTCCCATCAGATCATATTTTTTCTTTTTAGCTCTTTGAATTAGATTTGCAGTTTGTAGTTTGAAATCTAATAATCCTCCAGTCTCTTTTGGCTTACTCATAATATCTATACTACATAGATATTTTTTGTTTTTATATTTTACAGGAAGCCAAGCTGTTGTCGTCGGAGTTCTATTTTTTGAAGATGAGTATGAGTAGTATTCATCATCACTTTTTATTTCTAGAAGTGTGATTATTTCCCCTTGCTGTATATTTGTTTCTGTTGTTGTCTTGTTGCTTGTTGGCTTTAGTTTGCCAGCTTTTTTGACAGCTATCTCTACGTCACCTTTTCCTTTATAGTATTTTACCCACTGGGAGAATCCTTTAGTGCTTGCCATAGTGTTTGAATTCCGAGAAAGATAGAGATTACATTTTTGCGCTAATTTTATTTATATTATATTTACTACTTTTAATATCAATATGTTATGTGTGAAAAATATATTGACGTATGCGTATAACTTTGCTATAGTCTATTAATAGATGTTTTTATTTGTTTATGTGTATAACTGGTTGTTTAGACTTTGTTTAAGGTCGTATATAGTTTTTTGGGACTATAGCTCAGTTGGTCAGAGCGGCTGGCTCATAACCAGTAGGTCCTTGGTTCAAGTCCAAGTGGTCCCACTATAAGTTGGTTTATTTAAGGATTTTTATGGACATGCATATTCTGTGTGATTTTACTAAAGCATCTTGCTTTCTTCAAGTTGTTTGTGTTATTGCTATTGTATACATCTGGAGCTGGAAAACTCATGAATAAAATATATGACTTGTCGATGTATCGTGAAGCAAAAAGAATTTCTAATGAATTGACTAAAGCAGAAATTCATGCTGAGATTATTAGATTAAAGAATTATTACTCTAGTAATTGTATGACGGATTTAGATATCGAAGAAGATAATGCTATTTTAGAAGAAGTATTTGCTGAGTATATTTCAAGAAGCATAAAAGTGCATACAATAGCATTTAATATGAAAGTTAGAAGAGAAAGAGATGAGTTCGCAGAAAATAAATTGTTGTGAATGTTCTTGTGAGTGTGAGTTTGTTAGTGCGAAAACAAATCATATCGGAATTTCTTTTTCATCATCAGACTTTTCATCATCTGATCATTACGTTTGCGTGAATGAGAATTGCAGAGTAAATATTTTATTTGTTATTAATAACAGAATTAGTTGTGTGATTTATGAACGATGAGAATACTAAAAAAATTATTGATGCGTGTAAGAGTTTGTATAGTAATATAGAGACTGAGCGAGAAAATTTGAGAAGAAGTGATGTGTTTCTTCCCATAGCGTTTGGTTTTGAGTGTGGCGATGGCTGGTTTGATATTCTTCTAGACTTCTCTAAAAAGATGCAAGCGTATTTTGATACGCAATCTGAAAATTTTATTAAGAGTGTCTATGCAGTTCAGATAAAAGAAAAGTTTGGCTTTCTTAGAATTTATCTAACAGCGGAAAATGATGTAGTATCTTCTTATATTAAAGAAGCTATGCAAAGATCTAGAACGACATGCGAAGTTTGCGGAGATACAGAAACGGCTTCAATTCGAGGAAAATATCATCTATACTGTGCTTGTGATAAGCATGTACTTGAATATGATAAGTGAGAAAATTATGGATAAAAAATATAATACAATAAAATGTTTGTCATGTAATGCTATATTGCGAAGTAAGCATAGACACGATTTTCAAATATGCGAGTGTAAGAATAGCACTTTCGTTGATGGTGGTTCTGATTATTTTCGCTATGGCGGTATGGACTTAAAATTAATACAAGTATTGGATCACGATAACAATACTTTCTCTTCAATAATAAAGATTAATGAAAGTGAAGTTGAACAATATTCTTCTTTGAATGATATTGACTACGATCTAATAAAGAATGTTTTTTCTTGTGTTGTTGAGCTTGTAGAAAAAGTATTTGCTAAAAAGTATAGTATAACATTTCATTCTGCTGATGATTCTAATAAGACAGTATCTAGTCCACAGTGGTCTATGTGGGACGATGATGATATTTGCGATCCTAAATTAGGTCTTGCGTATTGTTTACATATGAAAAATGATTGTAAAAATATAGATGATAGCAAATTTTATCATTTAATTTACGATCTATATACTTTTTTCAAAGAGAGAGATAATAGAGAAGATCCAAAAAAAGTTGGTCAAATCTCCAATTACAATAGTTTCATATCTCAAATGTGTTCTAAGTATTCATGCTCTTCAGAAGATGAGTTAGAAAGAATTAATTGTCTTACTAATGATGAGAGATTAGAGAAGAATATTTTAATTAGAAAATATGAAGATGCTGAAAGAGAATATGAATTGCAAGATGCAGACGCTATGAGAAAAGTTATAGCAAATAGAAAAAGAATTTTTTCGCTTTTGAAAAGATAATATATACAGTGTTAAAAAAGGAGCTGTAGTTCAGTTGGTTAGAACGTCCGCCTGTCACGCGGAAGGTCGCGGGTTCGAGTCCCGTCAGCTCCGCCATTTTTTTGTGTGAAAAACATATTGGAGAAATAATAAATGTCTGTTGGAAATTATAAGAATGTTCGACTAGCTGGATGTAGAAAAAAATACAACAGAGCAAAAAGGCAAGTTGATTCTTTGAGAAAGATTTTTAAAGAAGAAGAATCTTCCGAAGTTGCTGAGAAGTTAGCTGAAGCTGAAGCTAGACTATCTCGCTCTCAAGAAAGTTTAGTAAAAGCTAGGTCTAATCTATAGAGTTTTATACAATGAGAGTTATAGCTATAGCTGGCGGCACCGCATCGGGAAAAACGACTCTCTCAAATAACATAATCTCGACTCTAAGAAATAGGAACATTAAAGTTGATTGTTTTGCTTTAGACTCTTTCTACAAAATAAACTCGCTTTCTTTTGATGAAAGAAAAAAGTTGAACTATGATCACCCAAATGCTTTTGATATTGACTTGCTTATTTCATGCTATAATTCTCTTGTTAAAAATAAAAGAGTTGAGTTGCCAGTCTATGATTTTTCTCAACATAAA
>Ga0099848_1000402_pt1 | contig 20217 bp, 15 predicted proteins | sample CB_VirMetaG_3_FD_78179 | JGI IMG/M metagenome (GOLD analysis project Ga0099848, IMG submission 78179) | Freshwater to marine saline gradient viral communities from Chesapeake Bay - CB_1508_1S Viral MetaG | ecosystem: Environmental > Aquatic > Marine > Coastal | place: USA: Chesapeake Bay...
ATGTATCCCATCCTTGCTTGCCAAATACCAAAGAAGTCTAGTTTATTGAACATTGCGTTGATAAGCTCTGTAGTCTCTTTTCCTGTCTCACCTAACGTCTTGTCGTTGATGAAGTCAATGTATTCCTGTGCTACTTGTTTACGGTCAAAGCGTTTTGCTAATGAGTAGTTGTTAATTACGATATCCCTCCACCTTATTTCGTCGTTAAGAGCATCGTCTATAACTTCGGCATAATGGTGTTGTGATTCGGCTCCCGCTTCTAGCTCGATATAATTAACTCCTGCTTTGAACACTTGGCTCTTGTTCATCCCCAAGTTAGTAGCCACTGGGACAGCACCACACAGTATCGCCTCTACGCTAGTTCTATTGAAATGAGCACCAAAGGCTGAATACTTTCTAGACCAGCTTGGATCTATCTGTAATTTACTTTTCATGAGCAACTGGTAATGAACATCCGTGGGTATCGTTCCTACATAGTTCATTCCATGACGCAAAGCCTTGTCCCATATGCGGTCACCTGCCTCATCAAAATACTTGGGCTTGCATTTGTCTTGGCTGGTCATGTACCTGTATTCAATACCTGCGCCCCCAACAACCTTGTTTTCTTTGTTCTTCATGTGCGGTATCGCACGAATAAGGTCGTCTACTCGCTTCCATGCTTTGAACACTTGGACTGCGGTGAAACCAGAGCGGTTGTGGAAGTCGGGGTATTGCCTTTCAATGCCAAACACGTCAAAGGGGTTTACAATCATTTTGCGCGGTATCCCAATACAACTCGCGCTGTGGTAAGCAGACTCGTGGACACAAACCATCCCATGGAAATAGTGCGCCACATAGTTGAGGTGTGGATACAACTCTGGCATATTGCCATCGTGTATGATGGCTATGTTCTTGGTGTCTGGGTTGTATAGTTGCAACCACTCATTGACACCTGCGTTATCTTTATTGCAAGTAGGCACAGGGATATGCCATAGCACCGCATCATAGTCGGCACACTTTTCAACAAACTTAGCTCTGGCTACATCGTCTAGGTAAGCCACCTTGTTCTCGTTAGGCCACCACCAACCCTTAGACTGATGATAAAACAAGCCAGTGCCGAGCTTGCGATACTCTGCGATACTTTCAGCGGAAACGGCTCGTGTTGAACCAAACTTTTTCTTTGGGCAGAGCTTAACAAAGTCTACCTCGTGGCCTATTTCTTTCAAGCCCATAGCCAAGTTTTCTGCGTGGTTGATGATGCCACCATAGTCTTGGATATCGAATAATGTCATTAGTATTTTCATAGTCTATCCTCATACTCACTTACAGGAGGGATCCCTTGGTTGACTGTACCCAAAACAGGAGTTTTGTTTACCGCTTCATGAACACGGAACAAGCTCCGTGGTTCGCCTTGCTTGAGCCGTACTCTTTCGTACTTGTCCCATTCACACAGGCTATGCTCTATGGTGCGCATATCCACATCGTCTACGGGAACACAGCTACCCTCTAGATATTGGTTGGCGACTACAAGCAGTTGACGCATTTCATCATTTGCTTGCTTTTGATTCAAGCCTTTTGTGAGTTTGCGGTCATGTATTCTGTTTAGGCCACGCACTGCTCCAGGACCAGCGTTAGCCCAAGAGTATCTATCCAAAGGTTCTGGTAGCACAGGAGTATAGTTAAGGTCGGTCACTACTTCATAAGCCATGAAGCCACCGCCTCCCCAACCTTTATACTTACCAAGAAACTCATGTGAGTTTTGTAGCGTGTTGCAAGCCTTCATCACAGTGACAAGGTCTTTACGATCATTCCATATTGGTGTCAGGAAATAGTCAACAACAACCTGTGACTTAGGCATCTTCAAGCCTTGGTTGGTAATGATATACGCCCCTGTGAATGTTCTCAACTTCTGTGCTATTCTTTTTTCAATCAGGCATTTGGTATACTCAGGCTCCCAATTACTTACCCAACCATGCTCCTCGGCAAACTCAGAAGTGCCGATCATACGGAACATACAGGTATTGAATAAGATTTCTTCGTGGGGTCTAGTGTCTTGCAAGTTTGTCCAGTTTTGCCGCATCCATACGGTAACTCGATCATTCTCGCGGAAGGGGTTGGTGAATTTGTAGTTGGCAAGAATCGGATCTTCTGTCCAAGGCGGTGGATTACCAGCCGCCCTAGACAGATAGATGTTGTGCCGTTCTTTTATCCAACCGAAAAAACTTTCTACAGTTTCGGTCATATTGGGTTCCCTACTCTTCGAGTTTGATGGCTCCCGCTTTAACAGCAAGTTGGATATCCACGCCACCTCCTGGAGATGGTTGGAGGGCGCGTAGTTTTTCCATCGCTTCACCAACTGTTGCGCAACCAAGGATCACTTGCATATTGCGATAACGGTTAGTGCCTTCTCGTAGATTTGGTGCATCCACCAGCCTTACGATACGAGCGTTGTTGTTAAGACGGGTTCTCTTTTTAGCTTCTACTTCTGACATAGTGTTCTCCATGTCTGGGGTCCAAAGAAGTGCCTTGTTGTCAACTAAATCATGTAAATACTCAACCAACTGATTCTGGTTTACAAAAGACATGGGTCTACCAAACTTATCCCATAGTTTCTGGAGTTTATTAACACCTAGTGTTTCTAAAAGGACAGTCGGGCGTTTGCCGTCATATACTATGCTTTTGTGATCAATCAGTTCTGATTCGTGTGCTTGCTGTAACGTCTTGAACATCCAGAAGTTATAGCCATTATAATTGTTAGGACCAGAGTTAGATTTACAAATTGCGTAGTACATATTTCTCCCTTTCTGTGGAATTTAGGCTGGGTTCAGTATAGTAATGAACACTACTAAGGACAAGAACTTTTTTATCAAAAAGCCCGTGACGTGGGCCAGACGGTTCGATCATTGGCGGGAATATAGTCTAGGTAATACCAACTCGAACTGCGGATGTTAAAGAGGAATGTGTGAAACCTCAACGCACCTTCCGCTGGCGTTAGTGTTACTAGGCCGCTTCTGCGTACTCTAGTGCTTTGCTCAGAGCCTTGCGCTTGGTCATCGCACCGCTACCAAACCATGCACTATGCAAAGCGTTTCCTTGCTCGTGCGAGCGTTTCTGGTGGTCGACAACGTATGTCACAGCATTTAACGCACCCCACCAAGTTCCCTTGGCAGAAGACAGTGTAGCTCCTGGACTCAAGTCAACTGCATGGCGTACTAAGTCAGCAGTGCGCTTAAACTCATCGCGTAACGGAGGAAGTTTACTTGGGTCGTTGGATTTGCCACGCTCAACCAACAACTGAGGTTGGAACAACTCAGCTATATAGTTTTCAAGTGACTCTGTCTTGAACTTCTTGCCAGCAAGGAACTCGGACTGCTCTTGGAACGCTTGCATCTGGTTGCCACTGATACCTAGTGCTTCCTCTGCGGCACGATGTATTTCTTCATCGAACATTTGCAGGTGAAGAACACGGAAGCGGTTGCCAGCTTGTCCCAAGGCTTGAGTAAGAGTGTTGTTACAAACAACACGGATTGGGGTGAACATAATAGTCATGGCTTTGCCGACTTGATGGCTATTGTTCAACAGGAGGTAGCCTTCAATATCGTCACCACCCGCTAACTTGAAGCCCTTGGCAATCTTAGCCAAGCCCCAAATATCACGGCCATCTTTTAAGCTACCAGCAGTTTCCATAGTCATATGCCCTGCATCGGTAAACTTTTTGAAGAAATGCATAACTTCAGCGTTTTGGAACGGAACATAGTTCTCGCCACAGTTGCTCAACACCTTGTTGTCGCTGTCACGAACTAGGAAGTGTTGCTCTGGAGCGCGAATAAAGTTGGCTTCACCAGTGGGATCGACAATATTCCAGCAGTTGGGTCTGTCAATTGTGTAGGCTGGACGCTTGCTAACTGTCCAGTCGATTTGTGCCGCCACCAACATTTCTTCGGGCGACATATCTGAACTAACTTGTGTGCCTAGACCGTGCCATGGAACTTCATTAGCGTAGGCCATTGTTTCAACTAAGTGCATAACTTACTCCTTTCTATGAGTCTAAAGATTTAGTGTAAAGTAGGTTCTTCAATTTCCATAATAGGAAGAGCAAAGTAATCTTCCCAGGACATATCGAGCCATACTCTTTCGCTTTGGTTTAACAGTAACGCAGTCCTAACAAAACTATCCTGCTCGAATGTTTGCACAATAGGGAAAAGCAGTTCATCGCTAAGAGCTTTAATTGCTTTTGGTTCTAATGTGCGATTAAGTTCGTGCTTGATAGCATAGTTGTTAAGTTTAGTCAACGACGCTTTGTCGAAATACTTTATTTGGTGATTTGCCATAGTTCCTCCGTTACAATATTTACTAGGCAATGCCAGTGTAACGTCAAGTGTTTATTTTGATAACCGTCAATTACTCTTGTTTGCTCATTGTCTGGTAGAACTGTTCAACTCTTCGTAACCAGATGTCTTTGTATTTTTCAAACTCTTTACCTGATATGTTGAACTCAGAGGTGCTACCATCTCTCACAGCCATGAGGATAACGGCATTGTTTATAGTAGTACCATGTAGTTGGTCATGAGCTAGAGCATAGGCCGCAAGCTGGCAAAAATAATCTTCTATCCATTCCCTTCTTTTTGGTTTATTGCTTTGCTTGAAATCTACAATACAAGGGTTGTCTTTATAAACGCCCACTAGGTCGGTAGTCCCAGCGTATTTGTCTGGGTAACAAAGCATGACTTCACTTCCCCACACTTCATTCAAATTTTTGAAATAGTTGTGGATTAATCTGTAACCCATGCTATAACCTTGTATCATTTGCCAATCTGTTGGAGCAGATAGGGGCCGTTTAGCTAACATCTCTTCTATGACAAGGTGCATATAAGTTCCGACTTGTGCCGCATCATTACGAATACGATCAGCCTCAGTTTGACCTACACGCTCAACCCATCTAAGCAGTGCTGTTTTGTCTTCTTTCGTCTCTCCTAGGATGGTTGTAACACTCGGGAGCTTTTGTTCCCCATAGATATACCTACGCCCCTCCGGGAGATCTTGTCTTTCTAACGACTGGTACTCATACGGGGATTTTATTTCAAACATAGTCCTTCCTCAATACGGTATTGAGTAACCCTTGCTAAACATTGGGTGAATCAAATGTAGCCTCTTCTGCGCTCTTGTCAACCCTACATAAAACACTCGTGCTTCATCATCATCGTGGTGATTGATCTTACGCCACATAGAGTACGGCCTCTGCATTGTGTCAGTTAAAAGCATTACATTAGTAGCTTGCGCACCCTTAGAGGAGTGGATAGTAGAAATCCTGATACGTGGGTTTTCCAACAGTTTCTCGCCTTTGCGTAAACAAGCCTTGATGTAGCTTTTATCCTTTTCAGATATCTTGCCCATACCCTGATCCCAAGGTAAACGATGCAGTAACCCATGATCTTGTTGCAGTTCTTCTATGGAATAGAACACACCATCCTTACCTTCAGGCATTGTTTTGTGTCCGTAAGCTATCTGCTTGTGGAGTAACATCTGTTTGTACACCAACCTTACTTGGTCAGGATCTAAACGGTTACCCTCACGCAAGTGTTCCCACAACCTCACTGCTTCCAGCACTTTGCTATCTATACTGCGTGAGCCGTTATAGCTATATAGATGGCCTCGCCTTCTTACTTCTTCCTCTATCTGCTGTGCTCCTCGGGTTGTTCGACTAAGCAACAGCCAATCACCTTGGCTAATATCCACTTCCTCAGAATGGCGATGCCACAGCACCTCACCATCTTCGTCTTTTGCCTGAAAGTCCTTGGGTCGTCGGCCAACTACCCTGCCGATTACATCTTGGCTCAGCTTGTGGTGTAGGTTAGGAATGCGGTAGCTTTTGTCTAACAATGTAACCTCACCTTCAAGGTTGACAAAATGTTCTACATCTGCTCCCGCATATCGGAAGATCGCTTGATCGTCGTCTCCTGCTATGTAGCACTCCTTGCTGTTTTGCTCTAGCAACCTAACCATTTCCCACTGAATGGGAGAAAGGTCTTGGGCTTCATCTATGAACAGTACCTCTAATTTGGGTGCGGCTTTCCTTTCCAAAAATACCTCGAGCATACCTGTATAGTCATGTAATCCATGAGTACTCTTCCAATACTTCAAGCCTCGTGCTACATAATCTACTCTTGCCCAATCTGTTTTGAGTGGAACAATGCTGTCGTTGTACACCTTGCGTAAAGGCTGTCGCATGATGCGAGCCATGTTGATTATTTCTAGGAACTTGTCACCATAACCAAAGTCTTTGTACGGCCCTTGCTCAACCTGAATACCAGCATAGAACTTGCCGATCTTTAACCAATCGGCAATTTCTTGATACTTCTGGGGTGTCATGATTTGAGAATGAGTAAGACCGTTCTGTAAGAATGCCAAACTGTGCAGAGTTCTAAAGTAAGGCAGGTCTAGCTTGGATAGCTTGAACTTCTCCATTGCCCTGCTTATAGCTTCGTCTGCCGCTCTTCTTGTAAAGGCGAAATAACCTATTCGGTCTGGCGGCACTCCTTTGCCTAAATATTCTTCCACTAAAGATAGTAGTCTGGTTGTTTTCCCTGTTCCTGGAGGTCCAAGAATTATATTCATTATAAAATGCCTTCTTTGGGCAACTCGGGCAACGGTATGTCCTCTTCGTAATCGTTGAAAAAGTCTTGCGGTAAAGACCACACATGAACGCCTTTACCACGAACTCGCCAAAACATCTTTTCTGCTTGTAAGTCCTGTAGGCGCAGAGTAATCTTGTTAGACGTATAGTGGTTAAAGTCGTTAACGTGCAGATGTTTCTTAAGATCTTTGACCTGAAACCAAACACGCCCTTCTGTCCAAACGGCAACGCCTTGTAGGATATCCTCTCTTTCTTCGCCCTTTGCTCTATCTGCCGCAAAAGCATGGAGGAGATCTTCAAACTCTCCCTTAATAGTAGCATCTGGTGGCACTTCTACAATAGTTAGATTATCCAGTAACATTTGTATTCTGGTCTGCCACGCACGTTGGTTCACGCTAACAGGAAACCTGTTTATCTGCGAAACACACTCCTTTTGAAAATGTGACTGGCTGGTCAAAGCACTGGTGCTTAACTCAACGCGATTACCATCTACATTTAATATCCAGATAGGTGGGTCGCCATCGATCTTAGTTAAACTAGAAAGGTCATTGCTAATACCAGCAGGGCCGACACCATACTTGCGGAGTTTACAAACCTCCTTGTCACAAAAAGGTTTGATAGGCTGGTCTTCACACTTGTAAAAATAATCTTTCTTTTTTAACTGGCGAATAACTGTGCCGACCTCGTTGTGGCTAAGAGGGGGATGCAGGTAATCCATGTTGTACCGTTGTACAAGTGTTTCCCAGTTTTCCTCATCGTACAGCCGAGCGTAGACACCTAAGTTAAACAGAGCATTGTTTCGTGAACCCTCGCCAAAGCCTTTACTACACAGATGTTGCAGACAAGGCGGCCCTTCCTCAAGGATGCCGTCTTTTGTACCAAACGACATATTGAGTTTACGGAACTTTGCAGGGGTCGTTACAAATGTTTTGGCGTACTTAATAAATTCTTCTGGTGAAAGGGCCTCACCTTTATCGTCGTACGCATATCTGGTGGACTTATCACCAGAGTGATATGGCATATTCAGGAAGTTTCCTGTATCGCCTCGGTCTACAAGAATAGTAGATTGCTTGGGAAAGATTTCACAACCTGCGTGACCAAGAGCCGCACTTAGCTCTGTCATCTTTCGTTGTATTTCTTCCGCTTCTACTGCCTCGCTTAAAAATATCCAAACGTGCGCTCCACCACTTTTAGTGCGACCAACAACCGCTGGTATCTTGTTTTCACGCAGGGTGACTACTAAGTCTTTGTGTACAACATCGTACTGGTCGATGTCTATTGCCCCCCAACGGCAAGTGTTCTCGCTGTTAATGGGGATAATCCCTACACCTGTCCCGCCTGCTAGGTGTTCCTCCCACATTGCTACCGTGGTCGGTTCTCTTATTACTTTTGCGGAGCCTTGCTTCTTACCATCCGTACTCCGTGTTTTATTGACTACATATGTTCCATGGGCGATATCGCTACCCTTGAACAAGTCAAAGAAATCTTGTGCAAGTGACATATTCCCTCCAGTTGAAATAGGTGAAGCCCACTCCCCTCACTGCCCCTTTCGACAAAGACAGATCGGGGAGTAGCTTCGGCAGTTGTGAGGTGATCAACCCTCACTCCTGTTCTACATAACACCATCATCATGTTCGATAGTGTCACCTTCAACTGAAGCATTAGCAGGAGCTTCTTGCTTGACCTTTACCTCACCAGCCTTTACCTGCTTGGCGAATGCAAGAGCCATGTCAAACAACAGCTTGTCTTCTTCGTTTGCAAGGTCTAAACCACGAGACCTACTTATCTCCCAACCGAACCATGAACCTTGGTCATTCTTCTCTGGTACTGATCGGGCTTTGTATATCTGGGACATCAATGGTAATACATAGATACCATTCTTGCCCTGTGCAGTGAGCGACTGTGCTTGGGTCAACCACTTACGAGCTTTCTTAAGCTGAGTAGAAGTCATAGTCAACATCACCCGCTGTGGCCCCAGTTCTGGGTCTAAAACAATGCAGTAAAACTGAGCGGTGTTTTCAATGTAGTTACCATTGGGCAACCAGTCATTGTTGTCAGCACCACGAACAGCAGTTTGTACAATAGGATCTGTGGGATCATGCGAACCAACATAGCCACCATTGTCAGGACGCCACTCAACAAATCGACGACTGTAATAGCAAGGAATAATTTCAACACCTTGGACGCCATCGTATACGGTGTTAAGCACAGTATTGAAGAACATACCTTCCTCTGCGCCCTCTACATACGCACCGTCGCGCTTGTTTTTCTGTGGCGACATAGATTGTAGTATGCGGAAAAACGGTATGGCGAGGTCTTCAGTGGTTACTTCACTGAAGCCAAAATCTGCTAGGTCTTCCATACCCTCGTATACTGCTACAGCACTTGCTTTCTTTTCTGCTAATTCTTTAGCCATGATTATTTACCTTTCTTGGGTGTTGATATTTTGGATTTCTCACCGATGTATAAACCGAACAAGTCGGCAGGAATATCTACACCCTGCTCAGTTTGGTCTTTTACAAAAGCCTTCAATGTCATGGGTTCTACCCACTTTTTAGTGCTGACAGCGTACCCTTGCGTTTCTAAATCTTTTGCAAAGTTTTCTGCCATTTCTTCTTGGCCTCGCACAAAGCTGGTAGCCACCTGATTTTTAATTAGGTCGCCATAACCATTGTCCACTAGCCATACAAAGGCTTGGTCTGCTCTGTCTTTAGGTATAGAAGCACTGTAAAACTTGCCGACAGAAACACTGCTACCATCTGCAAGTTCTATTCTAGAAATACCGAACTCAGCCATTGCCGCTGGTAACTGGTCTTCAGCTACCTCCCGCAACTGCTTCTTGGCATCCTTTACCATTTCTTCAAGATCAGCTATACGCTGTTCTATTTGTTGCTGGAGTTTAGCAAGTTGACTAACCCTGCTAAGACCCTGCTCATCTACTTGAGTTAAATCACTTGCGGCTTGTTCGAAATCAACCATTCCACACCTCCGATGTACGCTGGTGGATATCTGCTTCCAATGGAAAATATTTTTCTTCTAACCTATCCCACTTGAGCATTTTGAACCTGCCATTATTGTTTTTGCTGGCAACTGCCGCAGACAAAGCAATGATGGCTGGATCACCTGCTAGTAGGATGTAGTCGTCGTCGGAAAACTTGGATAGCTTGCGGTTTATTTTTCGAATAGTAGGTTGCGTAGAGTAACCTGCCTGTTCTTCTGCTGGAATGAGTATTTCAAGATCACCGAATGTAGTAGCATCGGTTAGATCTCGACCACGCATTTCCTGTGTAATATATACGGTCATGCCTTTCTCCACATGAATCAATTGAACAAACCCCATAGGGGGCTAGGTATAGTAACAACAACTGTTCGGAATGCAAACTCTTTTTTAGTCCGATATATTTTTGTTACCACTTTGCATAATAGGCCAGTTTAGAAAAAGTTAAGCAACTGTTTTTACTTCGTTTTTGGTCGCGCGGACACGAATCCAGCAGATATTGTATATCGTATATCGGAAAAAGTTAAAAAACTGTTTTTATGTTTTTCCTGTTTTACCCCTATATAGCAAAGTCGGATATAAGACCAAACAAGATTTGTCACAAACACGGTATGCTACTATACTAAGCATAGCCAATAGAAAGAGGCGCATCAATATAATGCGATACAAATTTAAGTTCAAACCTTATGATCATCAGCTTCAGGCTTTAGAAAAATCTTGGAACGAGCCTTATTTTGCGTTCTTCATGGATATGGGTACTGGTAAGTCTAAAGTGCTTATCGACAATATGTCTATGCTGTACGACAGAGGTGAAGTAACAGGTGCTTTGATCATTGCACCCAAAGGTGTCTACAAAAACTGGGAGCGCAAAGAGTTACCCACACATCTTCCTGACCACATAAACGCGAACATTGTTGCGTGGTCACCGGAAAAAACTAGAAAGAAACAAAAAGAAGTAGACACGCTGTTTGAAGTTGATGACAGGCTACAGATATTTGTTATGAATGTTGAGGCCTTCTCAAGCAAACGTGGTGTGGACATAGCTGGTCGTTTCCTGTTCTGCCACAAAGGGCTAATAGCAGTAGACGAAAGCACTACCATCAAAGCTCGCACAGCTAACCGCACCAAGAATCTAATTAAGCTGGCTAGAAAAAGCAGGTATCGCAGGATACTTACTGGCTCTCCTGTAACCAAATCACCTCTTGATTTGTACACGCAGTGTGACTTCTTATCTAGTGGTGTGCTTGGTCACAGTAACTTCTTTACTTTCCAAAACCGTTACGCAAAGTTAGTAAGGACAACAATGGGGGCGCACTCTTTTAACAAAGTAGTCGGCTACCAAAATCTAGACGAGCTTAACAAGCTCATTGAACCATTCAGCTTTCGTGTTCGCAAAGAAGATTGCTTAGACTTACCCGACAAGGTTTACACCAAGCGAACAGTAGAGTTAACGCCCGAACAAGGCAAACTCTACGAACAGATGAAGCGTAACGCAATCGCCATAATAGAGGGCGAAGGTTTTATTGATGCATCCACTATCCTTACTCAATTGTTGCGTTTACAACAGGTATGCTCTGGTTTTGGCAAACTAGATGACGGTAGAGTAGTGAAAGTTCCGTGTAACAAGCTCAAAGAACTAATGTCTGTGATAGAAGAAACAGACGGCAAAATAATTATCTGGGGTAACTTTACCCATGACCTGCACATAATAGGTGACGAGCTAGTAAAGGTTTACGGTGAGGAAAGCACTGCACTGTTCTATGGTGACACACCAGCCGAGGAACGTCAAAATATTGTTGAAAAGTTTCAAGATCCAAACCACCCCCTCCGCTTCTTTGTTGGTCAGCCACGCACAGGGGGCTATGGTCTTACTCTCACAGAAGCACATACAGTGGTCTATTACAGTAACGGCTACGACTTAGAAATACGCCTACAAAGCGAGGATAGAGCGCACAGGATAGGTCAAACCAATAAAGTAACCTATGTAGACTTAATAGCAGAACGCACAGTAGATGAGAAAATACTGCAAGCTCTGCGCAATAAAATAGATATTAGTACGACTGTCCTAGCAGAAGGGCATAAGGAGTGGATTATCTAAATTACCTTCCATTTAACAGCACTATCAGCCAAATCACCATCCCTGTTGCCAGACTAGAAAGAACTAAAAGAAGAGTACCATCAATCATTAATCTTCGTCTTTCTGCCCGAGCTTTAGCACGAGCTAATTTTTCTTGACGTAATCTACGCCTTGTAGCCATCATCTCGTTATAAAATTCTATGCCTACAGTATATAAGCACAATTCCCTGAGCTGTTTTTCCATCTGCTCCGTTTTGTGTTTTGCCATTTGGATTTCTAAGGCTTGTGCCTCAATAGATCTACCACGCAAGAATTTCGGGCCGTACTTGTTCTCTTGCTCTATTTCGCTTATTTTTTCTTTGCTATCAAAAAACTTGCCAAGCCATAAAGCCGTATCTTCTATTTCTCGGCCAGCATTGACTGCCTTGGCTACCATGTTGTACGCTTTGGTCGCACCCGACACACAGGCGGCTATAGTCATAGGATCCATCAATATACCTTTAACCCTTCTGGATTTACCAGTTTAGGTAAACAGTAAGCTGATAAAGTTATGACTCGTGGTTCATACAACTTGGATAATTCAAACTTACTGTAAACAATCGCTTTTGCATACCTTGAACATTCAAAGATATCCCTGAAATACATATCTTCACTAACGATGACCCCATCTAAAAGAACTGTTAATAAGAATAAATGTGCCATCAATAATACTCATTAACAACCCTTTTCGGTATGGGAGTAAAAAAGGCCGTCCATGGCGATCTCAAGGACACTACGTCAAGGAAGCAATACCTTGTGGTCTTCTCCGCTCGATGGCGGCTAATGTGGGATCATTGGGAAACAGTTCACTTGCTGTTGGTTTAACAGCAGGTTGCGCAGACGCCTGTGGAGGAGGAGTTTGCGGTGTGGGAGCAGGTGCAGGTTCTGGTTCTGGTTGTCTAGGTAAACCTTGCATCCTAATTTGCTGTGGTTGCATTCTTGGCTCAGGTATTTCTGGTGTTTCACTCAAAGGTATGAACACATCTACTGGCTCAGGTGGCTCTACATCAAGAGCACCAGTGCTATTTATTCCATAGCCAATACCATTATTAAACAACCAACGATTGATTGTTCTCATAGTAGCTGGATCAAGATCACCTAAATCATCTACTTTTCTATTGATCAAAGTAGAAGTAAGATCTGGATCAAATATCATTTCTCTGATAATAGCATCATTCCGTAGGTTACTTGCTTTACCATACGCTCGGCTGAAAACATAAGAAATAGCAGACAATGGGCTGATACGGCCTTCCGCTGTTGCTCTTGCTAACGTAGACAACCCTCTTACAGAAGTACCTGTTAATGCTTCTAGCTGACCACCTTCACCAAAGAATGACTCTGGCGTAACCTCCATGCCACGTTCCAACCTACCTCCAGGAGCAGTAGATTTCAATCTACGCACCATTTCACCAACCAACTGTAGGTTATTCAAATGTTCTTCACCGAAAGCAGGGAGCAAGGAGCGGTGGTTTCTATCCAAGAATTGTAGGAAAGCCTCTGGGTTATCGGCTACATCTGGTTGGTTTCTAGTCATTGCGCTCCAAACAGCCCTGCGCAAAGTTCTTTCCCTACTAGCAAGTGCCGCACCAGACAACCCTGCTGTTAAAGTGTTCTTTAACTCACCCATCACGCTAGGGTTATTGATCGCATTCGTAAGAACTTTTTCAGGGTTTTCGCCATCTTTAGCAAGCAATCTAACTAACTGGTTAGAATCAATAGCATCTCTTCTGCCCTGTAGCTCTGCTTGTCTTTGTACACTTGCGTCTATGAGCTTTTGTGTATCACGCAGTTGTAGATCTAACGGCACACCATCTATTTCTAAAACGCGCAACTTTTCAGCATTTTGATTTATGTAGGTGTTTAATTTATCTGGATCAAATATCCCTGTTCTGGCGTTGTATGTTTTTTGACGTACATCATCTAACACAACCCTAGCCATACGATCCATCATTATTTGGTTATCACCAAAGATGTTGGCAAACTCTCTTGTTGTGTTGCTGTTCTCCAAGAACGAACTAGCTACCTGCTCATCAGGAATAATGTAAACAGGACTATCTGGTGTACTACCTGCACCAGTAGATCTTATGCGGATAGTGCCATAACGCTCGTATGGTTGGATTACATTGGTGTCATACCAAACACGGAAGTTTTCAAAATCTTTATTTACTTGACCAAAACCTACGGCAATTTTATCAAGTTCTTCGGCTAGAATAGCCAAGTTCCGTACATCTGTTTTATTGCCCTTTGCGCTGGCAGATCCTATAGCACTGCTCACTTGGTCACGGAAACTTTTCCATTCTTGAAAACTGAGCATCTCGTTTTTATTTTCAATGTATCTTTTTACTTGGCTTGGCAAGCCTTCATAATCTAAAGACATTCTGTCATTGGCGTTTTGAAACTGTTGACGCAGTTTTATTCGTGATTCACGAAATTTTGTAGGATCCAAAATTTCATCGTTATCATTTATTTTTAGCGTAGTAGCAAGGTTTTTTGCATCCTCTTTGGCTTGATTATGCGCTCCTATGATTTGGGTTCTAATATCCCTACCCAAACCAGCTTGAGTAGTAGAACCCATTTCTGGATAAACACCACTGCGAGCATTAGCCCAAAGGTTGAAAGTATCTGTAAGACCGTTGAGTTCTGCATCTATACCGTTTACAGTAGCTTGGTATGTGCCATCTGCTTGATTTATGACGTACAGAGGGGCATCATCAATACCAGAACCTGAAAAGTTTTGGTTGATGTAGTTGTCTGCGGCTTGCAAAGCTCTGTTTTTACGCTGGTTGTTTGCTCTGTTGAACTCTACACTACCACGCTCTACAGCACCCATCTCAGTTTTTGCAAGACTAGGTGAACCAAGACGTTCAGCAGGACTTAATTGAACACCACCATAAGGCTGGAAAGTGATTTCAATTTCTGCGGCTTGCGATAAATTAGCCTGACCTTCTGGTGTTTGTCCGTAAAACAGTTGTTCTTCTTGTATTTTGTTCAGGGCAGCTTGACCACGTTCACCTGCGGCCGCAGGGACCTCTTGTCTTGCTACCTTGTACTCATCTACTGCTGTTTGTGCATAAGGACGAATTTTTTCACTCATCCAGCGGAAGCCTGAAGCTATTGGGCCTTTTTGCACGACATACCACAAACCCGCAGGAGCAAACGGGAGTAATGTTCCTACACCTGTTTGAGTACCAAACAATTCCTGTTCCAATCCTGCACCCACGCCACTCACAGCACTTACACCTAACTCCATGCTACCAGCGGTAACAGGATTCAAGCGATAAGGGCCGAGCATTGTTTCTCGCACGGCAGTGCCTTGTCCTGGGAGTCTCAGATTAAAAATACTGGGAGTTTGGCTTCTTGCCATATTAATAGCAGTGAGGTCTGCGCCTGTTCGTGAGCTAATTAGACCGCCTGTTTCAGTTAAAGCCGCAGCTCTTGTCATTGCCGCAAACGGAGCCGCCATAGCTGTAAACTCACCAGCAGGGCGACCAATTTTACCCATGCCTTTTACAGTACCGATTTCTTCACCAGTACCATAAGCCATGATGTAAGGGATAATTATCTTCTGGCTTTCGTAGTCACCAGAATTAAAGATTCGTGTGAGAATGTCACGGTCTATTGTGCCTTCATCAACGACCCCTGCTTTTTCCATACCTCGGACAATAGTGTTGATGGCAGCATCGGGTAAGTAGGCAAGCACTTTGTTGATGCCCATACCGAAATCTTCTATACCAGTGGCTCGTAAAGTAGCACCAATAGAACCAGCTATAGGAGCAACAACTCTTTCTGTGAACTCACTGGGGCGATAACGCTCGCCAGATATGGTTTCTGCAGCACCAGTAAAACGACTAGATTCAGGCGTATACTGCGCCATTATCCCACGTTGCGTTGCTAATTCAGGATTTAAGTTTTCCAAACCTGTGCGAATGCTTTGCTCTACAGGAACACGCTGTTCTCTTGGTATTTCCATAAGAGCGCGGCTTTCCTCAGGAAGCAAAGGAAGTTCTTGCCCAACACTTCTGCGGATAAGATCTAGCTGTTCTTCAGTCAGCTTTTCAGGAGCTTGCTCTTCCTGTTGTTGCTGTCTTTGTGCGGCTAGTTGACTTGGAGTAGGGAGTGCCATAGTTACCTTCTTCTACTATTGTACTTTACTGTGACTAGGTTAGCGTCGTTTTGATTTTGCCAGTTTCCAGCAAAACCAAGAGCCTTAGCATCCCCCACAGTCATCTGTATGTAAGTGTTTTCTGGTAATTGACCTTGCTTTTCCAGCATATTCAAGTAAGCAACACTCTGGTCATCGTATGCGAATGGGTCGCTTTGTTTACCACTAGGTATAGAAGGCAAGAAGTAATGAGGCTGGTCTGATATAGCTCCGCGAGCTTCAGAAAGGTCGTTATACAGTAGCCGTGCTACTTCTGTCATTGCTACCATTGCTGCTTCAGGATCTTGGAAACCTTCATTTGGATCTACTGCCAACCTTGCAATGATTTCTTGTTCGGCCACAGCAAATCTGTCACTCAAAGCATTTGCAGATTGTAGCTTACGGACAAAGCGTTCCATTACTGCCTTGCCTCTTTCCGTTCTACCAAACTTCAAGAATTCATCAGCACTTCCTGGAACAAGTGAGGCCACGTTATTACTCGCAAATTGTCTTATCGAGTTATAAGGGCCAACAGCATCTGGTATCAATTCCATGATGGTTTGCACATCATTCAAAGCATCTACTGCTTCAAGTATTCTTTGCTGATATCTACCAACCTGTGCAGTTTGTAGATTTTCAAAACGGAGGCCATCGTCTGGAATGGTTTGTACAAAAGGGTTACCCTCTATAACTTCACCATTTTCATCATACTTGGCTGGGATAAGCTCGTAAGCAAGACCACCAGTTCCTATTTCGTTACCATTTGCGTCAGTTGTTCCTACTAATATTTTCTTGCCCATATTTGGGCCTTGCTTGGGAACAAGGAATACCCTTCCAACCTCGTCCTTAGTTGTGAACTCTACAGCATCACGTTGGTTACCGACCAAGAAGCCTTCCGGAGCTACTTGCGCATTTCTCACATCTCCATCGGGAGACACGAAAAATGTTCCGTTTAAGAAAAATCCTGGAACTTCTGAGTAACCGATAGGATTCGTTGCATCTGGTATTAACAGATCTTTTTGCTGTGCATCTTCTAAATCTAACGCACCTGTACCTGTTAGCGTTTTGATTGTATTAGCATCAAGAGGCATGAAGTTTTCTGGCATTCTTTCAAGACCGTTTGGAGTTATACGACGTAACCCATCGGCTGTTCTCTGCGCAGAAAAGACCTCAGACCTGCCTTCTGCATTGGTCGTAACATAAGGCTCTGCAGGTAAAACGGCAAATTGATTATTAGCAGTCCAAGCCGCTAATTTTTCTATGTTGAATCTATCACTGTTTACTGTTTCAGTAGATACACCTCTAGCAAAAGCTTCCTGTGCTATTTGCTGTCTTGCTTTATTCCAATCTGATATGTCCGCATTAGACTGCATCAACGCGGCATTAGCAATATCAAAGCCCTGTTGTCTAAACTGTCCAGCTTCTTGTTGCTCTGTAGCAAAAGCATATTGTTTTAGCTGTCTTTCTTGTGCGGCTTTGTCAGCGGCAATCTTACTAAGACCGCCAGCTAACTGACCACCGCCAGCAGTCAAGGCTTGCAGTATAGATCCAGGAGTTGAGCCAATCACACTACCTGCTTGCGCCAAAGCAAGAGCAGCCTGTATATCTGCGGCATCTTTGTCCGCAGTACCAAAGAACCCTTCGGCTTCTGCTAATAACTCTTCCCTACTACGAGGCTGTTGCATATATGGCTCTAGCAAATTTCTATACTCACCCTCTAAATCGGTCATTGAACGCTTTTTAGGGAGGTAAGGTTGCATGAAGGACATATACTCTTGCATATATTCACCCGCTTTAGCCGGATCAACCTGTGACTGACTAGGAGGTGTTAAACCTTGCAGATACTGGAAATTACCAAAACCAGAAGTATCTAGCTCTGGCATAGCATTATAATCAGCCCTTCCCTGAGGAATCACTGTATTGTTCATCATGAAAGGCATATTCGGGTTGTATTGCAGCACATTAAAAGGACGCATTCCAGGAACAGCTATCTCACCAAGCGGAGGGCTACCTGACTGCCTCATAACAGGTTGCTCACCTGCCATCATCCGCATCATAGCTTCCTCAGTTCCTGGAGCTTGTATAGCTTCTTCCTCACCACCCATAAGACCTGCTATGCCACCTTCGGGTAAGCCACCCTGCAAGGTTTCCATAATCTGGAAAGTAGGTTGCAACAAAGCCAAAACCGATTCGGGGGTTTTATTGGCATCTGTTCTGCCTACCAAATCAGCTAGTTCTGAGTAGCGTTGCTTCATAGACTTTTGATCCCCACGCACTGTGTTGATCATAGACTCAATATCTTCGGCCTCATCTATTTCACCGAACATTTCCTGCAAACCCTGTGCGGCAGACTCAATGCCAGACATTGCCAGCATACCCATTTCACCTTCTTGCTGATCCATAGGAGAAGGTTCGTCAATCAAGCCGCTTGTAATGCCAGTACCTAAAGACGATTGCGGAGTCACCTGTGGTGCTCCACTAAACATGGCTCTTTGATATAGAGGATTTTGTGCCATTAGATAAATCCTGCTTTATTTGCCGCAATACCTAGACCAGCCGCAGTGGTTGCACCACCAATCAGCTGTGATCCAAGACTAGCTTGTGGTGAGGTAGTAGCAGTAATTGTACTTTGCGAGCTAGGTGCGCCACGCAGTATATCGCTGTAGAAGCCCAAGCGTTGATAAGGCTCGTAAATATCTTGCAGTTGTGTTTGTCTTTGTGCATCCAACTGCTGTTGTTCAATGGCACGGGATTCTGCACCCAAACCACTAAGCATATTGACATCTTTCTGCAACATACCTTGACCAGCCTCTGCAAGAGCCGCTTGCTGAGTACCAATACCAGCCTGAGCCTGACCCAATGCGCCCAAACCACTAGCGACATTTTGTTGGACACCAGCACCTTGTAAGCCGAGTTGAGCACCAGTCTGGCCGATATTAGAAACCTGACCAGCCAAACTACCTTGTAACTGAGCTCCGCTAAGACCTAACTGACCGCCAGCTTGCGCACCAGATTGTGCTTGTTGAGCCGCTTGCAGTTGTAATGCCGCCTGTTGAGCCGCATTCGCGGCCGCTTGTTGTTCTGCTTGAAGACCCATTTGGCCTGTAGCCAACATAGCTTGTTGTTGCAGAGAACCTGCGTCTAAGCCAAGGCGAGCCGCCATCTCATTTGTGCTAATACCCATTTGAGCCGCTTGCTGTTGTAGCTGACCAAGCAACTGTTGAGCTTGCATTTGACTGCTTGTGCCTAACTCTAATCCGCTGAGTCCTAGCTGACCAGCCGCCTGAGCCGCCTGTAGAGCCGTACCAGCACCAGCCTGACCAAGTTGCCCTGTAAGCTGTGCCGCTTGCTGAGCACGAGCCTGTTGCGCCTCGAACGCTTGCTGGGCTTGTTGAGCGGCTTGGCTATACCCTTGCGCCCTTAAACCAGCAGAGGCTCGAGCTTGCTGTTCTAGAAGGTTTCGAGCTCTTTCTGCCGCTACTATACCTTGCCGTGAACCACCAAATGCACCAGCGGCTACTGCTTGAGCGGCTTCCTGTCTACCTGCTATATTGCTTGCACGTTGTAGGTCTGCCATTGTTTGATCAATAACAGCTTGCTCATACGGATTCATATAAGCAGAAACAGCAGTAGGATCATATGCCCCTGTTGTACCAGCCAATCCTGCAATACCACGTTGAGCCGCACCAAGACCAAAACCAGCGGCTTGACCTAATCCTTGTTGTGCTTGCAGAGCTTGAGCCATGCCTTGTTCAGCGGCTCTTTGACCTACGCTTTGCGCACCTGTGCCTATCTGTCCAGCTTGTGTGCCGAACCGTGAAGCAAGATCCATGGCTTGTTGACCACGCAACCCTGTCATTGCGGCAAGACTTTGGCCCAATGCACGAGTATCTGCACCAGTCTGACTAGCAATACCGCGACCAGCCTGAGTTGCCGCACCTAGCTGACCACCAGCTAAATCAGCGGCAGAATATCCTCTTTTTTGGGCTTGTTGCATAGCCTGTTGCGCTTGACTAACAGCACTCCGACCAGCTTGTTGCGCTTGCAAAGTACCCATCAGGGCCGCTTGCTGGTAAGGAGAATAACCCTGTACCGCACTCGTTGCTTGACCAGAAGCCAAATCGTAAACATTGCCAGCACGACCAAGTGTACCCAAACCACCAGCCATTGTTTGACCAGCTTGACCAAGTAAAGGAGCAAACGCACCAACACCAGAAGTTCCTAGCTGTTGTGCTTGCAATTGAGCAGGAGACATACCAGCGACTTGGTATGCAGGAAGGCCACCTTCTGGCTCTATAGAAGTCAACTGTTTAGCTAGATCCATCAGACCTAACTTGTATGCTTCTATC
>Ga0099848_1000403_pt1 | contig 20190 bp, 36 predicted proteins | sample CB_VirMetaG_3_FD_78179 | JGI IMG/M metagenome (GOLD analysis project Ga0099848, IMG submission 78179) | Freshwater to marine saline gradient viral communities from Chesapeake Bay - CB_1508_1S Viral MetaG | ecosystem: Environmental > Aquatic > Marine > Coastal | place: USA: Chesapeake Bay...
AAGATTGAGAGTTGACGGTTGTTAGTTACACGGAAGGCAGCTTCCACCGTACGGCCGAGGTGCTTCTTTAGATTGTCCCAGTCCTGGATTACTCCATCCACGATTGCAATGGCGTGGTGTGGTACAAGGACCAGGTAGGTACCTTTACCGTAGCGGTTGTAGAATCCACGGACGTTGAGGTTGTGTACCTTTTTATCTTTGCGGACATAGGTATGGTTAACCGGTTCCAATGCGATGTGGCGGTGTTGAAAATAGTTACGGCCTTTAGGACTCATAATGGTTGATTGGACCATCGTGGTACCTTCACCGACCTTACGGCCAAATAGTTCCTCGGCAATACCGTGGGCTTCGTTGTAACTAATGTTAGCAGAAATAGCCAGGGCACGTACGAAGCAGTCGTTGGATTCGTTAAGGTCCTGTGCGAGTTGTGGTTTGTCTGTGTATTGTACCATATCCGTTTAATTAATTGTATAGTATAAATATAAAACAAATTGTTGGGAAAAAAAAATTTTTCTCTAACTTTTTTCTCTCTAGGGCTCATTTTTTTCTCGGTGTCCCTTCGCTACTACAGCGGATTTCCTGTCAAGTGTACATGTAGATAGTCTAGCTGTACTATGAGGTCTCGTGGTACCTGTACTCGCCCGGTATCTGGAGGTGGTATTGGGTGTCACGCTTCACGGCCGGATTTGGATTGACCTCTGTGACATGGGCTCTTGGGCTACTTGTCAGTTGAGTACTTTGAGTAGTTTGAGTGAAAATAGCCGTTTTTAGTGGATCCAGAGTAAAAACACGGTAGTATATATCTACTAGATCTGGAGGGGTAACCGGAAGGCCAGATTATAGACTATCAGACTACCGGTACGGATGGCCGATAGACCATACGATACCATGATAACGCGATCCATTTAGCTATACCGGTTATATACGCGATTAGTTAATGGATCCTTACGGTTAACGCGATAATGTATATGATTACGAGGATCCCTATACCTGTTATTACTAGCCGGTCTATTGGGTTATTGAGCACCTTGAGGTTTTTGCGGTAGATAGGGCGGTTCATCCCAATAGCAAAAGTGGAATTGGGGCTCTTGGGGTTTTGCGGGTAGCTGTGGCATGCTTGAGAGATTAGTGTGCTCCATGTGCTGACCTTTGATGTTTTGATTGTTTAGATAGAATCCTATTGACCGCCTCTTTTACTATTAGATCTTGGAGTGGATACTGGTCTACTAGGTTTGGATATTACCGGTTTAGAATTGTTACTTGGCCTGTTATTGTTATATACAGGAGGTCTTGAGTTACTTGGTCTGTTATATGTTGGTCTGGTATTAGTAGGTGGTTTTACCCTAATAGTATTATGTGGTCGTGTAGTATTTGTATTAGGTCTTGAGATGTTTACACGGTCACGATTTGATAGACCTCTTCTTCCGTATACATTACCTAGATATGTTGTTCTTGGTCCGTAAATATAGGAATAGCCATAGGGACGATTCCACTGCCAATGCCACCAGTAATTGCTATTCCAATTTCCATACCAAGGATACTGATTAAAGGGACTCCAATATGAGTATCCGCTATTCCAACCCCAATGCCAATTTAGGTAATAGTCAAGTGGGTTTGTCCACCCCCATCTATATAACCTGTTGTAGTAATAGTTATAGTGAAAGAAGCTGTATGGTTGAGTTGCAAAGAAGTAATAATAGTCATTTGAGAATCTAAAGTCATTACGGAATTTCCAATTTAGTTGGCTTACTGTGTTAATCTCTTCTACCTCAACTCCATAGATTTCATCATATGTACCTGCTGTATTTAGAGCATTATATTGCCATTGGACTCCACAACTATTAAGTACTAAACTTAAGACTATTATACCAAATATTTTAATTAGATTTCTCATGCTTTAATTATTATTTACGATCATAGTCATCTGATACTCTAACTATATCATATTCTTTTGATTCTATCGCTCGGTATAGTTTGGAAAGTTAGAGCCGATTTAGCTTCCTTTGGCATGAGCGGATCTTCCCAAAACTCAATACCTTTTGGATCAATTTCCAATACAACCGGATCCTTTATACTAAATAAGTCTTGTACGATTTTTACACCTACCTTGGATCCAACGACAAACGCTGCCTTATAGGTCTGTTCCATATTACTATTACCTAATGATGAACCGAACTGATCTGAATGAGCCTGTGCTTCTCTAGGTTCTAATCCTCTCTGTAGTATCGTATCAACATACTGTGCAGAAGCTATGTGATATGCCTTTCTTAATCTTGCTTGGTATACTGGAAAGATAAATTTTAAAGAGTTACCCATATAGTAACCGGTTGCTTCTTGTACAGCTACCATGTTACCTTCAGACATTTTGATAACCTTTTGGATGATCTTATTGTATTTAGGAGGAAGTGTCTTTGTTTCATTCGGCAACTCAATAGTAAGGTATTGTTTATATTCTCTTACGGTTTCTCCTTCTGCCTCAAGATAGGCTTTAACCTTTTCCATTGTACGGATAGGATCGCCGTGAGCTTCATTTATAAATTGATCATATTGCTTTACGTGCTTCATTATCTTATATAATAACCTCGAGCTCAGCCTGCCATTGGGTGGTTACACCTTCGAAAGCTGAAGGCTCTATATGTGATTCTATGAAAGCATCAGCTACTGCTAAGTTAGAGAAAACATCTGCACCATTAGGACCTGAGTCTACAGGGATATTCCATCCACCAAGATTTAAACCTGACCACCATGCGCGGTTTGTATGTGAGTAGATTAATACTCCTCCATTAAAGTCTACTGGCATTACTTTACTTTATTTTATTTATACTTTATAGTCAGCTATCCATACAGGTTGTAGTGCCAATAGTTGAGGATTGGCTGCAAGAAACACTTCTAAGTCTAGCCAATTTGGAAAGTATGTTCCGGTGTTGATGGCGTTGCCAATGTCTTCGCTATAAGACCACTCACCTTTCTTTTCATATAAGAATGCATCGAGTTCGTTTGAATATAGAAATAAATTCCAAATTAATGCCATTTTTCTATTTTATTATTTAAGGAAATGCAACCCATTTTAACTGTATATTAGTATCCCCTTCAAAGAATGCAAACCCTTGAAGACTATCTATGTTTTGCGCAGCATCTTTCCAGTTAACAAAGGCATATGCTGGATCAGGATTAGATACCCACACAGGAGGTTGACCAAAAAACGGTGGTGGGCTGTACCATCCAAATTCACCACAATTCCATATAGCTAATTTTAGATCCATTTAGTTATATATTTTCCTTGCTTTTTACGCCAAGATATCCGCCATGATGTCTTTTTGCGTACTCTGCTTTAGTAAAACCAATACTTTCCATTACTCCACATACAAGTAAATCGCCAATCACGGTCATGACCGTTGTTGATGTAGTAGGAGCCATACCCAATGGACATACCTCAACAGTTTCACCGGTTAGCAATGTTATATCGGCTAAAGTTGCTAATGGGCTATCAGCATTTCTCGTTATACCAATTATCTTAATGCTTGGATCAAGATTCTTTGTTAAGCATATTAACTCTTCTATCTCTCTAGTCTTTCCACTGTTAGAGATTAATAATAACAGATCATTTTCTTGTAGAATACCTAGATCTCCATGCTGTGCTTCGCTTGGATGGAGATATACTGAAGGGGTACCAGTTGAACTAAATGTAGTTGACATGTTTAAGGCAATTTGCCCAGCCTTACCCATTCCACTACAAACTAACTTACCACCTTTACGATTACACTGTTCAACTATTAACTGTATTGCATCTATAATGTTTAGATCTATTGGAATATTTTGTATCGCAATGGCTTCAGTGTTTATAATTTCCCTTAAACGATCTATCATAATTCCTTTTTAATTTCTCGCTCCAATGAGTTTGCTTGCTTAAGATCGGCTTGCTTTAGTTGTTGGAGTATTCTTTGTGTTTCTCTATCTGCAATACGAATAGTTGCATCATTAGCCTTAATCCTGATTTCGAGCTTTACCTTATCTACATACTTTTGTAGAGTTTCAGACTCTTGACCAATTATGTCCATTTGATCAATAATTGCCTGTTCTTTATCCTCGAGTGATTTTACTTTATTTTGTTTAGCTCTATCAGTTATTTCAAGATATCCTTGTTGGGTTTCATATTCTTGTGTACCTCTTTTCATAGTATCTAACTGAGCCTTGAATGAATCTGTTGCATTTTCTTCAATCTCAATCTTCATCATCTCTACTTTAGTCTTAAATAGCTCTTCACCGAGTTGATTAAGTTTACGCTTCTTAAAAGGATTAAGGAAGATACCCTTAATGAATCCAAATAGACCTTCATTAAGAATACCATCAAGGTCTTCCATAGATACCTTGCCTTCTAATATAGAATAAGTATCCTTAGATAGAGAATTACTATCATTAAAATCTTCAAAAAGAGGTATGTGACCCATAATAACTAAATGTTTTAGTATTTATTTACCTTTGAAATATTTAACTAAAATATGAGCGGATCGATAGTTTGTAGCAAGAGGTACTTCATGAACATCGCATAACCTCATCAGCATTGAAATGTCTACATCATGTGGGTGTTTATCTAATGGATCACGGAAAAAGATTACGCCATCTATCTCACCACGAGTTACCATTGAACCTATCTCGGCATCTCCACCCATAGGACCACTCGCAACTCTTTGAACTTTACTAACACCTGCATGAGTGATCATTTTACCAGTTGTACCTGTTGCTACTATATCAACATCATCTCTCTTAAAGAACTCTAATCTTTTCATTACGAAGGAGACCATGTCTGCCTTCTTTCCATCATGTGCTATCAGTGCTAATTTCATAAAGTCTGTGCTATCAGTGTTTTAAATTTAGTTGTTGACCAACCGTGGTCACGATTAAGATAATGAATAGGTATGTTAAGTTCAAAACCGGTATAGGTTTTACCTTTATAGTCATCACCTAAGAATCTAATGTCAGGTTGAATACCTTTTAGCAATTCAATTAACTCGGTTTCATATGTATAAGTATGTACATCAGTGATATACTTAATAGATTCCAAAATTTCAATTCTTTCCTCAACTGATAGAATTGGTTTTAGCTTATGAGGTCTTTCTATTGATGGATCTGTATGAAGAAGGATAACAAACCTATCACATTTACTTTTACATTCCTTAAACATCTTAATGTATCCTGGATGGATAACATCAAAATTACCAGCAATAACACCAACTTTATACATTTTCCTAATTATACTTTATATCTAATTGTTGCTCTACAATCCCTATAGATTGTATTTGTGTATACACTCCATGTATTACTCGTAGCTTCGCCAACCTCAATGTGATATCCAATATGAGATAGTCTGTTGATAACTTCAATTATAAGTTCAGGTGGATTATGACAGTTAGTTTCAAACAAGATAGTTTCAGGTAATCTTATATTAGAATCCCATAAGGTATCAAGAAAAGCATGTAATAACTCAGCATCAAAACCTTCGGTATCTAATTTAAGTAATTTGATTTCTTTAATGTTATACTTACCAAAGAGTGTAGAGAATCTCATACACGGAACATTCTTAGTATTTACAATACCTTCATTGACAAGATTTCTTCCTTTTGGAGCACCAGGTCTTTTCCAATAGTTTTGCCAAACATCAATCTCGGCAACAGTATCAAAGTAATCTATATGTAAGTCATGAGGTTCTCCTATCTTATTACACCCTTTCATAAATTCATGTAAACCATGTTCTTTAATGTCTTTAGGTTCAATGTAATAGATAGGTATTTCACCATCATCAAACATGATAGCCGCATTAACCTTTGTTAAGTTTTTATGATTGGAAAGATTACTTAAGTACATGGTAAGAGGTTCTACAACCATGCCATGTTGATCATCCGTGATTGACTCAGCCATTGAATCAAAGTCACAGGATCCAATTTCAAGAAAGTCTAAGTATAACCCTTCTTTATTTTCCATTTACTTCTGCTTTACCAAAAAGTACCTTTATCACTAAAGATAATAGGTTGTTTGCTCTGTACTTTTTACCTTCTTTATTAAGTAGGTATTTTGATTTCTTAATGTTTCTTTTCATATTATGTTAATTTTTCTCCTCGTTTCCACATTGCACGAGTATAATGATTTTCTGTAGGCTCTTCCGTGTAATAATAAAATGCAAGAGACCTTCTTGTAACTCCTTCTGGGCATTGGAGTGGGTGTGGGTGGCCATGTGGAGCCCCATCTATTGAAAAGATTACCGCTCGGTTCTGTTGTAGTTTTACCTCTTTAACTTTTTCGGTAACATCTTTTGACCATAGCTCTAATTGACCTCCCCAATCAGCATCCCATCCTTCATTAAGATAGATTAAAAGATTAACTTGGCGATATACTGGTTTTCCTAGAATAGTATGATCGGTAAAATCATGATGAACTTCCAATCTACCGCCCGGTCCAGTTTCATGAAACCCAGCGCCTTCTAAAATAGGATCAGCTATAAGATTTTGGAATCCTGTGATCTTTTCAATGATTTCAATAAATTCTTGACTATTAAAATAATTACATGCAGATTTAAGCAAAGTTGGCATAACATCCCATTCTCTAATCCACCTCTTTAATACCTGATCTTCGTGTTGTTCTGTATCATATCTCCATTGTTCATTAACAGAAACATGCTGTAATTCATATTCCAAATCTTTTACAAATGTCTGTGTTAAAAAGTCATCAACAATGATATGAGGGAATGGGTTATCTGTATGATAATCACCTGAATACTTTTCTAAATTTTTGTAGGTATAATTACTTATCATTCTTTAATTTTTCTCTAACAAATTGATTTATAATTGATAGTTTTTCCTCAGACTCTAATCTGTCCGAAGAAACATAATCCCATAGTGAAAGATTAATTTGATGTGGGTGAGGTTGACTCTTTGCCCATTTCTTAGCAGATTCAAAATCTTTAGGACACCACCGGTATTCCCTAGTTGGATTTTTAGTAAACCAAGATCTTATTATTCTAATCATATAATTATTTATTTGCAGTTACTTTCACCATTTATTATTATATGAAGAATCTTAAAATAGTTTTATCTAAATACTGTGATGTGGCCGGTTTTTTGTACCACTTGCACTGATCCTATTTTCTTACCACGAACTACATAGGTATACACACCATCAGAAACATAATGGCTACCGCCCTTTACACTCCCATCCCAATATGGATAACTATCAAATGAATTTCCGTATGCATGGTATATCTCTACACCCCAACGATTAAAAATCCAAAATTCTACATCTTCCCAACAATTAAGGTCATAAATTAATTGCCATATATCATTAATGCCATCATTGTTTGGTGTAAAAGTATTTGGGGCATGAATGGTAGTCCAGTCTGGGCAATCTAAACCAGGAGGATCTTCATCACAAGGTAAACCAGTTTCACAATCAATCCACAATTCTTGGATGATATATTCGGTAATAGTATCAGTTAGGTATATGTAATTGTCTATAATGAGTGTGTCAGTGATGTATTCCGTGATATAAAGGGTGTCAGTGAGGTACTCGGTCTCAGTAATATAAATCGTATCAGTAACATATTCCGTGATATAGAGAGTGTCTACAATATACTCAGTTATTGTATCCGTGATGTATATAGGAACCTCAACTTCAATGTATACCGTGTCACACGGTTCTGGTTCCGGATCATCTTGGCAGTTTAATCCATCAGGCATTTGAAATACAAAGTTATTGTTTCCTGTAATAATTTCACCAGTCACACTTTCAATCGACATAAAGTTACTTTGGCCATCTATCCATCCACCATTAACTTGGAGAGATCCACCAACAGTAACAGTATCTCCTGGTGCAACATACACACTTGGATTTACCAATCCATTATAACATTGGTATGATGTGGTACTTAAGAAGTCGTCTAAACAAAAATAAGTAACGGGTTCAGTTCCTATGTTTGTTACCGTTGTTTGATATTGATATACAGGAATACCTAAAGAATTACAATACCAGTTGGTTATGTTTATTCCAATCTGAACAAGATCTGGGCCAATTGAATAAACACATGTACCGTTATCTTCAGTTGCTTCAGGGTCATAGTTTAAGGCAACTGGGTCTGTACATCCAGGATATGGGTATGCACTTGTAACTAACAAAAGGCCCAATAAGGCCATCATCAAAGATTTCATTCAAAGCTAAATTATTTTAAGGATTTCTCTGCGTTCAGAGTTATTAGAATTACCTTATATATTAATCAAGCTTATCCCAGATGCCAGGATATTCTTCCTTAAAGTCTTCACCGTAAGTTTCATCCCAAATTCTAGAGATTTCTCTCTTATCAATATCGTTAGGACGATTCTTTAGGATTTTAGCGACCGCCGGGTATTCGGAGATAAAGTTTTCTCCGTAAGTTTCTTTCCAAAGATCTAGGAAAGTTTTCTTTGTTATTTCTCCTTCATTAACTGATTCTTCTAATGCTTTACGCATTGTCTTAAGATCCGTTACTGGTTGTTTATTTACCTCAATCTTTCCAGTGTCAGTATCCCAATAGATCTCAGAACCTTGATACGTTACATCAAGAACAAGAGTATCATATCCTCTTCCTATCGCAGTACCACCAACAATTCTTTTGCCGGACTTTTCAACCCAACGTGCGATTTGTTTTAGGTCAGCAAGTAACCCTCTTCCTCTTGCCCAGTCTTCAATGTTTCTTGGAATACTTACGCCTTCCTTAAGCATTCCTCCGTGATCAAACATTGACTTATTAACTGTAAACTTTTTACCGTTTTGCTTTAGTGTTAAAACAAAACCGTTGTTGTCAAGTACCTCAGCCTCAGATCCCATATACAAAAGTTTAGTACCTTTCTTAATAGCCTTAAAGTCCTCAAGGTCTATCTTTTGCATATAGTTTTTCTTTTCATCTACTTCTCTATAAAGAGTAGCACCAGTCTTATCCTCAACGGTTATAATGGCCTTTGGATATTTTCTTTGTAAAACATTGAAAGCAGCAGGAATTGCCTCAGGCGTATTTACCTGTTCTTGGTGAATAACTTTCTTATCTTTAATTACAACAATTGTTGCAGGATAACTTCCCCTCTTTGCAGCTTTAAAGACTTTTGAATGTTTAGCCTCATTAACGAAGCTTTCATATGTTTTAAAGAATTTCATATTACTTAAGTTTCTTTAAGGTATCTTCGCAGTTCTTATTGAATTCTTTCATTAAGCGATTTGCCTCAGCTTTATTACCATCCTTAAGTTCATCGATAGCATAACTAAGTGGACTAGCCTCAGAATGATAGTTTACATCTTCAAAAGAATTAAATAAAGATTGCAGTTTCTTTTCTCCCATAGATGCAGTTGCCTTTGCCCCCATCTCTAACATTCCAATATAATCAAAATCTTTAGACCAACCGGCACCTAACTTATAAGCCTCATTCATTCCGTTAGTTGATTCATTTTTCTTATACCAATCTTTAGCTATTTTAACCAAATCATCGAAGGTATATTTACCAGTAAGTGCATCATCCAAGATAGTTTTACTGGATTCAGCATCATACATAGATACATTATCAAAACCGATACCTTCACCGTATTTTTTCTTTGGGCCAAATCCTACTTCATTTCCTATTGTTAAGGAGAGACTTACATTACCACTAAATTGATCATTATAGCCTAGCTTTCCTTTGTTTTGAAAGCGACGAGCATTATTAGCTTCGTTTATAATTTCAAATGATTTAATATGTTTCATTTAAATATGTTATTTGTTATATTTATACAAGCCCCTTAGGAATAGTTCTTCCTGGTCCACTACCGCCTTTACGACGAGCTTGTTCTAATTCTTCAACAGCCATTTGATGATTTTTAAGATAACGTAAAAATACACCACCTAGACTTTCAGGATCTGCCAGATTTAATATCTTACCAATGTTAAAGTGAGCAAGTTTATGATTCTTTTCTGCCATCTTTGCCTGCTTTAACATTTCCTCTAAAAGTCGTACGATTTGTTCACGGTGTCCTTGTAGAGATCTTACACCACCTACACCTTGATTATGTACTTGAATAGAAGAAGGATCCGAACCATCAAAGCTCGGATCCTTTAGGTTTTGTATAATGTTATTTTCGTTTAAGAATTCTTCAAAATTATACATAAGCATATTAATTTATTCCGTTGATTCCACTTATACCAGAAATTCCACTAGTACCAGAAGTTGTTACTCCACCTGTACCAGAAGTTGTTACTCCGCCGATGCCAGATGTTCCACTTGTGTTACCTACTCCGCCGATGCCAGATGTTCCACTTGTGTTACCTACTCCGCCGATGCCAGATGTTCCACTTGTGTTACCTCCACCGTTATTATCATCAGTGTTAGCTTCTTTTTGAAATAATCCTCTTAAAATGTCCCAGTTTCTAGTTAAGAAAACTCCAAATGCAATTCCTGCATAAATCTTATAACCGAAAGTCCAAAGACCTAAACCGATTCCTAAAGATGCTAACGCGGTAAATCCTTTTGTGTCTACCCAACTAACAATTTTTCCAAAAATTTCTTTAATTTTATCCATGATAAATTATTTTTTTAGGCTACTTCTAACTCTGCTTGAATCTTCTTAATATGCTTACACATACCTCGAAATTTTCCTGCAGGACAGTCGCAGCTTAGATTGTCACCTTTCTTGGTAACAATATATTTATTCCCAGTTGAACCTGTAACTTTAAAAGTCTCGGTTTTAATGTTCCGATAAGGGTTAATGTGCTCTACATCATCGGCAGTTACATCTTCATCTACAGGGATCCAACCTGGAAACAGATACCGCTGACCTCCGATGACCGCAAAAGATGGAGGAAATATATGTTCTATGCGATACTTATACTTCTTCTCCATCTTCTTCAAGGCCTTGAATCATTTTATTCATTACCTGGTCATGTGCATGGTCTTCATCCCATTCATAAGCAGCAACCTTTTTCATAAGGTCATTAATCTCTGCTTTGGTTAACCATCCACAGACATCATCGTCTTCATCAGTAAACCTTCGTGTTACCCAATCACCATCTTCGTCAAAGATAGCAATTTCGTATGTATTGTATGATTGAGGATCGTCTAGGCTTTCTCTAGGATTACAGTATGCCATGACGCCTGCAATAACGGACATTGAGTAACCGTTTTGGAAATGGGTGGTAGATTTCCATTCACCCATTTGGTCTTGTTTGAAAATAATTTTGCTAAAGTCCATTTTAGTATTTGTTTAATAAATTATAACAAGTTTTTGATGAAACTGAAAGATTACCAAGATGATTGGTAATATAGTTCATAAGGAAGTCTAGCAGATTCATCCATGTCATTAAGAATAGATTCACACACCTCTTTTGTGCGTTCAATTTCATTCCAATACCATTCATCATAATCAGTAGTACCAAAGAAGAAACCTGATGTTGTAGGTAAAACTGCCTCAGGGTTATCTCTGTTAGCCAATACTTCGCAGCATGCTTCATGGAGGTCATTAATGTTTCGCGGACTTACCCAGCTCTCTTGGCATTCATCTCGCCCTTCTTGTACATTTTCCACAAACCAATTATGAATTGCATTTGCCTTTCTCCAATATGCAGCTTCCTCGAGTATATATGAAACTTTAGAAGGATTAATGTAAGGATAATCCTCTCCTCCTTTTGTTACTGTTACATCAAAGGTTTCTTCTTCCTTGTGATGTTCCCACTTTTGTACATAGTGGCGTTTTGTAAGATACATGTCTAATCCCATAATATATGATTTTAATCGTTTAACTAAATTCTGTTGATGATGATACACGAAGACCGTCTACTTCACGGTCATAATAATCTTCTGGGTTACTCATCCAACGATGATGTTCAGTTGTATCAAAGTATTCTTTATCTGCAACTAAACCATCAGGTTCTCCCCAAGTAAATGCCATGTCTAAAAACTCTTGAGGATCTTGTTCTTCTCCGTACTCATCAACCACCCGACCGTTTAGGATAAATGCAATGAGTTCTTCTTTGGTGGAATAATACTTATCCTTATGAAAATTCCAACAGAACTTCCAACCCATACTGCGTTTACCGAGATGGATGTTAGTATCTTGGATAAACTCATCCCAAGGATTCATTGGGCTCCATTCGTCATCCGGGTTATCTAAGAATCTGAATTCTCTTTCAATCGCAGAAGGAGAAGTAGGCATTGTGAGGACGTGGATTTTTAACCTTTTTTTCCTCTGTTCTATTTCTGATGCTTTCGGTATTCTATAGTAATTCGTTCCCATCTTATTTGCTCCAGTTTGTTTCTCTAAATGAAATTGTGGATGATGCCAATTTTCCTAATTGTTCCCAAGGGCTCATCATTAATCGGTCGGTTGAATATTGCCATTTGCCGTCACCGTAACGAACCTTTCGTGTAGGATTCAATTGATACACCTGTCTAAAGGTAGAACCATGTCGGCTAAAGTATCGTGTAGTTCGGCGGATGTACCCATTAGTATGAAGGGTATAAATACAGCCTGTTACAGGATCCGTGTATGCGATTGTACCATTTTTCTCATGACGAGAGTTTGTGGCTTCCAATAGTCCGAGTTCCTCAGCCACTCGGTTGAGTGCTTGTTTGAATGAAGGTGTGAATGTGTTCATATTATGCAAGGTTAAATTGTTTTTGTACTTTAGAAATAAAGTCCTCTGTGGACAATACGGTTGGTTCCGAGAATTGTACATCATGGTCGATGTATTCAAATTTCTCATACTCATTTGACTGTGCAGCGACCATTTCGATAAGAATTTCCTTAAGGTCGTCGGCATACATTACCATGTCAGAATCAGCCTTAATGATAAACTCATGGCCGCCTTTAGGTTTCCAATAAGGGGCACCTTCTGGTCCATTAGGTCCGATTGCGTAATTCTCGTAGTACTGTGCTGTGATGCGAATTGTTGTATCCATTGTTCCGTTTAATTAATTATAGTATAAATATAATACAAATTGTTGGGATTTGAAAACTTTTTCCCAACTTTTTTCTAAAAGTTATTAACAATTTCCTCGCGGGTCATTCCGTTATACTTTTCACCTTCTTTGTAATGAAATAGATGTTGAGCATGACCTAAGTTGAACCAATCAGGTATTGGCTTAAGGACTTCCCATTTGCCATAAGAAGTATTCTTAAGGAATCCTAATCTCCCAAGATAGCCTTTGTACTGATGAAGGCGGTAGTCTGCACCATAACGTCTATTCCCATACCAAGGGTTGACTGGCACATCGGCCAATTCATTAAGATAGTCCTTTGTGTTAAAAGTGGTACCGGTACCTTGTGAGTTTACCCAGTTACACACCATATCCCATACTGTTCCAGTTTGTCTTTTGCTTAACAACATAATGATTATTTAAGAGGTTTAGAAATTGATGAAATAAACAATCCACCTGCCATCATAAGACAAAGAATACATGTAGCCATTTCGTTAAGTGGCCCAGCAAAATAATGTTGAAGAGTACCGTCTGCGATACGGTATGCGATAGCAGTACAGAATGCAGATCCTAGAAATTTGGGGAGGTTGATTGAAATATTCATGTTCCGTTTAAATTTGTATAGTATAAATATAATACAAATTTTTGGGAATTGAAAACTTTTCCTAGACTTTTTTCTAAAAGTTATTAACAATTATCAAGATAGATAGAATAACGATTATTGCTATAAATGATGCAGCTGCAACCTTTTCTGAAAACTCTACTTGATCTGGTCTTTTTCCTTGATGATCCATGTTTTAATGTTTAATCCCACCAATAGCGAATGTTATGTTGTATGTATACCCAGAGAATTCTCTCTGCTTTCTTTTGCTTTTCTCGTGAAGCCTTTACTAATTCAGCTTTCTTGGCTTCTACCTCATCGGCGTTATCCCACTTCTCATATACATATCTTAAGTAAGATGAATCATCCCCCTTTCCTGTATCTTCAAACCACCAATCTAAAACACTAGGACCATAAATCTCCTCGAGTTGATCCATCCATTCCATGTCGTATTCATCTTCATATACCTTTTTCATAAGATCAATAGCAGTCCTAATTTTTCTGCCTCTCATAGCAGCATCAACAGTATAGGACCTATCAGACTCAAGATGATTGGCAGTTCTGGTTAACTGGTATGAAAACAAATCAATTGCATAGCGATAGTCAAAATCATACCCCCTCCAAACGTGAGGTAAAAAATCCCATACTCGCTTTAGCTTACGAAAGTACCATTTAATATTATTCCACATAGTTTTCATATGATATTAAAGTTGTATCTTTATATTGATGTATTTGTTTTTGTCGTTTTTGTTCTTTAACTTCTGAGTTTATTGAGAGAGCTATAATAGCTATTAATGTACCCCAATACAGACAGAAAAAGCATTTACCTTCCCAGAATCCCATTTTTATTTAGTGTTAATTTTATGATAATCTTCCCAGTTTGAATACTTTAGCCCCCACTGTAAATTAATCCACAGCATTTCCTTTTCTGCTTGTTTAGCTCTCATTCGCAGTTCCTTCATTAGGTACCTTTTACCCCACTCCTTAAACTCCTCGCCTTGTTCAACTGTCATAGTCCATTGAGTAAACCAATCATTTACTCCTAAAATATCATCATAAGTAACATTATGACCGGCAATAATAAACATTTGGTTGATTAGATCAACCACTGCCTTTTCTCTTTTTTCTTCGCGGCTTAACCGTTTGCGTTTAGTTTCCATAATTCGTATCTAAAATTCAATTTGTGTCCAATCATCTTGATCTTCTAAAATCACTATAGATCTTCCGATAGATTTTGATTTTTCTATCATGTTTTCTAACACCGATTGTGAGTATGATGTCATTACACCATATCCTTTCTTGTGGCATTTATAGCAACTTCCACTATGACCATAGAAATAATAATTTTCAAGATCTTCTTCGACCCTAGTAATTCCACTGTTCATTCTCCAACTATCTCCATCTAAATATCCACCGGCCCAACTGCCAAATACTCTATGATGAACATCTTCATCTCCAAGTTTTACAATAACCCACTTATCAGGAATATATGAAGGAAACCTAAACGGATTTTCTCCATCACATGTATTACAAACGATGTTGCCATTTTTAACAGCATCCATTTTTGCTCTATGCTCGGTTATATCTTTACATGATGAGCAATATGTTTTCTTTGGAATTGTCATATATATTTCTCCTTTAATATTTTATTGTAATAATTGACATTTGTTTTAGTTTTGCCATCAGATACGATATAGTCAAGAGGAAACCCTTCTTTACATTGTTGGATTCTTTCCCTCTGTGATTTTGTTTTATCCGTATCACGTTGATAATACAACCATGCTTCCCAATAGTGATATTGTTCTGGTGCTATTATAATCACAGCAATTTGCCATTTAAAAAATACGAATGAGATAAGAGGAGCCCACTCAAACCTATAGTCAGTATCAGTCCATTTGGTTTTCCATCCTAATCTAACAAAATCAAAACCTATCTTTTTAGGAACCGGGAATTTATAATTCTTTTTCTCTTCACATAGTTCCTCGATTGATGGAATCGTTTTAGGAGTGTTACCGTACTTTTCGTTGGCTTCATTCCATCTTTTTCTTTCCTCTATTTCTTTTTTAGCATTATCAATCAGCATTTGCTGAGTTGGTTTTACCCAACGACGAGGATAGAAATAAGGTGTACCAATTGCAATCTTACCAAAGTACCACTTTAGTTTAGGTCGCTTAAATGGCGAGTTAAATGCTTTTATGTATTCAAATCTTTTCATCTTCTTTGTTAAAAGGTTCATCATATAGACCTAATTCTTGGTCCATTTTCATTATTTTAGAAAGTAGTCTTTGTCTACGATTAGGTATTATCCAATTCAAAAACTTATTCCAATATCTTTTCATTCTGATGTATTAATAATTCCACCAATAACTTTAGTATCTGCCAGGTGATCATATTTACCATAAGTAAAGATCTTATACCCGGTTAGGATTGATTTAAAGCCACCTACACAGAGATCCTTAAACTCCTCACCTAACCACGAAAGATCTTGATGTGTAGTAATGTAAGGCCCACCGCTAGGATCTACCATATTAATAGTATCTTTATCAGAATAGACTAATGATCCGTACTTTTTTGCAATAGGACCTAAACCTACATAGCTATCATTCTCATCATACACCGATTCATGAACAGCTTCTTTAAATGAATCTATGTGCATAGGGCGTTCACCCTTAGATCCTACATCTTTACAGTATGCCTCGTAAGCTTCCTTATAAACATTAGGCCATCCTATACGATGATAGGTAAAATTACCTTCCCATAAGATACTCCCATCTTCTTGAAGAGTAAAGGTATAAATGTCTCCGTATCTATTCTTGTATTCCATAAGCTATTTCTATTCCCCACTTTAGCCACCATATCTCAATGTTACGATAACCATAGAGGGTTGGGTCATAAGTAAATTTAATCGTAGGTATAATGTAATATTGCCCCCACACGGTTGTAAAATCAAATCTCATTAGTAAAAGATTTTATCTTGTGGTGCATCTCCACCATTAAGTACATTTACTAAAAGTTCAATTCCTTCCTCAAGGGTAGGTTTTTCTCTACACTGCTTTAGGAAAATATTTTCCATAGAAAGACGCCCAGTTCGAGTTGCTTTTGATCCGCGAAGAAACCAAGGATTACGCGCTGGCATTGCACGGCTTACACCGTACCATTCTCCATTAGACATTTGTACAAGAATACCTTCTACTCGAGTGGTACTTCTTAATTCTTTTGTTTTTACTATTTCTAACATAATTCTTAATTTACTAATTCAACTTCAGTTTGCATATCAAATGGGAGGTACTCTTCAAGGAGACCTTTGTAATCTTCTCTGTATTTTAGAACGGCAACTTCTTTGGCTTTTGCCTCTACCTCAATATCTACAGAATGGCCATAGTCATTGATCTTTTCGTAAATAAAGTCAGCGTGAGCTTGTGCCTTAGATTCAGCATTCTCGTAAGTACGACGGCAAGAAGAATAATGGAAGAGAGCCCTTACATTATGATGATGCCATGTGGACATTGCCAATTCAAAGGCCTGCTGTTCGGTAAGACCACCGGTATTGAATCTGTGGTGGTGATAGTCAAAGGTAATAGGTACATGAACTTGCATGAAAATACCTTGATACAGATCTTTGACAGAATACATACTTGCCTTATCATCGTTCTCTACGACAAGCCGCGATTGTGCGGATTTTGATAGTCTAAGATAATTAGAGGCCCATCTAGACAGTGTAGCTTCTTTATTACCGTATACACCGTTACAGTGGATATTGATAGGATACAGGCGAGATTGTGGTAACCCCATCAGATCCATGATTTGGGAATGTTGATTGAGTTCCTTGATTGTTTTTTGTACAAGATCTGGGTTTGGCGAACCTAGAACATTGAATGGACCTGGGTGAAAGGATAACCGTTGACCGTACTTAAGAGCAAGATTACCTGCACCACGAAGGAGGGTTGAGATTTTCTTGTAATCTGGTAGATCTTCTATCTCGTACTCTGACATCCAAGGAAACATATCAGATGACATACGATATACCTTGAATCCATTTTGATCATTCCATTTGATTATCTCAATAAGATCCCTGATGTTACGTAATGCAAGATCACTTACATGAGATAGGCCGTGTTCTGTAAAGGTAGCCTTTCTACATGTACGATTGACAGTAATAGGTTTATTTCTCAGATTGAGATTAATACAGCAGTATCCTAGTTGAGTACTCATATTGTTGTTATTTTATACAAATATAAAACAAAAATACGAGAACTGAAAGCCACTAGAGAAAAAGTTTTATTATCTTATACCAAAGATAAAATGAAAATGTAAAAAGGCCAAGCCAAACCCAGCCTTTTTTACTTATTCCTAAAAATCCTTTATCCTTCATATTATTTGTTCATATCAAATAAAAGTTCACCAGGATATTTCTTTCTATCATTTGATTTAACTGCTCTTAACCATGCACGAGTAACATAGATTTTATTATCGGCAAAGAATTGATCAGGGTAGGCAGTTTGAAGATCTCTTGCTTGAAATTTGATATCCTTATTATAAATGTAATCCATGTGGAGTTGTCGGGTGTAATACCAAAAACTGTTTTCATTCCAAAAACTTACGTGAGTTGGATCTTGCCATGCGCCTCTACCATCAGTAGATGGAACTTCAATAAACGCCCAGGCACCGTCAGCAAGAACCCTATGTAATTCAGACATTGTATGATGTTTATCCTTCAAGTGTTCAATAACATGAGATGCATTAATAACGCCAACTTCACCATCTTCAAAAGGCCATCTTTCATTAAGGTCAGCAATTATGTCACCATTTTTAATATCAACCGTCTCATATCCGGGTTTACCAAATAAACCACCCCCAATGTCTATTTTTCTCAGCCCTCTTAAATCAGCATCTCTTTCAGCTAATCTTTGTTGCCAATTATTAAACATATCCCATGTTCCTTTTTGAATTGGTTCATTTCTTTCAATCCAAGTATTATCACCATGTACTCTATAGATGTATAAGACTTTAGGTATATGATAAAACTTAGTTTCCATATAAGTTCTCATCATAAGATCCTGGTCATCTAAAATTGATAGGTTAACATTATGACCTCCTATTTTTCGGTAAACATCCTTTCTCCAACTTCTTACATGATCAGGTGCATAATAAATCATTGAGATAGATCCAGCGTCAGGAGGAAAAGAATCATGTGCAATAAGCTTTTGGCCTTTCCATTCAAACTCTCGCCAAGTCCATCCACCAGATTCAACAAATGGATGAAATTCTCTATCCATAGGTAAAACTGCATCATCACTAAATACAAAACCAACATCTTGGTAAGCTTCATATATGATATTAAGTTCCTCTAAACAATTTTCTACTAAGATATCATCATGATCAACTTCAACCAAAACATCACCTTCACCTAAATGAAATGCTTTATTTTTCTGATAACCTACGTTAGGACTTAATTCACATTTTTTATCAATATGGATTTTAACCTGAGGATCATTTACAATTTCATCAGGTAAATCACTTGGCTTAATGAAACCGTTAAGATAAAGAATCCATTCCCAATCGGTATGTGTTTGTGCCTTAATTGAATCATACAGCTCTTGTATGTAATTAGGTCTGTGTGTTGGTGTAATTAAACTAAATTTCATATCTATATTTTAAATTGCGTCAAAGAAGAACATGTGGAATAATCTTCCATTATCTTTTGATTTACCAAAGTAAGAAGTAGCTGCATGAATTAACGTTGCATCCCACATAGCAAAACGGTTAAACCTATTTCCAATTCTATCAACCTCTTCCCATTTTGATCCATCTAAGAAATCATCATGTTCAGTTCCAAACGTAGCTTCTCTATAAGTTTCACGATGAGTTTCATCAGCCCAGTGATCATATTCACTTGGGTCATTAGTTAACCATCTGTCATTTCTATGTCTATAAAAAGAAGTACCTGCCTGAGGTGGTGCATCTGGTGTTAAAAATACAACTCCTGCATATCTTTGGGAATCATAGTGATATACGATAGGATCTGCTGGTGTACAATATTGAAAAACTCCATTATAAGGTTGAGAACTCCAGTTAATAATTGTCTTACCTAAAAGCTGTTCAATTTTTTCTCGTGTACCAGGCAGAATGTATTTTAGTTCTGTTCTCTTTCCTTTGTGCCATTGGCTTTCAATGTATTCTTGTTCTAATGCAAGTTCTCTTACTGCATAAGGATCTGTGTAAAAATTATCAACAGCAAGAACTGAAGGAGGTCTATAAAGATTTACACCAGAAACAGAAGGTTTCATTAAGCGATTCACCATTAGATAGATAGCGGTACACATTGACCACTTTCCTTTAATTTTAACCTCAAGAATAATTTCATTTTCAACCGGTGCATTAAAAAGAATTCTAAATCCTGAGTAACCTGATCTTTCATAGTCAGGATAACTTTTCCTAACATCAGGCCTCATCATAGGAAATGTTATTTCAGATTCAATAACAGTTTCACGATCAGTTAAAACTAATCTTAGATCTTCCACCTTATCTTCCATGCCAAAGATCCATCCTTGTAAGCGATACTCTTCAGATGAAATATATTCATTTTCATCTAAGTAAAACTTAACATTTTCAATATTACAGTTATGCATT
>Ga0099848_1000404_pt1 | contig 20171 bp, 32 predicted proteins | sample CB_VirMetaG_3_FD_78179 | JGI IMG/M metagenome (GOLD analysis project Ga0099848, IMG submission 78179) | Freshwater to marine saline gradient viral communities from Chesapeake Bay - CB_1508_1S Viral MetaG | ecosystem: Environmental > Aquatic > Marine > Coastal | place: USA: Chesapeake Bay...
TCAACAAGCTGGTTAACGATGGTGCGGTGCCAAGCGGCTGGTTGTTAGCTTACGGCACATTCAGCAATTACCCGACGGAAGAACTGATGCGCATTGCCGGTCTACCCGCAGTCAGCGTGAAAGAGTCCAGGGTCCGCACCCTCATCAGCATGATCAGCGACGACATCAAGTACGTCGACGAGAAGATCGCGGAGGTGACGAAATGATCGGCAATTATGCGGAGATCCGAATCGACGGCAAGCGCCGCTTTATCGAAATCACGAGCGAGCGAGATGGTGTGGTCAAGGGCTATCGCGTTCTGCGCGATGGCTCGAGGTGGGATCGTGATGATGGCAAAACGTGGACGCAGGAGATCATCATCGCGTCGACCGCGAGCATCGTTCGCAGACTGCAACTCGATCTTGTATACGGTGAATTGAAATAATTGTGTAGCCTTCAAGCCTGTGGTATAATTTAATTTTAGTTGATAATAGCTTATAGCGAGGTACATGAAGTGAAAACTGCATACGGACAAACGATTAAAGCCGCCAACCGAGTGGGTTACTTTCGGATTATGTGGTTGTTGCCGCCCGGTGTTGGGCGCTATGGCACCACCCTCACCGAAAAGGTGGTAGACCGCAAGACCGCAATGAATTTTGCGAACCGTCACGGCATTCAGATGCCCAACATTTAATAGCTAATAGGGGATTTAATCATGCATACCACTCTTCTCGTTCGAATCACCAACAACTACGGTTCGCGTGTCGTGTACCCAGTGTGCGACACCGCCCACAAGTTCGCCGCCCTCGTCGGCACCAAGACCCTCACCCCGGATACGATCAAGCGGATCCAGGATCTCGGGTACGCGATCCACGTGCAGCAGGAGGAACTTTGACATGAATATTCCCCAAATAACTTCCGAGACGCAATTACCCTTCGAGATCCGGTTAACGCGACCGGGAGGACCACTCGAGGGTTTGAAAGGTGGGAGAGTCCAGCACGGTCGCATACGCGCACGGTACTACCTTTCTGTCTGGATCGGCGGAGATGGTACCTTCTGGGTAATGACAATCGGACACACCGCCCAGACCCAGCGTAGACGCCAATTTGCTTCGAGGCAGGTCGCAACAGAGTATGCTAATGCGTGGATTAAAAGGACCGTCAAAAGAGGTCTCGCCAAGCATCCGGATGCCCATGAGGGTGATGGCATAAAGGCTCTCAGCGACATGTTGATGGTTGCATTTAAGGGGTAATTTTATGAAGACTTTATCCGAGCAAATGGAAGAGTATGTTCAGCAGTTGATGCGTGAGGAGGGCTATTCACGCAAGGAAGCTGAGGAAGAGGCGTACGACATATTCATTGGCGCTGATGAGCGTCATGACTACTGAATGGTTCATCAAGGGATTCCGCATCATTTTGTCCTCGACCCGTGGTGGGGGCAAGATGGTCGTGGTTCGATCGGTGGGTACCAACAAGTACCTGTTTCATTTTGACAATGCTGATAATTTGGATAGTTGGTTGGAATGGTTATCGTCTGATTTGAGTCTATCGTCTGATTTAAAGGAGTCTAACAATGGGAAAGCTGAATCTGAAAAAGAAGGTTGATCACAAGGTCGAGTGTCCGCACTGCGGATCCAAGCGGGTAGAACCGTTGGTCCGTGGCGAATCGATGAAGTGTAATAATTGCAAGGCCACGTACTCGGTGGTCACTGGTCGGAAGCTGAAGCCTGAGCAGCAGCATGGACTTCTGAACCCGAAGCCCGAGAAATATGTTCGGGGTCTTGGTCTCACGGTCTATGGGAACCGCACGATCGACATTGATGATAAGGTCGCCCGCATGTTGCGTGGTACCGATGTTAAGGAGATGTACGACATAGCCGCGAAAGCCCTCGGGAAGTCTTCCCGGAGCCTCAAGGCGCAGTATAGCCACCTCAATGTCGGTATGCAGCGGATGAGCCTCGGAAACCGCATGAGAAAGGCGCTGAAAAAATGAAAGACATAGATAGCGTAATAGCCGATGCTTTATCTCAGGGGTGGCAGCATGACCGCACGGTCAAGGGCCATCACCAATTCTTCGCTCCCAACGGTCGGGACATAGTGACCACCAGCGGGACGCCGAGTGACCATAGAGCTTTTAGCAATTTTCTGTCAGAAATGAAGAGGAAGGGTTTCATCATGGGTAAAAGAGTCAAGCGTGGTGTAGCGCGTCGATCGATCGTCGAGTACATGAAGCGGCATCCCGGTCGCGAAGTGCCGAGGGACGAGTTGGTATCGTACCTGCGATCGACGATCCCCGGCATATCGGACCCCGCGATCTACAGCAATATCACTGCAGTGGGTACGGGCGAGGGGTACACGACCACGGCCAAGGGGCTGATGTACAAGGAGCTGAACGAGAAGCCCTTCCTGCCCGTCAAGAATATAGCCACCCCCTATGCAGGTAGCCATGCAGTGGGCGAAGAGGAGCGAGAACTCGACGAAGCGCTCGAGGCACTAGTCAAGATCGAGCGTATTATTCGTCGCCACCGCGATATTGCTCGTTACCTTACCGACATCCTGCGAGGTGCGAAATGATCCGCCGGATTATCGACGCCATCCGTCGTTGGCGAGCCTTTCGCGATTACGAGTGGCGACGCGTGGAATCTCCTAATTGGCGCTCGAGTCGCGGAGGGCGGGATTTTTGGTAATATATTGTGCAAGCCTTCAAGGTGTGATTTAATTTCACCATAGTCAATAGCGAGGTATACACGATGTCAAAGATCCGAGTTAGAAACGCCCACATGGATGACCGCATCGAGCATCCGTCTGCGTACGAAGCTACAATCCGTAACAGGATTAAGCAGAATGCCAGCAAGACCCGTCGCATCAAGTGGTTCGAGCAGCACGCCGACGCACGCCGTCTTTATGACTGGTTGAACACGTGTGGTGAGTTCAAGACCATATACGACGACGAGGGTAACTTCGTAAGCGAACACCCACTGCGCAACGGCATTTTCGGCGGTGACTTTGGTAAAGTGCTACTCGAGATGCGCGATGCGCTGGACGAGTGGGGTGGTCTGACCGACAAGCAGACCGACCTCGTTCGCCGTGCGCTGGCCCGTGCCGAGGAGCGTCTTGCCCGTGCTGCCCAACGTCGCGAAGAGCGTTTAGCCGTCGATCGCGAGACGAGTCAACACGTAGGCACGGTCGGTGAGCGTCGCGAGTTCGACTTGACCGTGAACAAGGTGTTCTCGTTCGAGGGCCACTTCGGTATGACTTACATTAACATCTGCCGTGATGCCGACCAGAACGTCATCGTGTACAAGGGCAGCAACCGGATGGAAGAGGGTGAGTCGGTTCGGGTCAAGGCCACCGTCAAGGCGCATGATGATCGCGAAGGCGTGAAGCAGACCCTCATCGCTCGACCGAAATTCATGTAACAAGGATCGGGGATCGCTCGGGGTCGAGTTCGGCCCCGACGTTCTCCTCGAACCATTTCTTGGTGGCACGGCCGGGTTTACATTGAGCAAGATCAAAGACCCGGCCATTCGAGAACAACAGGATCACCGGTAGCGGCCGACCGGAGAATCTTTTTGCCCACATCACCTGTGTGCCTTTAACATAGCCGCCTGGAATTTTGAGTTCCACCCACCCGTAGCCGCCGATAAAGAGATCGGGTATCCCGTGCGTGAAGTTATCATTGAACTTCTGCACGGGTACCTCGATCGCGGTACAGGCCCGCAGCACCATCTTCTGGAAGGTGGCCTCGTTAATATGGCACCTCGTCATCGAACTCGGTCTTGGACACCGGGCGCTTTTTCACGGGCGCGATCGGCTGGCGATCATCCTTGGGTTCAAAGAGAGAGCAAAGCACGGACGCATCGCCGGGAGTCTTGGATGGCACTCCTGCGGGGTTAAAGGTTCGATCGATGAGGAGAAAGGGGCCATTGTCACCTTCCATCATCACACCGACGTTCTTCCAGATCGCCTTGCCGTCGGGCTTCTCGCCAGCTTTAACAACGATATCATATTTGCGTTTAGTCACAGTACAACTCCGTAGCTTCGTCCATCATTGAATTCACGTAATCACAGATTGGTGCGCTAAATTGAGCGAGCGCCCGATCCACCCGATCGCGCAGGTAGTCGCTTATGTATTTGCCGTCCCGCTTACCGTCGTAGCCGTGGTGGTGGAAGTGAATGTAAGCTTCCACCTTGTCCATCAAGCACACGAAATTGCGAGCTTCAAAGGAAGGACCGACTTCGCGGCGGCGCTTATCCCAGAAGAGGTCTTCGGTTGCTCCCCGGTCGACTCCCGAGGGCGAAGGAACGTCGCCGTGTTCGATCTCGTGGATGTCGTGGCACAGCGCCCACTCGATCACAGCGAGTTGCTCCTCGGGCGAGATGCCGTATGCACCTTCCTTGTCGAGGTCACGCAACATTTTGATCGTGAGCATGGCGACATTGTACGAATGCTCGGCCACACTTTGGGGGCTTTGCATCCGGATCATGTGCCAGCGTTTCACATGCTGGGCGAGAAGGATATCGCTACTGGAGAGATTCTCTATCATCTATGTATACCTCATCTACTAAAAATATCGGCGTCTGTTCGCCGACGTACGCGCCTACAACGTTAAATTCCATGTATTCTTCAGCCTCTTCCTCCGACATGCCGCTCTGCTTCACGAGAATGTCGACGCACCTTCGGTAGGAGTATATAGCTACTATGGTAGCAAATCTCCGGCCGAAGCCCAAAAGAGCGGCGTCGAAGCCGTCAGCGAGTAGTGCTTTTTGCATCCGCATTCGCCCCTGCATATTCCAATTCCCGGCGCAAAGCGACGATTTCCCGCTCAAGTACATCGGCATGGCCCCAGAGTCCGGCTCGCCGGATCTCGGCTAAGGCATCCTTGACCTGCGTGTTTTGGCTTTGCCCATAACCCCACGGCATCCGACGAAGTTCGCGTTCCCAGCTACCGGGTTCCGATTCTGTATCGACTATCATGTCATGACCCCCATTCTGAATTTTCGATCAGCGTCCAGGATCTTCCTCATGGATTCTACCACATTCGCCCAAGGAGCCATGATATGATCCCTTGGGAATACTCGAACGGAGGGATACCACAAGCTGCGATCCCCCTCGCGATTGTTCCAGTACCAAAGCTTATTCGCGTCAGCGAGAAGCACCGGCACTCCTATAGCGGCGGCAAGGTGTACAGTGCTACTGCTCACGCTAACGAGACTATAACAGAGTGACAAGAGAGCCGCCAGTCCTTCCATATCTTTCACGCAATCGACCGGCGCTTTTTCCACTCTCGGGTCGCGCTGATCGGTGGCGCTGTTTACGTATTGGACGTTGACGAACCTGTACCCCGGAATCGAGAGTATGGGTTCCAGATCCTCCAGCGACATGCTCTTGTGCGGGCCGATCTTCACTGCAGCCGAGGTCCAGGACAGGGCCACCAGCTTGTCGTTACCTAGATTCAGCTTCTCGCGAACCTCGGCCACTCGGTCAGGGTCAGGCTTCAAGTACGAAGTCGCCACTTTCCTGCGAATGTCATCGAGCGAATGGACGAAACGCGAAGATATCGAAGCAATCGGCAAATGCGAATCGTGTTCTCCGACGTCGATCTCCGACGTATTCGGTACGAATTGGACCCTCGGCATCGATCGCGAAAAGAGGCTCACCAGCCGACGATCGATCATCATGGTGACTTTATCGACCTGTGCTCGAAGATTATGTAGTGTACTCGAGTAGAAGATCTGGTCACCGAGTCCCTGCTCGCCCCACACGAGAACTCGTTTGAGGCCGGGTTCCCACCGAGGCTTGCTAGTGACGAGCCTATTCGACTTGAAGCGGTTGGAATCCCACCTAGACTCGTATCGCTCCCAACCTGTATCGAATCTACCGAGTTGCAGGTCGAGTAGCCCGTTCACCCACACGACATCTGCATTGGTCGGCGCGATCTCCAGTGCTTTCTTGAAGTCTGCATCGGCGCGGTCCCAATCCTTAAGTTCCCAGTATGCGCCACCCCGTTTCAGATAACAATCGGCATTGTCGCCACGCATTGCAATAGCGACGTTCATGTCCTCGATTGTCCCCCTGTAATCGGAGAGTGCGTTTCTGACGGTCGCCCGCTGGTCATAATCATCGAACTTGGGCGGCGAGTGCGTGATCACTGCACCATACCACCTCTCGGATTTCGCAAGATCGCGCATAGAGAAGTACACTCGAGCCTTCGCTCTGTACAGCGCCACATCGTACGAATTCTGCGCAAGCCCATAATCGATCATGGCGAGCGCCCCGGACAGATCCTTGTCGAGGAATCGACGATTGACTTCTTCGTGAATCGGGTTCATTGGTTCGTGAATCGAATGATGTTGTAAGGTACAATCATCGCGAGGTTAGAATATTCAAAGAGACCGTATTTACTTAACGTATTCGAATCGGGTGGATAGAACACGGTGTAGCCCATCTGGGTAAGCCTCGCCAGAGCCATGAAATTCGCTACACCCTTCTCCGTCCCTTCGAAGTCATCAAGCACGATTACGCTCGAATTGTGGCTCAGACCAAGGATGAGGTCCACATCTTCCGGCACGATACGTCCGTCAAGAAAGAACATATCCACCTTAGATGTTATCGCTTGAAGCATCTCGGTCGACATCTTTTTCGGGTACTGCACAATGTTACATGATGCGTACTGGTCAAGCGAAATGTCGCTCGCGGCGTCGCAAGTGTGGATTACCGCGTCACGCACATACACATCTTGCAGAGCTTCATCCATCGATATTGTCGATCGACCAATGAACGTCCCCACTTCAGCAATGATGGTTGGCTTGAAGTATCGAGTGAGCGAGTACAAGCACCAAGCATTAGAATTGTTAATGCTGCCCGTGTCATGTGCCGCCTTCACACGGTTAAGTTCAAGGCCCGATATCGTGTCAAAGAACATTTGCCTGTCGACGTGATTCGACGCCGCGAGGATCTGGTTCCAGACTAGATTGGATAAGGCCGAGCGAGAGATTCGTATCGTTTCCATTCTTGTGCATACTCCACGTCTTGGTAATCTTCGAACCAAGGACCGCCTCGAGTGAAATGTACAGCAATGGGGTCCGGGCATTGCTCCTTTGTATTCCACCCTTCCAAGTAGTTGAATTCCAGTGGCAATTCGCCGATAACATCATCGGTCAGCCACTCGAATCGATGCAAATACATGCCGCTCTTGCGATTCACGTCTTCAAGCGACAATTCGCGCACTTGGTCATGTTCGCAGTTGATGAGCATAAACGATGACCAATTCTTGCGCGGGTAGACGGTTTGCAGCTTGCCGTCCATCTTGCGACCTTCGGTGGGCTTGTAATCGTGCTTCACGCACAATACAGCTTTGCTAGAGTCCCGATAATCGAGAATTTTTGCGATATCGTGTCTGAACATGAAGTCGCAGTCACAGAAAATCGCCCATCCTTTGTGGTCCGCGAGATGTGGGGTAAGGAACCTGCTGAACGCGAACTCGGTCGAGGACAAAGGATCCGCATCACGCCAATAGAGATTACGCTCGCGAAGATTGGACAACACTAGAGGGTAGACGTTCACCTGCTGTCGCGTGTTGTAAAAGAGCGATGTAGTAGCGACCCTGAACGCTCTCTCTTCGCGAGGGTCGTAGCCCATATGGATATCTATCACTTGCGATTTCCCTTGTAGTGAAGAATGAAAGGAGCGTGTGCACCTGCGTACTCGGGCAGACAACCGAATCTCGACTCTTCGACCAGCGTGAACTTACCCATCTTCTCTCGAGTAAAGTCGCGCAACACTTCTTGGTCGCCATACCATCTGATAAATTTATCTTCAAGGCATTCCATCTGCTCGATGAGCGGTAGGAAATGCTTAGCACTCCGCACAATCATGAAACAGGCGAGAATCGGGTACACATCACCGATCGATCGATCTGTGTATTCGCTAAAATCCATCCCCCGCTGTTGAGGATTGAATGTAGCCTCTGAATTGAACGATCTGTTGCAGAATACGTAATCCGCATCATGCAGCACTCGCTTCGCATCGATCGCTCCACGAACAATCATATCAGAGTCCATGTAGATAGCAGGATCTTCAAGGCCTAGTTTGTGGAACGCATCCCAGCGACTGAGCATGATCCGCTCGCGATCGATATTGAATTCGTGCCGTTCAACATCAGGTACGTCAGGCGTATCCTTATCGGTGCACATTATGATGCGAGCTTGAGGGTTCGTGGTCTTGATCGAATCGACGAGCTTGATCGGCCACTCGACATTTGACCCCACATGCATGAATACAAAGGTCGAAGGCTCGAGTTTGGTCGCGGTGGGGTCATAAAACATGATCGCCGAAGCGTCATTCCTCGCATCGCGAAAACGCTCGAGCAACACACCGACCTTCTCGAGGGTCTGCTCACGGGCGAGCATTATGATCTTGCAAGTGGTCATGATGTTATCGCGGAACCCGGCATCACCCACTTGGTCGAACTGCACGGCCTGCTGAGCAACGAACTCCCAATCCAGGAATTCGAGCTTGCCGTCCGACCCGATTCGGCACCAAGTCTTCTCTTCGGGCTTGGCTTCGTCCCGTTTCAAATACTCTTTCATTTGAACTCCGCGCTATAAATTCGGGAGGGCGACTTCCACTTAGGTAAAGGTGCGCTATTGTCGGTCCAGCTCGGATCCTCCCACAGGATTCGATTGTTGGGGTACGCGATCCATTGCCCACTTTGAAGTGCGATGATGTGGTGATTTTTGTGTTGGTCGGGGATCTCGCTCCATCCACCATGTGACCAGTCGACGGTGAATAAATAATTGCCCCGCCGCACCACCTTATCACGGCCCAAGCAGTTCACCGCATGGTTACGCAAGAAAGCGAACTCGTGCACGGTGCAATGGCGCGAGAAGCTGTCCCACCACACAGATACTTCAAGGGGCAGAGGATCACACGGCTTGCTACAAATCATGTGGACAGGAACACGCGCCCACTGCGCGCCATTTTCAAGCATAACCTGAAACATAGGCACTCGAGCAGGTTCCGCACGGAAGCCGAACACGGTGCAAAGCGTAAATTCACCATGCCCCTCCTGCTCATCGAACAAGAACTCGTTCCGCACGTATGCGGTCGTATATGGGGTGTCGACGAGGAAGGTCATTCCGCTCTCCATTGCCTTTTTAAAATCCAGTCGTCCACCACACGCGCTACCACATGATAGCCAAATTCATCACAGAGCCACTTCACTGCATCCCACTGCGCCCAGCGGTCTTTGAAATGTGCGTGGGGCTTTTGCTCAACTACCACCACGGCGTCGTTCTTCATCAAGGTACGCTGTGCTCCCTTCAGCACTCCTAGCTCATAGCCCTCTACGTCAATCTTGATCAAGTCCACATCGCTATACTCATAGTCATCGAGCATCTTCATCTCAACGTCGTCGCCTGATACGACGAATGCCGCCCCTGTGTTTCCCTCCGGCACTTTAAGCGCCACCTTTTGATGCGTTTCCCCTAAGGCTACGGGAATCACCTTCACTTTCGGCGCGTTCAACCTCAGCAATTCTTGATATTCCGCACTCGGCTCAAAGGCAATAACCTCTGAGAACACTTCCGACAATGGGCGCGACCAAAATCCCACATGCGCCCCAATGTCCAAGGCGCGTCGAAACTTATTGACATACGAAAGCGTCGTCTCCCGTTGTCGCTTCTGATATTCCCCCTCGCCCACGGCTTCGAAGTAGCTTTGAAAGTGATGGTCTTCGTCAGGTATATACCAGCCATGAGTCTGTTTCATGACTTCTTCTTCGCAGTCTTAGCTGATTGACGAAACGCTTTGGCAGTCGGCGCACCCTTGGATCCAGGCTTGCGCATTCTCTCGTCCGAACCTTCCTCGATCCGGCGACGCTTGGCATTGATATTAGCGTAGAGACCCTGTTTCATGGCTTGTTCCTCAGATGAAGTTCGAGCACACACAACGCATTCCATGCCATGTGCGCCAGATGATCGAGATCGGACTCTGGATCCTTGTCCTCTCCCTGCATATGTTTTAACATGTGGCGTATCATTGCGTCCATATACCTTCTCTCGGCCTCGGGGACGGTCTCCCAGCCGTGCGCGGCATACTTGCGCACACCATAAGTTCCTACATCGCCGACCGCCTCGAGAGCCTTCGCGAAATCACGGAAGACAATACTCATCATCGCCTTCTCACGATCGTCTTTTACTCCCACCCGCTTAGTCAAGGGTCGATCCCTCATTTTCCGATCCGGCATCATAATACCCCTTCATGTAGTGGTATGCCATCTCCGCTGGCAGATCCTTGTCCTGTGGTAATTTCCCGCGACGATAATCATCCACACCTTGCTCGTAAATCGCGTACCAACTAGTATCGACCTCCTCGATGTGTTGCAACGTCCCGGTTTCGGTCTTGCCCCACTGCCTGAGCCTATTGCGGGCCATCTTCCGACGCACAGCCTCCGCGATGTCGATATTGTACATACGCGACAGGTCGAACATCATGATATAAATATCCGCATGCTCATCTTCACTCGACGGATTACGCAACATCTCGCCGATCTCCTCGTAGAGCTTGAGTGCCGCCGATTGGATGGTCCGGTCGGGGAACACATCATCTGCCCAACGGCCGATAAGATTCTGAAGTTCGCGGATCTCAGACATGGACTACATCCTTCTCGGTCGGACCCCAACCGATCCAAGTAAGCTCGGTCAGGCAATTAATATGATTGGCAATCTCGTCGAGCTTCTCCTGCGTCGCGTAATTCGCGAAGTTGAGAAACATCTTCGTCACGCCATTGACGTACACCGCTTGCTGGATCTGCTCGCGGCTGTAGGTGAAAATGCGCCGAGGGAGCCGGGTCACCGTAGTGAGTTCGGTTGGCTGACCAATAGCTTCAAAGGAGGTCTCCTCCTGATCGGGGTAGCAAGGCCCGCTCCAGCCCACTTGATTGCCCTCGGAATCGAACCTGTTGGCTACACGGATGGGGTAAGTGCGGCAGGTGCCTATCACTTGGCCCACCGCACCATATGGGATCCCGCAATCGGCGATCGTTTGAGCGGTCGACACATCACGCGATGTAGTGTAGGGGTAGAAGCCATTGTACATGGATAATGAATAACCCTGTGCACTCTCGACCTGTGCATAGTCGACCTCGTAGCGCAGAATCTCCTGCCACTGATCGACCGTCACGAGACACTTGGACAGCGGGGTGAGTGCGATTTCGGTCGCGGCATTGTTCAAATCCTGCGGATTGCGCCGGATCCGTTGAATCATTGCAGCACCAGTACCCTTCTTCGTCGAGCCAATCTTGGTCATCGGCCCCGCTTCCTCGTCCCGGTGTCGCTGCGACACTACCGCAGCCTGCGGATGAATCACCACTTGGTCAATGTCGACGAGATCACTGCAAGCACGAAGCTCGCCCATGAGTGCGTGAACGTCGATCACAGAACCCGGGCCGATCATCACGCGCCTCAAATTCGGCGACACGATGCCATTACCAAGCATAGTGTGCACGAACTTGCGGCCGTTCTCGTCAATGAATGTGTGACCTGCATTCGGTGCCCAAGCGGTGATGATGGTATCGGGTCGGTTCTTTTTCGCCAAATATCCGGCGATGAGTCCCTTACCGGTTGACCCGAACTGACAGTCGATAATAAGATCGTAACAACGCATATTAGCTCCTATTTAGACGCTTCCCACCAATTCGGCCCGATGCCGAGATCGGACATGATGGGGACATCGAATTTGATCGGCGTACCCTCGCCGTTAAAATGACGAATGACGCGCTGCACATCAGCCCCGATTGTATCACGGGAGCCTTTCGGAGCGCTCACGTCGAACTCGTCATGCACATTTAATACTAACCTAGCCTCCGTGCCGCGAAGCGCTTCGTGAACTTCCACGAGCTTCACCTTCAGCGCGTCGGCAGCTGACCCCTGGAATATCAACCCACCCGCCTTGTGGGTGAATTGACCGTTCGGGAATCGAATTCTGCGACCAAGAATCGTCCTCACGTAGCCTCGAGCCTTGGCACGAGTAGACGCCAGAGACAAGAGATCCTTCACTCCGGGTACCGCTTCGTGGTACTTCTTGAAGACTTCCTTTGCCTCGTCACCTGCCCGCATCCACTCCCGCCCACTCTTGTCCTTCTCTACGGTGTAGGGCAGTCCCATCTCTTGCGCGAGTTTACCCTCGCCCATGCCGAACACGAGTCCAAGATTGATCTGCTTCGCATTACCCTTGATTCCAATGGTCGGCGATCGCGGGAGACCCGTCATGTCAGCGACCATCTGATGAAAGTCTGCATCTGGATTGTCGCGATACATCTTGAAGACGCGTGGGTTGGCGACGTAGTGAGCAAAGACCCGAAAGTCCATCTGCGCCCAATCGTGGCAATGCCATTCCTGCCCCTCGTCCGGCACGAACACAGCACGGACGATCTGCGCGACTTCTTTATTACGCTTGTGAATTTGCTGCAGCGCGGGGGCGTTGCATGAAAGTCGACCTGTGCCGGTGCCGCGATCGTTATCAGATTTCGTCTGGTTAAAGTTCGCGTGGATGATGCCGTTGTGGTGGTGGCCGAGAATGTGACCGTTGAGGAACGTATCCCGAGTCTTGATCAATTGCCGAAGCTTCAAGATCTTGGCCGCAGCCGGATGTTTCATGCGCCGCAGTACATCAGCATTGATCGACGCGGTACCCCCTTCGGTCTCATCCGCATAGGTGCCATCGATGAGCTTCCAGCGACCGGTATCGTCCTTCTCTGGCTTGAACAACTGCGCGATCGTTTTGCTAGGATTAGGGTTCACTTCAAAGCCCGCGATGTCATTCAGCTCACGCTGCTCGCGGCGAACAATCTCGGAGATATCCCGTACCGCTCTCTCGGCAGCGGTTACATCTACCCGCACACCATGCCGCTCGACGTCGAGAAGCACGTTGAGCAGCTTCATCTCGACATCCCATACGGCACCCAAATCCTGCTCTTGGATCTCCTTCTCGAGGTGCTGCCAAAGCTTCAAGGTGACCACCGCATCGGGGATAGCGTAATCGCGCACTACGTCCCACGGTGCCTTCACCAGATTCATCATCTGTGCTTCTCGAGTAGCCTTGCCACCGAACATCGCGGAAAGCGTGGCGTAGGTCTCTACCGCCTTGCCCATACCAACATACTGCTTGCCGACATAATCTAGGCTGTACGATTGCAAGTGCTCGTTAACTAGCGCCGCCGCGACCATGGTATCCCGCATGGCGGATTCCATGATAGAAATTCCGAGTTCCCGCAAGAAGTGGGCGTCGAACTTGATGTTGTGGCCGACCACACATCGAATCTTGGGGATCTCGCGCCTTGCCCATGCAAGCACTTCCGGTCGCCGTAGATCAAGACAGTCCGATTTTCCATCCGGCGTTGCATACACGAGCGCATAAGCACGATCCTTCCACCAGTTAAGCCCAGTCGTTTCGGTGTCCAAGGCCACCACATCATATTTAGATAACTCTATCATCTCTCCGGTCATTGTACCAGAACTCCTAGTGGGTTGTCCATATGTACCACCCGTAGCTCTCTCCGGGCACGGGTGACACCGACGTACCATACCCGGTACTCGTTGTCGTCCATTTTACCGAACACCCGGTCGGACATCCCGTTGAGCAGGACGACACTATCGGCCTCTTGGCCTTTCGATGCGTGGATTGTGGACAGAATGTACGGTGTAGCACAATCGAGGTCTACATTCCGGAAGTAGTCGTAATAATACGGTGGGATGCTCACAGCTTCAAGGGCATCCATCTCGAGCGCCTGTAGCGCTGATACATCTTTGCGCAAATGCTTGCTATTGAACTTGTTAGGTAAACCGCGCTGCAGCTTACGTAGTTCACGGATAGCGGTTGCGTATCTCGACTGAAAGAGGCTCCGATTCGACACATAGGGAAGCGCCTGCTCGATTAGCCACCGCTCAGCTTCGCTCTTCGTCGACTTATCGCGGCACAGGATCATTGACCCCAACCCCGCCTCTTCGATCGCGATATCCATACGACCATACTTCAAGAGAAGCCCCTGCTCAGTGCGGGGCTTGTAGGTCTTCGTTACACGCGAACCCACCCTCGAAATAACCGACTGCGCCAGATCATGCACGACAGCCGGTACCCTGTGCGATTGATCAAGAATCCTGGACCTCGCGTTATGCGCCTTCACGAACTTCGCCATACCATGCGGATCAGCCCCTGCCCACGAGTGAACAGCTTGGTCATCATCACCCGCGACGTACACCATCTCCACCTGCTCCGCGAGCTTCTCAATCACCCGCCACTGCAAGGATGACAAATCCTGCGCCTCATCAACGAACAGTTCGCTGTACGGAAACACGACGTCTTTCTCGAGTAGACGAGTCAGCATATCATTGAAATCCACAATACCATACGACTCCTTCCACTTGTTGTACGACGCATTGAAGTGGACGAACATATCGTATGATGCCTCGTCAGGGTGGAATATCTCGTATACGTCGCCCGCACTCAAGCACGTCGCGATCATGTATTGATTCATCTGTAGAAGTACGTCACCGACGGTCGGCTGTGCCATCTCGTCATCATCCGACGTGAATTCGTAACCAATCAACTCGCCGAACGCTTTGAGCTTCGCTTGGTCCACCACCTCAACTCGAGTAAGACCCAACTCGGCGAATGCATAGGCATGAATGGTCGACGAAGCCGAACCACATCGCTTCGTGATTTCCTTCGCTGCGGATTTAGTAAAGGCGAGAAAGAGCGGCGAGCGAGCCTCTGCAGCCAACTCGACCATCAATCGCGTCTTACCGGTACCCGGTGGACCAAATATTAAACGAACGTCCATAAGCTATCACGAAAAAAAGGGGGGCCGAAGCCCCCCAATAGGGGTACAGGAGCTAAAACGCCTCCGTCTCGGAGGTTTCCACGTACTCGGAGTCGACCTTGCGGTCACCCGAATGAATCGCATCATACATCTTCTTGGCCGCGAGCGCAATATTTTCTGTCACCCACGGGCCAATCGTCGCCTTGATGTTGTAGAAGGTACCCTTGTCGTTCTTCTCCTTGGTCGAATCCAAGTAGAATACCGAGGAGAACCTCGCCGCACCACGAAGACGAATCATCGAATTGATCTGTCGATCGACCTTGAGCTTGGTGCTCGACATCGGAATGACGATTTCGCTCAGGATCTGGTCGTTGTCACCGAGAATTAGGCCGAAGTTGGTCGCGGTCTCGATGATTTCCATTTGCTCCGGTGGGTCATCACCGGTCTCGATCGCGATCTTCGCTTCGGTCTCGCTACCGAATGAACCCCGGAAGCCACCACCCAAAGCCCGCTTCTTGAACACAAGATATTCCTTCTTGCGATCGACGAAAACGACCTTGACCGGGGAGGTGTATACTTCGCGAGTGAGCGAGTTAAAGAAATCGCCGGGTTTCGCACCCTCAATATACTTGGGGTCCGAGTCGTCGACTTCGGGTGAGAGGCTCTGAATGAGTCCGAGTCGAGGAATAACAATATCCTCAACACCGACTGACTCGTTACCCGCTGCGCCAAATTGCCGCAAGAAATCCGGAACCTGTCCGGTCAAAGCGAGTTCGTTCTGCGGCTCACGAACTGCCACTGCTGCCTTAGCCATTTATATACACTCCTTGGTTACTTGGCCTATCATGAACGTGCTAGCTGCCACCCTAACACGCTGGTGCTCACGCACCGTCGATACTTCTTGCTATAAACTAGTAAAACCGTGCCGTCGGCACAATCGTCACATTAACACAATCTGCCGGATATTCGCGACCTTCCTTCATCGCCCGAGACACAAACGCCTTGAGCGTGGAAGACGCCACCGACGGTTTAATCATCGACGATTCGCCATTATCCTCGAGCCACTGATGCAGTGCCTCCCGCTGCTCTTCACGCGACGATACGAAAAATTCATCTTGGATACGGACGCCGCGACCAATGTTACTGAATTTCGCCGACGTAATGTCCTTATCATCCATCAGCTTGGGTATCACAGCTCGACGCAGAAAATCATACCGATTTTGCAATTCGGCCTTCTTCTCGGTGATCTCCTCAAGCTCCTTATTCAGCTTGTCGAACACCTCGACCGCTTGGTCAAGCTCTAACGATTCGTACTCAGGAAACACTTGCATAAGCTATACTCCACGAATGGTGACTGGAACGTACTTACTTGCGACATTATCCCACTTCAGCACGGAAAATGGACCGCGCTTCGCTAATATCGCCATCGCAACCCCGATATTGATGGGGTCACCTACAATAAGTAGATAGTCGGTTGGGCCAAATCCTTCGAGCTTCGATTTCATGAAATCGATGTGCTTTACCGGATTTTCGAACTTCGGGAAGTTAACTAATGCCACGAACTCAATATCGCCAAAATCCGTTGCCGGGACGAAATTATGTTCTGTGCGCTGAACTACATAAACCTTGGCCACGAGACCTCCTATAACCTATGCCGTCATTATAACACTGCTCGAGCTACGCCGCAAGCTTCTTAATCTCTTCCATCAGCCAATCGGCATAGTTCCGGTTGTTCTTGAGTGCGTCTAGCACTCGAGTATCCACCCAGTCACCGTTGATCAGGATATCGATGTACAGCACAGAATCGCTCTTTTGCCCGATCCGGTGTGCGCGATCCTCGCTCTGGATTCGGTCATCAAGCATGAATGTGTTACTCATGTAAACGACCGTCGAAGCCGACACCAATGTGATACCGATGCCACCTGCGCTTTGCGTACCGACGAAGAATCTGACGTCGGGATCATCCATGAATCGCTGCCTTGAAAGCGTATTCTCCTCGGTAGTATTCAAGCCATAGAAGGTCACGGTAGGCGCAATTTTGGATAAAGCTTCTGCCACCATTGTGACTTCCTTCTGGAACCTACACCACACGATCATCTTACCATCGACTTCATCAACGACTTGAAGAAGCTCCTCAACCTTTGGGTTCTTACCATTGAAAGGCTCGAGTGTGACGCCATTTTCGACTACCATCCCATTTACAAGCTTCGCACCGGGAAAAAAGCCCGACGAAATCTGCTGCAGACGCAAATCGCGGACAAGTACGTTAGCGAATGACGCCGCAGATCCGTCGTACTCCGTGTACCCCTCTTTCTTCAGCTCCTTGTATGCGAGCTTCTGCTCGGGGTTCGGTTCCACTCGCCGGATCTGGTACACCTTCGGCGGTAAATTGAGACACTCGCTCTTTGATACTCGATACGTATACGGGCTAATCAACTGTAAAAGCTCTTCTTCATTCTGCGTTCCGACGATCTGCTTTTGCTTAAAACCGCCCATGACACAATACCGATTGCGGAACGAGTAAAAGCTCGATCCACCTATAATGTCCGGGTCCATGAAATTGTACTGCGAATATAGATCCTGCGGCCCCTTGGTGATCGCGGTGCCGGTCGCGATTCGTCGCCTCTTGAAATTGCGACCCAACTTCGTGATCGCTTTCGTACGATTGGCGTCGTGCGATTTAATACGACTTGATTCGTCGACATACAATACTGCGCGATTGAGGTAACCGAACTTCTCGGCATACTTGTATGCATCACCCTGTGAAAAGGATTCCACCGACATCACTGCCCATTTAAGTCCATCCGCGAACGGCTCCATCATCCAATCGAGATACTGCTTCTTGACCGAGGGGTCGTAGATAAAAATGTCGGTCGCGATCGACGAATGCTTCTCGATCTCCTCTTTCCAGTTCGACTTGATCGAATTCGGACAAATCACCAATGCCGCATTGCACTGCTTCTCGAGAAAGTAGCATGTCGCATCATCGATCATCACTTTCGATTTACCGGTGCCTGGATCCATGAGCAACGCATAGTTGTCCTGCGGTAGGCACCGAAGAAGCGCTTCCATCTGGTGATCAAGCGGTTGGGTCTTGAACGAGAATGCGGTCGGCAACTTGCCACGCGATACATTGACGCGAGTATCGATGAATTCTTTCGCAGCGACGGATAAAGTGGCCTTGAACCGTTGAAAGAAATCAATATTAGATTTGGTTGGCGGGCAATACCACGCTCTCGTGTGCTTATCGAATCTACGCGACGGGATAGCCCGCAACACACCTAACATGGACGGTGGCGCTGTAACCACGAATGATTTACCGTTGAAGTCAACCAGAAGCATTAGAACTTCTCCTCAATTTCGATCGGACGGAACTCCGTATGACCGAGGTTCGCGGGTTTGTGCCAGAGACGAATGACCTTTTTACCCACCCGAGTCTTGGAATACCCACACCCGAGTCCACGTAGAATAACCCAAAGATCCGCACCCTTCGCCTCCTCGGACCGTTTCCTCTTCAAGAAAGCGATGAAGTCGGTCGACCTAAAAGCCACCGTTGGCACCTTTTCTTCGTTCTCGATAAGCACCGGAATACCACGCAAAATGTCCTCGATATTACCGAATTTAGGCTGACCGTTCTCGTCGAGTCGCTCACACACTCGGGTGAACTCTTCAAGCATACCACCCACAACTGCCTTCGGCCCAACATCCTCCGGCGCATCGATGCACTCCATCGTGTCCATCTTTTCCTTCAGCATCGCTTGCCAATCGTCCCGCTTCATATTCGGAATCACGAGATCCGCATACGCGAAGCAGGCAAGCTGGAAGGAGATGAAGTTAAATAGGATTGCGTGATCAAGCACCATCTCCCGACCGTTCACCTCGACTACATACTTCGGTGGATCGGTCATAATCTTCTTAAGACCACCGAATATGAAGTCATGGAACATGGTCTTGTTACCTTGACCAATACCGTACTTACGGGTCTTACAAAGCTCTTTATCACAGAGCGAGCAGATCGGCTCTTCGTTACACCGGTACCCATAGTCACCCTTACCGACCGAAGACACGATCGTCGATATCTCGCGGCGAGGGAGCGGCTTGTACACGATCGACTTGTCATAGTTGATCTGCATCAAAGGCTCTTCGATATTGTTCGGGTCGATCTTCTTTAAGTATACCGCGATATTAAAGAGTGCATTATTACGGGAGCCGGACGTCACTCCACCCTTGGTCAAAATGTGCTGCAGACAGGGTGGCGCGTCTTGGTGATCAGCACCGAAAGTCAGTCCCATGATCTTCGTCTTGTCCGACATCTTGGACTCGGCGTGGCCCAAGAATTCGTCGAGCGTCAGTGCGCGACCACCGAACCACGCATACCGCACGGTGTCCTCAGCAGCAAAGTACGGTAGATTGATCCAATTACCCACCTGCGTTTTGGTGAGCTTCTTTTGCTTCGGAAACACCTCGACGCCCGGGTATCCGAGGTTCGCCGCCCAAGTCTTCAGCACCCCCTGCACCAATGCTGCTGGAAGTCGCTCGGTCAGGAACAAATATAGGTGTGCACCCTGCGACTTGCTCTGGCATACCACGAGCGGGTACCCCTGCTCTTCTACCTTAAGCAGCACATCTTGCAGCGGGATGAATTCCCCATCCTCATGGGCGTCGATGTCGATCGCACCCCAATACACCATCGACTCATCGTCGATCGGCACCACCCCAATTCCGACGTCGCCGTCGAGGTGGTCCCGGAAGTGATTAAGCTCTGGCTTCTCCCGCACAGTCTCCATGTAGCCGGTTTTTTTCCAGACCCCACGAACCCGGTCGAGACCCTTGTACAAAGCAGCGAAACGCTCAACTTGAGCATCGGTAACCATATCAGACCTCGCTATAAACGATGCGGGAAGTATACCAGAGGGCCGTCGAGCGGTCAACTGTAGCATTTGTAGCGGCTTTGTGGCATATTAAATGCTACACGCCGACTATATATTCGACACGGACGAGAACGGCACAAAAAAAAGCAAATAATATATTGTGGCATTGTAGCGGGGGGATTATATGTTCTTGTGTTATCCCTATATATACATATTCTCGTATTATCCCTAGTATATCCCCTTTTTTTATGCTACGCCGCTACGTTTGCACAAATACATATCTCCGAAACGGTCGGAAACGGTATGAAAACACCTTGAAGTGTGTAGCATATATACCGCTACACAAACGCTACAATGCTACAGGAGGGAGGGAATGTTATTCTTGTTGTGGGCGAATCTTACCACAGCTGAACGTCCGTGATAAGATACGGCATGCAACCCAGAAGAGTCCAACGTTGTCCTAAGTGCCAGTTCCAGCCTCGCGGATGGCGTAGACCA
>Ga0099848_1000407_pt1 | contig 20151 bp, 20 predicted proteins | sample CB_VirMetaG_3_FD_78179 | JGI IMG/M metagenome (GOLD analysis project Ga0099848, IMG submission 78179) | Freshwater to marine saline gradient viral communities from Chesapeake Bay - CB_1508_1S Viral MetaG | ecosystem: Environmental > Aquatic > Marine > Coastal | place: USA: Chesapeake Bay...
AAATTCTTTAATTGGAGTAAAGAATCCTTTAAATGCAGCTCCAATTCCTGCTAAGCCACCAACGGCTGTATACAAAGAACCAAGCCCTTGCACCAAGGTCATCAAGTTTGTGGCAACTTGCAAAATTTGTATGCCAACAAAAGTCATCGCAAACAACTTAACGCCTTCCACAATAGCGTCAATATGTGTTTCTATCCAAGTAAATGCTTGAATTGTTTTATCGAAAGCATAATTTATATATTGACCAGCTGTATTCAAGAACGATGGAATACCCGCAATAATATCAGAAATGGTTTGATATGTTTTAGAAAAAAATTCAGTAATCTCTACTCCTCGTTTGGCCAACTCATCAATTGGAGTTCCAAGTAACGCAGCAACTGCTTTACCCAGTGTTTCCATATTCCAACCTTGTTTGGTTACTTCTTCCAAAACAACGCCCAATCCTTGAGCGTATGTCACAACCATTTTTAATATGCCTTCAATATTCGGTATTAATGTTTCCTGCAAGACTTCACTACCAAGATACTCTTTAATCGCTTCATCTGCAGTTTTTGCTTTAGTAATAACATCAAACGCCGCATTACCCATGGCAGTAACGGTTTGTATGATGTTTGACATCGGTTTTAACAACGGCATTGCTAATGTTTTTGCGAGCGAGTCAACTGTACCACTCAACACTTCAACATCATATTCAAGACCTTCATTTTTAATTGCAGCCACTTCTTTTGCTGCTTGTACACTTTGTTCAGCATTGGCTCTCAATGTTGCAGACATGTCTAACATTTCGCTTGTCTGCTCATCGGTCATACTTATCAAACGAGAGACGGCTTTCAATGCATCTTGACCAAATATATCAGTAATCAAGCGGTTTCGCACATCTACTGCCATGTTTTCATCGCCAAGAGTTTCTCGAAGTTGCATGGTCATGAAATCAAGACCTTTAAATCCTCCTTTATCGAAGAATACCGTTTGGCCATATTCGTCCATTAATCCCAACTCTTTTAACGCACCTTTTGCTTTTACACTACGACCACCCGAAAGAGCGGAAAACATGTACTTCAACGATGTACCAGCAGACGCAGCACTTTCAAATGCAGGAACCATTGATGCAACAAGCGAAACTGTTTCAAAGAAACTCATGTTTAAGTTTTGTGCTGAACCACCAACATTAAACAATGCTTGCGTTAATTGGTCTGCAGTTGCAGCAGCAGACATATCAGCAGTAGCAAGACCATCAACAATGATTTGAAACTGCTTACCAGTATCAGCAGTCTGGCCAAATTGTTTTTGAGTTTTTGAAAGACTATTTTCAAACAAGTTTTGTAGTTTAGATAAATTTTCTGCAGAGTTTTCTAGTGACTCACCTGTGTTTTGCGCTAACAAATTAATAGCATCAAGAGCGGTACCAGTGGGTCCTGCTATTTCCGAAATAGAAACACCTGCTTTAGCGGCTGCAGTGGTTGCTTGCGCAATTTGCATAGCAGTAAATGTTGACTCTTGGCCAACTGCTAGAATTTTATTTTGCAGCTGTTGCAATCCTTGGTCAATCAACTGCTCATTTGTTCCTGTCAAGCCAAGCGACTTGGCAAAATCAATCAACTCAACGCCATTAGGTCCGCCCAAAAAGGCTTCAAGGTCATATATTTCACCTTCGAGCGATGATGTTTCTTTTATTGTTCTATCAAGCGCTCTTTGCGCAGCGCCAATGGCCCTGCCTGGCATATGAACAATATCATAAGCAAAATTCCATTGAAACGCTCTAGACACAGGAGGTAAAATACTTCCTAACTTCCTAAATGAGCTACTCATGGCTTCAATCGCCTGCACAGACTTATTAATCTGTACAGGCGACATGTTCTTCATAAACAACGCTACGGCTTTGTTGGCGGGTACAACATTTTGATTAACTCGGCCTACTGCATTACCAAAATTATTCATTGATTTAGCAGAATTACCAGTTGCTGTATTTAATGTCTTAACATCAGCAGCTAACGCAGTAAGCACTTTCTCAATTGATGAAAGTGCTTGATTAGTTGTAGCCGTGGACTGCGAAATATCTCGCATTCCAGACTCAACTTTATTGGAAAAAGAAGAAAAGGATGTGGCCGCACCCATCAAAACACTATTGACATTTTGCAACTGATTTACAAAATCCCTAGTATTCGCTTGAATGTCAATAAGTATCTGTTTGTTATTGGCCATATCTATTTTTTCCTTTTTGATTTACGAATTTGTTCTAGATGTTCAAGGGATTCTATTCGATTAATTATCTCAAAATGTGCAACGGTTGCAGCCATTTCTTCTTGAGACAACTTACAAAAATCAACCCACGTATAATTTGCCCATCTAGCCGCTTCACGCAAATGCATTTCATATGAATAGGAAGAGTTGCCTTTAGGAACGGGCCATTTATCAACTGGCCTGCGTTTCCACGTTGCGTTGAAACAAGGTTCGGTGGAATGCCACCTGCGCCTCCGTTGGTAAGCTCTTTCCAAATATTTCGTAAGTCAGTGTTGCAAAATCTTCGGCAGACGGTGCTACAACAAATTGCACCCAAAACGAGCGGTCATCTGTTGGCGTTTCAATATCCATATCGGTATACATTTTTCGCAACTCTGCCAACTCATTAACATCATAGCTATCAACAATGCCAACTTTGACAATCACGTCAAGCATTTTTGTACTAAAAAGTGTCTGCACTTTTGTTTCAAATTCTTCTAAGCTGGCCACAAACTCTTCATTATTGGTGTCTTCGATTTCCTTATACTCACCTGGTCCAACTTCAAGTTTTTGGGTAGGCGGCTGAGGTCGCTCATGCTCATATTCTCTTCGGGCTGATGCCTCAATCAATCTCAACATGTCTCCTGGTTGGCGACGAATTCTTACTGTCATACCACTACCAGGAAGCGTAACCGTAGGAAGATTATTCATACATTCTCCATTAACTGCCGATGGGGGTGATTTCCCCCATCGGCACTAAACCAATTATACAATCGTTGGGGCGGCCGAAATAAGAATACCTTCAATAGCACCAACAACGCCAGATGTAACTGCCTTACCACCAATGGTAATGTAGTTAGCCGCAACTGCAGGCTCAGCAGTATATGGAACACCAATTCTGCGAATCTGTTCAATTGAACTGATTGGATAGTTAGCAATACGTGAAGTTGAATTATGCAACACATACGTATTACCACCATCAATTGTGGTCCACAATTGACCATTTCCGTTGTAGTTTTGGCCAATCCAGCCAACTTCTCTTGTTGGAAATGCAATGTCTGTGATTTCACCCAAATCTTCATATGCAAATGAATTTTTGGTCCAAGTCGCACCACCAGTAGTCGTCTTTTGAATTAGACCTTGAACAGAGCCGACAATCCAATTCTTGTCATCTAACACTTCGAGAGCGCTAAATCGAGACGTAGTAGTAGTACCAGCACTTGCATCAACAGTTGTGCTTGTAATTGTTGTCCATGTAGCACCACCATTCTTTGAATACCGAATGTATCCTAAGCTTACGGTACCACCTACTGCAACAATCGTATCACCTGCACCTGAGATTCTATACAACGCAATACTAGCACCAAGGTCATTGTCAACTAATGATGGAGGATTTACAATATCGCTTGTCTTGTATATTGAACCACTACCACCACTAAACCAGATTGAGCGTGACGACTTTACCCATACATCTTCCAAATAAGTATTTGCAATAGTGTATGAAGACCACGCACCAATAGTGCCCGTAATAGGGTCAATCTGAGTATAAGCAATAATGCTGCTAGTACCATTTGTGGCACGAGCACCAACAAACAAAGTATTGCCTGCAATCTCAATAAACTTGGGAGTGCCATATACCCCAGTGATAATTGAATTACTCCAACTAACACCGCCGTTAATGGTGTACTTTACTGTCAACTGATATTGTACGGGTGAGGCATATTGGTCTGTACCATCAGCTAAGGCGTAGATAAACTGAGAACCGTCGTTCTGTACACCACAATCACCACACGTAATTGAAGTGCCATATACAACATCAATAATTGGGCTGTCAACTTCACTAGTCGCCTCAGTCCCAAATCCAAGTGAACCAACTGGATAAATTGCAGCGCCCTTTGCATCAAGATTTGCAGTCAATCCTTCATCTGAATCAGCTGCAGTACGAGCACCAAGGTCAATGCCAGCTTCAAAACGAAAGCCCGAATAAATCAACACATATGAATCCCAGCCACGGTAAAAGTCCGAAAGGTCAGCACAGCGACTATGAACTTCATACAAGTTGAATTCACACTTAGGTGCCATCAAGGCACGAGGAATACCGCCCCATTGCTCATGAAACACCAACGAAACAGTTGGTAGGTCTGGTGCGCCAATCTGACGAGCAACAAGCTTGTAACGATTGGGGCGACGTGGGTCTGGTACAAAAACTGGGTCAATCGTGCCATTTGTTGGCATCTCTGCACTATCAATGAAGTGATAGCTTGTATCAAGACCAAAGAAGTACACAGGTGTTCCTGGGCCACCAGGCTGGTAAAATGTTCTTGTCTGGCCTTGCTTAATCAATTCATTGGCATCAAGGGGATTTGCCATCTTTTAACTCCTTCTACGCAAGAAAACCTATTGTTCTTTGCAATCTTTGAATACTTCTCCATGCATGTATATGCCCCCTTCTAGCGCCCAACGGATTAGTTAAATCCTGCGGCGAAGAATACACTTCGTCAGTCCCGCCATTACGACTTAAATCCCATTGCCATTCAGCAAGTTCTTTATTTGCATTTGTACAAGCGCAAATAGGCCTTGTTAACTCTGCTGCTGCTAACCGTGCGATTACCGTTTTCCAAGCATTATCTGTGCTACCTGCTTCATAACGTACAATAACTCTATCAGGAGCACGGCATTCTAACCAACTTATTCTTCCCGACCACGTTTGCGAATCAACATCGTAAACGCTATCACCCAAGTATATTATACCAGCACGAGAATCACGCACTCCACCTCTAGCAATCGCATAACGAAGCGCTGAGGGGTCGCTTGTGTTATCAGATGCGAAATTATAACAACAACGACTCCATGTTGGATATGGCTCAGACTCCCATATCAACACTGCTTGAGCCGTATCTTGTGTTGTCCCTGTTGGGTCTGTTCTACGGCGAAAAACGTTTGCGTCATATGCCAACACGTATTGATGTGGTTTGGGTGGTTTGGGATTGTTGCCGTGTGGTGCATAAAAACTATTTGGATTCAGTGCTTGACAACGTGCTTTTTGATATTTATCTGGACAAACTAAATTCCACGAATCAATGAGAATCGTGGCAGTTGTTCCTACAATGGTCACTTTTCTAACAGGAATATCTGGTGACTCAGGAAGTGCACCTAAATCTCCACTAGCAAACTGCACAACTACTTCTCCTGGCAATGTACCCGAAGGCACTGTGGTTACAATAGTTGCCGTCTCAAACAATCCATCTCCATCCAAATCAGAATATGCGATATCTGACAATACTGGTGTGCTTTCTGCAGTATATCCAAGCGATTGAATATACCCATCTGGCATTTGTAAACTAATCCAACGTCCTGTTGGGTCTGAATTAGTAAAACGATGAAGTGCATGATTCCCAAGACGAGGATATTGCAGTGTAACTTCTTGTCGTCTTTTTGTTGGCCAATAATTTAAATATTGATACAACAACTCCTCGGCTCTATTGATTGCTCTGCGTATTTCATGCCGACCAACTCGGTCAGCATCCATCCACGCACGCTCGCACGTGAGGGTGTTACACTTGCTATCTAAAGGCATCAACTCATTTGACAACTGAAATCCGTGCCAAGGGTTGATGCCCATAATGTCATACCATTCTGATAGTGCTAATGTCATGGCGTTCTCAACTTGTCGGGGCGGATACCCTTGATAAAAATGCAGATGCACCTGCAACAGCAAGCCACCAAACTGCATCATGCGTATAAACTAAAGGAATTGCAAACCAAAATGATAAACATATTGGACAATTTACTCCTTCGGTAATCCAACTGTGAATACCAAACTTCTGTATTGTCCAACCACGAATGTAATCAAACACATGAAACGGTCCACTCATCCATGCGAAATCAGTAGACAGACGATAAACAGCGAATGTCAACAGTGCAAATGTTACGATTTCCATTGATTCAACCTCCGTTTATGAAACAAACTTTCATCCATGCGAAACATTGACCGACCATGCTGATACACTTCATCATCATCGTGTGCGGAAATCCACGGGTGATTGTGAAACAATATCGCATAAGGAGCTTTTACGTAACGACCAACTTCTTGTGCTCGCAAACAAAACTCCGTGTCGCCAAAGTTGTGCTGATACCATACTGGCCAACCACCAAACTGCAGCAATAACTCTTTACTAATAATGAAATGACAACTATGATTATCGCCATGACCATCGCCATTAAATCCAACCAATCCATTGCCATCAGGAAAGGTGTTCATCAACTTGTTCATGGCTTGCGGTAACCAATTAATTGCTGGAAGTAAATCATTGGCCAAAATTGCATAATGACTACCTTCATAATCATCTGTTGCCCGTTGCAGTGCATTCCAATACGTTAATGTAGATTCTTTTTCCACAAGACCATATACATTAAATTGTTTCGCTATACTAGTAACTACATCCTCGTCGTTATAACCGCCAACTAAAACTAATTTCCAATTAGTATCATGCGGAATATTTGTCGTGGCCAACAAACGTCTTACACATTCCTGTGTTTGTTCTTTTCGACCACGACAAGGTAAAATTGCAACTACATTGTGCATAGATAACTCAGTTCTTTGGTCTCCCACGTCGAACTTTTTCATTTTTCTGCTCAGACGCAGGTTGTTCTTCTTCTAAATTATCAAGCTGCACTACTTCTACGTCAATTTCCGCTGACTGTTCTGTTGTTTCAACAACAACCTCACTCGAATCTGTTTCAGACAACCAATCAACCAAGTTTTCTACATCGCCCGTGGAAAATGAAACCACATTTTCTTTGGGTTCTTCTACTGGAGATGGGGTTGTATTTTGTGTAACAGGTTCTATGCGCACTGGGTTATCTTTACGTGTTGGCACACTAATAACTGTCGGAGCGTGTGCAACACGAAACAAACCAAGCGACAAGAAATAGTCAGCTTCTTGTTGTTCTACGTTAACAAATCGCACTGCCAAATTTCTTCCAGCACGAATGTTTCTTCTTGTAACAGGATGCCGAAAAATCTGCGCACCATCCGTCTGGCCAACAAACTCCAAAATAACATTACTCATTTTAAACCTCCTGCTCCAATGGTGTTGGTGGTGGATTATACTCAACTACTGGTAAAATCTTTTGCCACACCTCTAATGTTAACAACCATTCAACATCCGCTGGATTTGCGGAAATAAAACGTACTGCGGGATTTCTACCGCCTCGATATGTAATCTGTGTAATTGGACTACGAAATGCAATAGCGCCATAATTTGAGCCAATGTATTCCATTGCAATGTATCCATCTTGAGAAGTTGCACTAGCTAGCGTGTCATTATAAATAGACAATGCACTTTTTGCTTTACCACCACATCCACATCCTGCCATCTGTATTTCTCCTTTCTCATCTCGAAATAAGTTTCGAACTTCTTCCATTAATTTTTGGCCATTTTGCACATCTCGAAAATGATTCACCCCCGTAAGTTGATTATACACAAATACAGGGCCTCTCACGTAATGTCCACAATAACCATGAATAGCAAGTCGCAAAAAGAATGTCCAATCTTCCCATCCTGGCGCATCTTCGTGAAATCCACCAATTTCACGTGCATACTCAGTGGGAACAAATGCTGTTACAGGATGGATATTAAACTCTCTATAAAAGCTTTGCTCATAATCTTGCGGCCTGCTCTGTTGAACTTCACCTGACTCATGATTTAACATGTAATGACCACTGTATGAATATGCTTGGTCATGCTTTTGGTGGCCATGTATATACACTTCCATAGCTCTTTTGGTGAGGTAATCATCCGCATCTAAAGGAATAATAAACTGCCCTTGCGCATGCGCAATACCAGCATTGCGTGCGATAGCAGCTCTATTGCCATTCTTTTTAGGGGCATCTATAATTTTAATTCTTTTGTCAACAAAGTTTGGAATAGGATGACCTGTGTCATTGATAACGATTGCTTCCCAATCGCTAAACGTTTGATATACAACCGATGCCATTGCAATTGGCAAATACTTTAAGTGCGCCTTATGCACAGGAGTAATAACCGAAATTAATGGAGCCATATTCACCTCTAAAAGTGCGTGAGGGGTAAAAAACCCCCTCACGCACGAAATGGTAACTACTAGACTGGGCTCTGATACGTGGTAGTGTTGAAGCTTGTGGAACCACCATTCTCATAGAAGCTGGTACCAGGCTGCCACTCACGCTCATGGAGGTATACAGCGTAGCGAATGTCATCAATACGTGCAGCCAAGAATGGCGCACGACAGATGAGACGCTTACGTGTGCGCATCATAATCTGCTTACAGAATGCAGTTCCACCCAAGAAGAAGATTGCGAAACGGCCATCTGAGCTTACACGATACTCGTCCTGAGGACCAAGCTCGCCAAGAATTGACTGCATACCAAAAGGACCACTGTAGTCAAAATACTCGAGGTAAGTGATTTGACCATCAGTGTCGCTAAAGGTTGAGCTCTTCAACGGAAGCAAGTAGGCATCTGACTGGAAGTTTCCACCACCAACATTCTGCTCATCCATCGTGTTATCAATGATAACTGGAACTTTCTCGGCACCAATCAACAAGTACAGGCCAGCACGCATGTCATCACGCATCTTGGCTTGGGTAGTCGCATCAATGAAGGCGGTTGAATTACCACCTGATGGTGAAACATTGTAACAACGATATGTGTAGTAAGCACATGGCCAAATCTCGGTCAAAGCCAAGAACAACTGGCGACGCATTACCCACGCATATTGCACATCACGAATCCCAACCATGTCAGCCAACAAGCGTCGGTCACGATACGTTTCAACAAATGCTTGAACAACAGTTGATGGGCTGTTTTGAGCAACGGTTGATGAAATGTTGGTATTGACCAGTGCATCAGCAGCACTACAGGCAATGCCTGTCAACACATCTTTGTATCCAGTATTGATAATTCTTTGCAAACCATTAAACTCCAAATAACCGCCACTTGAGCCAGCGGTGTTAGTTGGATTTCCTGTCCAAATCAAGCGAGCATAGCGACGCTTGAAATCAAAGGCCAACTCTACCATTGACTTTACAAGAGCTGAGCGGAAAATCTGTTGTGCGTTGACATTAATCGTCGTAACAGCCTCAGTCTGCGATGGAGTTGCAAACGGATTGTTCAACAACTTAAGGTCAATTGGTGAACTACGATTGACCAACTCGCCAAGATTATCAAGGCGCACTGGCTTTGATTTCATGGTCATCTCACCAAAGCCCCAGGTCTGATTACAAAGCTTCAAGTCACCAGCAACTGGCACATCTTCATCACACGGCTCAGTTGGCTCTGTGCCAGTTGACTCAGTCTGACCAGTCATAATTGCGAATACGGGATTGAGATACATGCTTTTACGAATGTGCCCATTGCTCTCAAGAAAATCCTCAATGCCATCGGGCTTAACAATCGTTGAAACAATTCCTGGCTCAACACCTGGCTGATTAAATAAAGCATGCGTGCCTGTTGGAGCAACTCCAATACTGGTACCTGAGGCTTTGAGTCTTTGGCCAAATGCCTCTTGTACACGTTGCTCAATTAATGCATTCAACTGCTCTTCGTTCATGATACTTTTTCCCTTTACTTATTTCTTAAAAATAAATTCATAAGCGCCTTGCTCAACATTATTCAACCCTGGCGGGAGGTCTGATGAGCGCAACTCTTTCACAGTCGTTGAAGATACGACGTTGTGACTTGATTCTGATGGCCGTTTAACTGATGCAGGCTGGTCGCCTTCAAGCTCCTTAAGTCGGGCTTCAAGTTGTTCTGCCTTTGCAACAATATCGGCTACATCACTGCTTTTTGAGCGAGTGCCACCAGCAGTGAATTCCTTAAGAGCAACAAGCTCTTGTTCAGCTTGCTCGGTGCGTGAAAGCAACTCTTCATTCATGGCACGCAAAGCGTCAATTTCATCTTGCGTTGCTTCAGCATGCTCAACTAACTTTTCAAGAGCTTCGGTCGTTTCTTGCACTTCTTTTGTGCGAGCGTAACCTCTGCCTTTTAACTCTTCGTCAACTTTTGCCATTTTCATATTAATGTCTTCAAGTTTCCCAAGAAGTCTTTCGGCAACTGCATCAGCAAGAGCAGTCATCTCTTCAGCGGTCAACAACATATCTGTAGGAGCAGGTGCAGCAGGTGCAGCAGGTGCAGCAGGTGCGCCCCCCATACTCATATCGTCTTGCTTCATCTCATATGGATTCATCATGCCTGCACCTTTGGTATCCATGTCCATCATGTCCATGTCCATATCCATGTCCATCATATCCATGTCCATCATGTCCATCTCATCTTGTTTCATTTCGTATGGGTCCATCATACCTGTCATGCCACGAGCTTTCATCTCATACGGATTCATCATGCCACGACCCTTCATCTCGTATGGATTCATCATGCCACGAGCTTTCATCTCATACGGATTCATCATTGGCATGCCCATTTGACCAGCTTTTTGCGACTGCTGTTGCATTTTGCGTTGACGCTCTGCAATCATATCAGGACTAGTATCATGACCATAATCAAGATAATCGCCTGGTTGATGCGTGTGGCCATAACCGTCAGGTCCCGAGCCCGCCTTGTAGTGCTTAAAAGCAGTAGCGGTGTTGTCAGTCTGAAGCTCCAACAATTGTTGTTGCATTTCATACAAGCGTTGTTCTAGTGCAGCAATGTGCTTATCATTTTCAGACACATCTACCTCCTTAAATGCGATTCCAGCATCTTGCGCTGCCTTATCAGTTTTAGCAACTTTAGATAGCATATTGGTTAACTCTGGCGTGTCGCCCAATAACTCTTTTAAAGCTGCCAACTTTTCTTTCGTCAGCATCTTCTTACCCCCTTCAACAGAAAACGATGTAAATGGATTGGCTGCCTTGTTTGGCGGAGTTATACTTCTTTCGAAAATAGAAATATCTTTAAACACCCCATCTTCATCTGGTTGAGAAGCGGGATGATTAAACCCAATTGACATTTGCCAGTTGCCGCCTTTTTCTTGCAATGCAACTGCCATGGAGGGATTTGTAATCAATCCACTCTCTACTAAAAAACGCCCGTTATCAGTAATCGCTTGATAATCGGTTGTACCAATATCCAAACCTGGTACATGCCAAAAGCGCAATGGCCCTCTTTCACCTGTAGCATCTCCATAGGCAACAGCTTTTTTCAAAGCTTCAGATGAAACAATTTCGCCATCTCTATCTCGATAAGCTGTTGAAGTAACCGCAACCCATCTAGGCATTCCTGAAGCATCTTTATAAACTTGTATCATTCTGCTTCCTTTTTGCTTTCTAAAATAGTTTGCTCTACTTTTTTAGCCATCTTTTTATCTGGCGTATTTTTATCATACAATGAATATTTAGCAAAAACATCTTTTGTTTCAGGAATACTTTTCATAATAGACTCTTGATATGATTGAATAATTGACTGATATATATTTTGGGCAACAGAATCATCGCCCAATTTTTTTCCCAAGTCCGCTATTTTTTTACTCAACATTTCAAACTCTTTGGCCAACTTATTCGCAACTTTTGTATCAGACTGAGCAATTGCAGTTTTATATTTGTCCGACCAACTGCGAAGTAAATTTGTTGAAACAGTAACAGCTTGCATTAATGCTATGGGGTTTGTAGCTCCAAGCATTCTCGCCTGAGCTGACGCTGCACTTATAGCTTCAAATGGCGAAGAAACTCCACTCGATTCGTTTTTTCGAGTATATCTTCTATTAAAGGAGTTTCGGCGTTTAGACAACAATGATGTTCCACTACGAGAGCTAGATGGTTTTTTCTTTTTGGAAGATATTTGCACTCCAGCATTCCATGCATGGTCATCTTGATTATGCTTGCCAGGAAAATGTTTAAGAGATTCATACAAATCTTTAAGCTCTTTTAAAGCAACAATAATTTCACTAGTGTGTTCTTTATTTTTGTGTATTTCACTTGAAAAACCTGTAAGTTTTTCATTAAACATGCTACACCTCTGCGTTATACTTAAGTGATTCTACGTGTTCTTTGAATTCAACTAATGCGTTGTGTCTATTTATTGTTTTTTGAGCTTTTTCTGTTTGAATTTGCATTTTCAATTCTGACAATTGCGATTTCAGCTCATCTATTCGCTTAAGTGTTTGTTCTTTTACACCTGATTGATGCTCTTGCATGTTTCTACGATATTGTTCAGCTTGCAAAATAACATCTTGTACATTACTAGGCAAATCACTCCAGCTCTCAACAGTTCCAGAAAACACTGCGTCAATTATTTCCATATAAAATTGATGTGGCACATATCCTACAACATCTCCGATTCGGCGACTTAAATATGGGTTGCATCTTTTTACTGGTACAAAGTTCATGACAACAACATTTCTTTCAGTCTTTCAGAAAGCACTTCTTTTGTGCTTTCTGATGATTGATTATACAGTGAAATAAAATCAATGATTTCATTTTTTTCTTTTAAACTAAGTGTATGACTATTTACAACACGTGCAATCACATCTGAATCAAAAGTCCAAAGCTTATGTTCTTTTTGAGATTGCAACTTCGGGTGAAGCTCATTTTCTGCTTCTAACTTCTTTTGCTGTTCACGTTGACGCAATTCAGATTCTCGTTGACGTTTTAACTGTTCTCTTTTTTTCTTTTCGGCAGCTTCTTGCTTTTCTTTTTCTTCTTGACGTTCTGCATCTATCTCCATTTGCACCTGTGCATACATTGCATTTTTTGATGTGGCATTCGTTTTTTGAATACGTAAAGCACCTCGATTCAACACAACAACAGAACCATCTGGTATTTGTGTAATTGCGTCATATCCTTGTGCAATAGCTACAAGCGTAGGTGTATTTAAAAAAATATTTAGATACTGCGAGAACCCACTGTAATTATCAAGCTCTGCTCGTATTTGAGCGTTATTCACTTGCAACAATTTAAGAAAATCAAAATATGTAATAATGCGAGCATCTGACTTTAACGTCATCCGCAATACAACACCTTTTTTATTTTGAGTTTTAGAGTATTCAACTGCTTCTTCATAAGCATTTTGAATTGCGGACTCATCATTATCTTTTGCTTTAGGGTCTCTAATTGCTTGAACCGCATAAACAGCAGGTCCCAATATGCCGTTAACTAAATAGTCAGTACCAGATTTAAAATTTTTAGCTCTTGTTTCTGCATCAATTTCTGGTTGAAATCGTTTTTTTGGCAAGTCACGAAATCCGATAAACAACAAAGTTTCATTATCATTTAAAACTTTTCTGTCAATTTCCTCTCGTGAAACCAACTGTGGTAGTGTATTGAATTTTTGAGTTTCAACAATTTTATTGGCCACACTACGCACGTCTGTATGATTTTGATAAATCAAACTAGCAATCATCGAAATAGACATAGTTCTATGCGTAGGTTGATTGCTTACATTAGAGCTTCTATTCAGGTTAAAGTTTTCCTGTTTTTCTACAGGACTTTTTCCTTTATTTCGCTCCATCAATTTATTTAATCTAGCGTGAATCATATGTAAAACCTTTAGTTAAAACCTAGATTTTTAAAGTATTTAATCATTAAGGTTCTTGCTTCAATAATACCACGACGTACTTGGTCTGATACATAATCAACAGCTTCCGAATATCCCCATGGATTATAATAGTAAACTGGCTCGCCACGTTTGGTTCTTTGTGTTAATTTTTCGCCTACATTTGCTTCGGTGCCAATTATTCTTGAGCCTATTTTTCCTACTCTAGCGGCGCCACCCATGACTTTCAGTCTTTCTTCACGATTACCAGTAATAACTATTTCACCTTCACGATACTGGCCAAACCCAGTAGCTGGGGTAGAAACAATTCTTTCAGGATTAAATGTCCCACCAAGCACAATTTCTGCGATAATAGGTTCTTCTTCTACTTTAGGCACATTACTATCGCCTTCATAACTCACACTAACACCCGCATCAATATTAGCACCAATTGAATCGGCAACAATTAAATCTGCAGTCCAACTTTCCAGCGCATTTCTAGGAAGATTTACATCAGTGCCAACTAATGCACTAGGATTAAATTCGCCATTTTCGTTATACAAACTAAAAGATTTGTTACCTGTTTCTTCTCGAATTTTATCTTGAAGTGCATCAACTTGGGCACGAGTTAACGAAACTCCACGATACAATGTTGTTGGCCCAATGCCATCTTCTTTAAGTTTTTCTTGCGTTCGTTTATAAACATGTGCTAAAAAAGCTTTTCGTGCTTCTTGTGGTGTACTATATGGAGTCGAAGGAACCCCTGCAGAGCTTGCAATACGCAAGCTTGCTTCTTCTAGCGCTCGTTGTTTTTTATATGCATCATATCTTTGTCTTGCATCAAGAAGTTGAGCAGCGGTTTTTTTATTTTTTTCTTCAATTAACTTGTCTGCATTCTTTTTATATTCTTTGCGTATCTCCTCATCACTCATTGTGAGATATTTGTCAGGAAAATTGTCACTAGTCTTATCACTCATGAACAAATAACGAGTTTCTTCCATTTCGGATTGAGCTTCAAAATCACGTTCAAAAACATCATTAAACAAGTGTTCTATAGGAATTTCGGTGCGTTGCAGTGAATCGTTTGATTCCGAATACCACTGTCTTCCTCCCGTAGCAACTCTGTCTGACTCTTCCAACAACAGCTGTTGATAGTCATTCAATCGTTGGCCATCAGGTCCAAGCTCTAATCCAAACAATTCTGCTGCGGCATCTTGAAGTCGTACAAGTGTTGGTACTGGATATCCACTAATTGTTTGTGTTCCATTCTGCCAATATGAAAGCACTGCAGTCACAATTTCTATTGGAATTCCAGTTTCTTGCGACAACTCACGTGCTCGATTCATTACATCTTCAAGCATTACGTCGTCAACTTCTGTTCTTCCCATAGTCTGCACATATGTTGCATTGTCATGCGGGTCTACTGCATTCATTAAATCAACACTACTTTTTGGCGCAACAACCATAGGAATTCCAGTTATTGAATAGAAATCATCAGCATTAAATTGTGATGGTGTTGTTGCTGGAGTGTTTTGATATGGTGCATCTAATCTAGCCATTGCTTCAGTATCTAAAGGATTTCGCAACAATGCGTCTGGCAAACGAGTAACACCATATCCATTTGATGCTTGTTTTAATACATCGTATGTATTAGCTCTCATCTCTGGGAATTTACTAGACAAAAACCCAAAAACAGATTCTTTTCCTAATCTCATAGAAGCTTCTATTGCCAAAGAAGCTTCGTCATATGTCACTCTATCTAAACCAGATGAATCACGAAAAAACTCACTGAAGTATGGCTCTGAGTTTTCAACATCACCACCTTTATATTTTTCCCACAAACTTTTTACAGTACTAAGCACTCTTCGCAATCCGCTTAATGTTTCAGCAGTTGCATCATGCTTTGCTGCTGAATGGCCAACTGACGGAACTACAGAAAGCATTGACTGAATCCAGTGCATTGATGCCAAATCACGTGCAATCGACATTGGTGATTCATCTGACATCAAGAAACTTATATGGTCTGCATACTCTGCCGCTTTTGTTTGAGCTTCTGCATCTACCACACCTTGACTTGTATATTCACGAAGAGCAGAAGTGTAACTACGTTGCCAATAAGCGTTCTTTCTACTTAACACATCAAATGTAACAGGGCCAGTCGTTCTTGGAATGTCATTAAAAAACGTTTCACCTTTTTCCCATCTAGTGGGAGTTTTGAATTGTTGTAACGAATCAAATTGCGTTTGCGTGATACGACCTGCTTTAACATCTGTTGCAGTAAATCTAGCACTAGAACCTCGACCCAACAACCAACGAGCCATGAGTAATCGTGATGGTCTTTTTGACACATCATTCATAGCAATTTTCATTTGTTGCACATTGGCATCTGAAATAGTCGCACTGCTTGCCAATACGTTTCTTCGTGTCATACTTGACAATCCGCCAGAAACTCTATTGGCCAACAACCCTGCACGTCGTCCACCACCAACAGGAATATATCCTTGTGCTTGATACCCAGCGGGCCATCTATTATGGTCCCGCTGGTCGTGTCTACCACGCAAGTGTTTTAATTGCGTGTGATATTCATTTAATTTTTTTAAGCGAGAAACAATATCTTTCATATTATTTTTTGCTTTCTTCAGATTGATTTACATATAATTCGGGATAGTTTTGTTTAACACGAGCCATCCAATCAACTATTCTTTGAATGTCTTCAGAATTAACTGCGCCATCAGGTATTACAGACAATTCTTTATCAACAAAATCGAGCGGCTCATTTTCTGGCCAAATATCTTTTACCTTTTCAAAAACATCTTTAATCATCATATGCGTCAACCAACTCTATTAAATACTGATAACTACTATAAAGTGTGTTTTTTTCATCTTCAGTCAACTGTATCTTTCCAGCTTGGTCGGCTTTCACTAATTGTACTATAAACATAATTGCGCCGTTCACTGCATTACCCGCCTCGTTTATTGTAACGTAGTCATCAAAAGCCTGAAAGTATTGGTCGCCAAATAATGCTGGAGAAAATATAGATGCAAGTGTTGTGTCTTTTTTCTTTTTTTTATTTTTCATATACCACTCCGTCAACTACTTGACACAATAAATTTTATCATGTATCATGTCATCCAAGAGGTGAAACATGAAACAAATACGTATCAAGAGTGAGGTTTTAGCTTCGCATAAAGAATCATTCTATCAACTAGCGAAGCACACAGGCCTGTCCCTTAACACTATAAAAAGTATAGCACAAGGGAAACAACGCAGAATTGACTTTGATGTATTGGAAAAGATTGCCAACTATCTGGCAATTAGCCCGCTAGAATTATTAGGAGAAGAGCGTGATGATTCTGACAAATGAAGACATATTAGCTAGAAAAATCATACGTGCTCTTCTAAATGGAGAAGAGTACAACACAGTCATCACACCTGAAACTGTAGGCAAATGGCATGAATCTATTGAAAGTTTAATCAATGCCCGTCATATAGGTGGAAATGAATTAGTAGTCAAAACATTTGGCGCTTTATCTCGTCAAAACAAATCACTACTTATATTGACATCTGTAGACGACAATTATGCAGAAAGCAAGTCAGACTACTTGCAACTATCTGAATCACTACAGGAAATAATTAATCAAGAATGGGAGTGCGCTCATTGGCTTGACACGTTCATTAATTTTGCACAGGAAGCAGCGCCAATGACACCAAAGTCATTTCATCAAGCAGCTGGACTATTTGCAGTCAGTCTTGCTATTGCACGTCGACTAACTGCAAGTTTTGGTGTTGGCCAAACATTTCCAAATCTTTTGATGTTGGAAATTGCTGAGCCAGCCATCTACAAGAAATCAACTGGATTATCTGTACTTCAACGAGTCATTGACCAAGCTGGTCTATCGCATCTTATGTTGCCACATGGAACAACACCGCAAGCATTAACAATTGAAATGGGAAACAAATTACCACCTGATACAGAAATCCCATCAGATAATGAGCGTGATGCATGGCTAATTGAGCGTGCTTTTGCGGCTCAACGGGGTTGGATTATTGACGAGGCATCTAGCTTGTTTTCTTCATTCAATCAAAAATTTAATTCAGGCCTTGACATGTTGGTTATCAAATTGGCCAACTGTGAATCCCCAATTACAGGTGCAACTGTCGGTCGTGGTCGCACAACTATTGAGCGAGCATACTTAACATTTTTTGGTGCAACTACACCAGAAACAATTCGAGAGCACATTAATTCTATGTATCTATGGGGAACAGGATTGTGGTCTCGATATGTATTCATCACACCCAACACGCCACCTGTGTACAAAGAGCGGCCTGCAAAGATGGCCATTCCATCTGAAATTGTTGTAGGCTTACGAGAAATGTACGAACTATTTCCAATGCCACGTGCAACTCTGGTGGAAGAAAATAAGAAAACATCTGTACAAATAACATCAGTGCCAACAATTAATGAAGCTCGCTTTGAATTAGAAGCACTAGAAATACTAAAGATGTACGGCAAAGAAGTGGGATTCGACATGCTACAAACAGGTGCGATTGACCCTACTCTTTTTGCGGCATATGACCGTCTTGGTGAACAAGCCATTAAGGTGTCGATGATTCTTGCAGTGATGGATACCCATCAACTACCTGTCATCATCAAAGAATGCCATGCAGCTAGAGCTTGTCAAATTGTTGAGTCATGGCGACTTGCACTACATCATGTTTGGACTAACGAAGCAACTACGCATGAGATTCGATTAACTGACCGCATACTTCAATTTCTCAAAAGAAAACCATATGGCGCAACTACTCGTGAGATTTGTCAGATGCTTCACGTCAAAAGTGACGAAGCTAAACAGGCACTTGAATTACTGTCATCTGCCGACAAAGCTGAGGAAATTCCGTCAGGCCGCACTAAAATGTGGAGAATCATCCAAAAATAGCGTAAGTGTAGCAAAGTGTAGCAAAAGTGTAGCAAGAAATTGCTACACTTTTTTATTGATTACAATCATCTAAACATGAAAGTGTAGCAAGTGTAGCAAGTGTAGCGTTATTCTTTTAATAACCTAAACTGTTACCACAATATATTTAATAATTGACAAATATATTTTATTATATTAATACACTACATATAATGTATAAAAATAAAATGAAGTATAAAACAAGTAACAATGCTACACTTGCTACAGTTATCAATTTTACTGATTAGGATGCGTTAAAATGTGTAGCAAAGTGCATGCTACACTTGTGCTACACTTGCTACAGTATGCTACAATAACAATTAGGAGGAATCTATGAAAATAAGTGAAGATACTATTCAACGCAATTTTATACAGATTGCAACGCAACTATCTGGACAGGTCCCAGAATTCAACTGGTTTTTTCATGTACCCAATGGAGGGACTAGGCATGTGCGAGAAGCAGTGAAGTTCAAATCTATGGGAGTAAAACCTGGAGTGCCAGACATCCTACTACCAATTCCTCGCCAGAAATTTTTTGGTTTAGCAATAGAGTTCAAAGCGGGAAAAAATAAATCAACTGAGCAGCAACTAGTATGGCAGCAATTTTTGCGTGAAACAGGATGGTATGTTACTATATGTTATACATGGGAAGAAGCAATTTATTGTGCACTGTTGTACTGCAACAAGAATCCTCATGACTATATCCAACTCAATGACTATGCACAATTTAATGATTTGAGAGGTACAATGTGATTTCGGTACACCTATGGTTTACTTTTGGCTGGATGTTGTGGGGAAAGTTTGAGACTGAGCACCAGGCCCGCTCATTTGTATCTAAGTACCCTAACAAGCAATGGAAGATTGAAGTGCAACGACACGAAGACAATCTTATTGAATAGACTCTTTTTTCCCGTTATTCCAAAATTCAATAGGCCTACTGCTGTACGCATCAACTATCACTGTTGATGCGTACAAGTATAACTTTGACATCTTGCGAGCTTTTTCCTGGGCCTCAACAAGAGTTGCGGCTGTTTGTTCAACTTGCTTTAGTTGCTGCCGACCAGGTCCAGAGCGGTGTACAGTTCTTACCAGATAATTGGCTGTTCGTCTTTCCAATCAATCTCCACCTTTTTTGTGAACAGTAGATATAACAACCGAATAGCGTTGCGCAATGTGACACTTTTATTTTCAAAATACCAGTGCATATCGTGCAGCATTTTCTCTGATTCGTCATCCACATATACTGTGCGTTTCATATTTCTCCTCCTCTTCTTATCATAGCATTGGCCAAACAGCAAATCAACCAAAGGACGGCGCAGGGTCACGGCGCAGCAGTGAGCAAGCAATCTTTCACTCGTGACTGTGCCTCGCTCCGTGCAAATCGAGCGGGGCGAGCGGGTCGGCGAGCGTGCGAGCCGTCGGCGACGGGCGATGCCCCGCTCCGTGCAAATCGAGCCAGCGTGTGG
>Ga0099848_1000410_pt1 | contig 20065 bp, 33 predicted proteins | sample CB_VirMetaG_3_FD_78179 | JGI IMG/M metagenome (GOLD analysis project Ga0099848, IMG submission 78179) | Freshwater to marine saline gradient viral communities from Chesapeake Bay - CB_1508_1S Viral MetaG | ecosystem: Environmental > Aquatic > Marine > Coastal | place: USA: Chesapeake Bay...
CAAACGATTTGAATGACTACCACCACCACGACAAACATCGCAAATTTCCCATTCAAAAGGAATCGGCGTTTTTGTGATTTCACCATCATTCATTGCATCAGCAATAACTGAAATTAAATCTTGTTCGTAACGGTTAGCCGATTCAGCAATCAACGAATTAATTCCGTCATAATCAATATTCATGATCAGTCCCAAAAGTTGTTCTGAATGTTTTTCCAAAAATCCTTATTAGAAGGATGCTGCAACTTAGTCAACTCCTTCTCAAAAATGTCATTCGCTTCCATTACAACACCAGAAGCATTAGCCGCTTCTTCCATGTAATCACGAATGTCAATGACACGATCAATTCGTTCCATAAAGCATGGATCACAAATATAGAATCGACCATAGTTACAGTCAAACTGAGAAGTATAGCCACCAGTTACAACTGTAGTTACAGCATCAACTGGATTGTCCTTCTTCTCATCATCAGTCATAAAGTCATCCCAACCAAGAACAATATCCCGGTTACAAATGAAACAGTTGGCTTTGTTGTCAGTCATTCCACCACTTCTCCTGCTCCAATTCCTTTTCAGTAAAAATTTTCTTTGTACGGCAATCTATACAGGTAACACCACGATCACCGTCAGAGGTAACAAAAGAATTCCAGCAATGACCATCCCAACGGACACCCATTGACTTCCACTTTAGTTTGCGAATAAAACATTTCAAACGTTTCATAACATCTCCTTGTTAGTTAGAGCAAATCGCTCCTCACATTCAACGATTTCAATTCCGATTTCTTAACCCAGAAATAGTTTGACTTATGCAACAAAGCCGGAGTGTATTCCTTACGGAATTCACGCTCCGACTTATCAAGCCCAATCTTCTGACAATCCTCAGCCAGACAGTAATCATAACCAGCGTCGAAACGCTCATCAGAATACTCTGACTTACAGTAACTACATACGGCCATCAATCACCTCTATAAAGCCAAAGATTCCCGTACATGATTTGTAAGGTATCAAATTCATCTTGCGTGATCACTTTGTTAATAAGTGCTCGTCTACAAAAAGAATAAGGAGTACCATAGTAAAGATCTTCTTGAGCATTTTCCCGTGCCCAAATAAGAACTTTTTCTCTAAGGTCGTGGTTATTCATCATCATCATCTTTCATCATTTCATCCCAACATTCAGGATGAGTGCCTGAAACCAATTGCTCACGAATTTCTATGTTCAAATCAGGAAACGCATCCTGAATCAAATACCCTTCCGTCCACTTATAAAATCCCTCAGCATCAACGACAATTTCACCATACTCCTTACAGTGAAAACATTGCGGAGTGCTAATCGTTACTTCATCAATCATTTCAGATTCCTTTCTGAACGACTTCGTCAATAAACGGATTATTGTATTCTGGCATATCAGCCGTCTTGTAAATGTAAATCGAATGATAAGCGTCCTCGTAAGCCTTATGCAAACTTCTAGCATAACGAGATTCCGAAAGGAATTCCTTAGCGAAACGCTCAGTCCAACCGTAACGCTTCATCAAAGACTTGATCACTTCTTCTCTATTCACTTTGCCATCTCCTTCTTCAACTTCATGGCTTCATAGCATTCATTTGCCATTTCACCAAACCGATCAGAATCTTTTTTGTATTGCTCAATCTTCCGCTTCACCAAATCAATTTTCCAAAGCAGAAACGAAATCTCATCATTGCACTTAGAAGCACGCTTCAGATTATTCTCAGAAATATTCAAATAGCTTTCAGCCATCTGAACATTTTGCTCATCAGTCTGCTTCATGACTTTTTCAAGAATATGCTTCTTCACAGTTTTACCTTCACTTCCTTCTGATTACGAATTTCCAAAACAGTACGGCTACGAATACCCCAAATCTCAAGTTCACGGTCAATGTAAGCGTGCTGCTTAGCCAAAGCAACAGCCTTAATCTTTGCTACTTCCTCATAATCTTCTTCGGTCAAATCGCCATAACCACGATCTTTCCAAAACTTATCGCTAAGGTTAGGCTTAGTCCAAGAAAGAATCGGTTCCCATACAGGAAGCTTTGACTTACCCTTACCACCACCACGACGAGAAACAACAACGTCATCCTCATCAATAATCTCAAAATCAAAGTCAGTCATGTCATTCTCCAATCAGTTACCCGGACGGTTAGAAATATTAATAGTCTCATTGCCAATGCGAGCGTTATTGTCAATGTTAGCGACACAGACAGCGTTAGCACGATACAAACCCTTAGGCTGAGCGCAACGCTGAGCGTAATCTGAACCGTCAGGCCGAACCGCAGTCGTAATCAAAGAGTTGAGATAACGCAAAAACGATGACAACTCTACACGCTTGCCGATATCTGTACACAATACATAACGTGTTTGATATCCGTCACAAACGGTAAAGTAAGACTCAACAATACCGTAATCTGAACCACGAACAGTAATCCGTTCACCGATCAGTTCATTTGCCCGTTCCATTAGACGATCCACAACCGTACCCCTTCTATTAGCCAATACATTACACAACAAATACCCTGACATAATGTCTGACCATTAGGCTGACAAATAGGTGAGGCATCTGCTGACATAATGTCAGCCTACCAGACGGGAATATGGTGAATCAAGTGAAAGAACTAAAATCATGATATAGGTCAGAGAATCACAGGGAAAACGAAACTCTATTAACGTTAAAGCCCCGCTCCGGGTTTAACGTTAAAACCCCAACATTTTTAACGTTAAGATCTTAGCGCAACTAGTAACGTTAAAACCGACATAATGGGTAACGTTAAAGGCGACATTCGGGGCGTAACGTTAAAGACACCCGTATATTTTTTACTCAATCTATTAGAAAATTTAATATACGTTCCGAACCCAGTAACAGGCTCTAGGAAGTAACCAATTTCCTAATCACTTTTCAGTTTTTACGACAGTATCTAAGTAATCCAGCATTCTTCCTTCATACTTCATCCTGCCAAGATGTAAAAGTTCAATGGATGGATCAACCCAAACATCACCACCAAGTTTTTGCCAATAACGACAGAATCCATAATCTTCTGACAGCAGGCGATTAGTTTCATCATCAATATACGCATCAAAGAAGTTGTAAGTCCACTTCTTTTCCTCTTGAGTTAAAGAACCAGTATCATCAGTAAACTTCAAATGTGGATAGGCTTCAATCATCTGCTCAATAACAGTTCTTTTGATAAGCATAAATCCAGTGCCTGCATCGTAAATCCTTAAAGCACCATTTTCTACACTAATTTCACCAGCCCCTGACTTAACAGGATTGATTACATATCTCATACTCTTAGCCATGAGATCATTTGGCTGATGACCAGATGTAACTAGTTTATGAATCTTAGTCCAATCGAGAGCCTTGATCGGATACGAACCAGTCATAATATCCTTATTATGCCACAACATCTTAACAAGATCCTCATAGTCAAAACCAATATCGGCATCAATGAAGAGCAAATGTGTAAAATCTTTATTGGCCATAAACTTCGCTACAAGATTGTTTCTAGCCCTAGTGATCAAAGAGTCTGAAACTGTACTCAATCCAAACTTTAGACCTAAATCCTTAAACCCCATCGACATCTTTATGATAGACATAAAAAAAGGTTCAGTAACCTGTTGGTCATAGCATGGTACAGCAATTAATGGATACCAACCATCAACTTGGTCACGGTTAATTTCAATTTTTTGTTCGACTCTTTCAAGCATATGTAAATTATAGCAAAAAAAAACCCCGACCCTTTGACGGGCCGGGGAAAACTTAAGAAAGTTTTTTTATGAATTAAATCAGGAACTACGTGAGTTACGCTTAGAAGTTGTCTTTGCTCCTGCCTCTGAAGCATCAAGACCAACTTCTTCCTCAGTATTAAGAGTTGAGTCAAGGCTACCGGCATTGGTAGCCTTAAAGTACAACTTATTCTCATCCTTATCGAATCGGATAATCACCTTAAAGCCATGCTTTTTAGCCTGCGCACGAATACGCTGTTGCATTGAGTTATAGGCGTTACCTGACTCAATACCATCAATGCAGAAACGCTCACCCTTAGTTGCTGAGTCACGCAATGCACTAATGATTTCCTGAAGTTCCTCAGAAACTCTACCCTGACGAGTAATCTCTGGGAAATGGTCTACTTTGGAAATGCTGAACATTAATGTTCTCCTATTGTGTCGCTCACCATTTAGGTGAGGGTTTAGCGGATGAAACGGATGCCTCATCCGGTGAAACACAGACTAGCGGACAAGACTCCTGACTCAATGCACCTGCAATAAGATTCTGAAAAAATTTTTTAATGCCGCACCTAAACGTCGGTTCAATCACTCAGCGCTTGTTTCTTCGTCATTGCCCACCAGTTCTCTGATGGTATTTGTGAGTCTATTAACGACTGATTGAAGAGCAGATAACTCAAGGCGTAACCTGCTATTTTCCTGACTCAAAGAGTCAAGGAGGTCTTGAGCATCGACCCTCAGCAGTTCTTCAATATTTATAGATTCTCTAGCCATAATGATCCTTCTTTCCTTGTATTAATATCTTCAAATTGATTTGTTACTTGGCTAAGTTCTTGAACTTTTCCGAACTCTGGCATTTCATCATCAAATTCGAAGTCACTCTTAGGATACATTATTTCAACGTCAATTTCCGCATCAATGCCAATATTTTTTATACAGCCAGCGACAGCACCAGCAAGAGCATCAGCCAAATCCTTAGATCCAGTAGATGGGTGATCAATTTTATTATTACCAAACAGTTTTAACTTTAACAACTCTTCTTCAACAAGAAGATCATTCCAATATCCACGAATACGAGTGTCATAGATAGCAGTTAATAAAGTATCATAATCAGACTTCTTAACGCTATGGAAGTCTGCGTTGATTCCTTGCGCTCTTAACGACTGAATCATTTCAACAGATTGCCAGCGGTCAAACGTAACCAAGCCAACTTGAAATTTACGACACAAATCGACAATCATTTGTCTTACAGCGGCAAAGTTGATTTCATTACCAACACTTGCCTCCCAAGAGTAAATTAAATCCATATTCACAACAGGCAGGGTTTCTGGCCCCATAGAAGTTTGAATTTCTTTAAAACCACCACTAGAAACCATACACAAAGCCGCACGGTCACGCTTTAAAGCAAGGTCAACATGAATAAATCTAGTTTTACCATCACTACCATTAAACCAAGGTTTAAATGTGCCATCATCTTCATTTACAGGGTCATCAGAATAATGGAACGCTTTTCTAACTAGATCAGGATCTCTAAAGTAAGCATCAATCATATTAGGAGGTTCACACTCAAACCTCATCTTTGCTTCTATTGGATTGCGAATATATTCTGATTCCAATTGATGACGTTCAATGGTTGGATTAACGTCCCAAGTAGCAGCCTTAATTGTCCAAGTTTTAGGCTCACTTTTTTCATTTGCGTCATTAAATCTTGTTTCAATAAAGTCACCTTTATATCGTGGGAACGATAGTAGAATAACTTTTCCAACATCTGGAAAACGAGACATAACTGATAACTTACTCATGTTATAAATAGCAGAAGCCGAACCTTTAGATCTAATTTCACCTTTAAGTTCAGCATCAGTCTTAAACGCTGCGATTTCGTCAAGGATTACAGTCATAACTTCATAACCCTCCCAACCTTCACTTTCAGAGTGACCAGAGAAACACCTAACAGGTCTAGAGAAGAAAAAGATTTCAGAAACTCTAGGCTCAAATCCAACTTCATTAAAGAACGGCGACGATAGCAATAAGTTCTTCAAAGGCTCAAAGAATACTCGCTGAGCCTGCTGAGCGTTAACAGCAAGGTTCAACAAGTCGATATAAACGCCATTAGCCTTACCGTAATAATTTAGCGGATCTCTTAAACAATGCATCAAGTACGCAGTATACGCAATTGAGATTCTTGCACAGTGATCCTTACCACTGCCCTTCCCAAGCATACAAATAACTTCATTGTCAGTGTACTTGTTATAGTAAGCCTCACCCTCTTCTTCACCCATCAACTTTTGCAACGTAGTTTTTTTAAAGATTTGTGTGGAATGGCGCACAATCTCTAACTGGATCGGGGATAATGGGGGAAGTGAAAGATATTTCCGATCCTGAACAAAAGTCTGAATATCAACAGGTTCCTGTTCAAGTTCTTCTTGACGTAATAATCTGTCAAAGTCTTTAAATTCTAAATTGACTCCAAGAAAGTCTGACATATAATCTCAACCTTTATTTGCACCATTTTAGGTGCCCAATTTTTGGGCTTTTAATCAACGATCTCTGCATCATACACTTCCCTATCTGGGAAGGTGTCTTCTTGATTCATAATTTCAAATGCAAGAGATAGTTCTTTTCTTACTTCTTCAGCAATATCTGGGTGCTTAGATATTACATCTCTTAATATTCTAGAGAGAATCTGATTTACATTCTCTGCTTTCTGCATTCTTTGAATATATTCTGCGTCGGCATTATTCCCACCGCTTAGCAGTTTGTGCAACTGTGCCTTTTTAGTTGCAATATCACTTGCTAACTTTAAAGCCTGAATTCTTTGTGCGACCATTCCATGATCAGTAGCAATAGAAACAGTTTCCCATGCTTCTTTACTGATTTCATCAAATTCATCTAATGCCTTTAAGGTATTGTATTGAAGTTTTTCTAAAAAGTAAGGATCACTGTCTGCCTGTTGGGAGACTAGAGTTTTGTATTGCTCTATGTAATCTTTAACTTTTGAAACATTCATAGACATAAGGGATGCAATCTCATGATTCTTGTATCCCTTTACATGAAGGATTCCTACTTCCTGAACATCCTTCACTTCATCTAAAATTGTTTTTCGGCCTACTGATTCCAGATCTGACATATTCTATCTTTATATTCTTTAACAACAGAATTCCAAGAATATTCCTTATGAATAATTGTAGCACCTTTTAATGTATGCCGCTTGACTTCTTCATAATTATTAACTACATAAATCATTTTATCCATCAAGTCATCCATGCTTGGCTCTGCCCATTTCCCTCCACAGTTATATATTCCAGCCATTCCTTTATCTGACCATTTAAAATCTAATGGAACAGAGAGTTCAGCATATTCTTCGCAAGAAGTAGCATTAGTACAAATAGTCGGAGTTCCACAACCTATGGAATTAAACGGGATCATGCCCCACCCTTCCCCCATAGTTGGATAAATCAAACAATGAACAGATCTATAGAGTTCACCTAAATCTTCTTCTGATATTTCATAATCAATAACTTCAACTCTATTATGAGAACTTACTGGACCCAAGTTCATTACACCATCAGTAAATCTAGCGTCAGGTGGTCCAATCGACTTTATGATTAATTTAAAGTCTTTATTAGATCCGTATGTTTTTAAGAAAGCATCAAAAGCCATCTGTGTATTTTTTCTTGTCGATGGACTTCCAACATGTAAAAAAGTAAAGGGTCCATCTGGGACAGACTCTGATGGATAAAAATATTGAGACTCAATACCTAATTTAAAAGACCTGACGTTCTCATGCCCCGTGTTCTCCTTAAAGACCCCACACGCCCACTCAGAGGTCGTCCAGACCTCATCACAGTCGTTCAGTCGTGGAACCCAAGAACTCGGAATTTTTGTTGTTTCCCAATAACTGAAGCCAATATTGTAACAATCACCAAGTTTATAATCTACTGGTAGACAGTTATTAATCATAATATCTTGGTTTCCAAATTTAGGTGTCGGGACAAACTGTATCCCATCATTTTCAGAGACTAGCAAATCATATTCGTCAAAGATACCACTACGCAAAATATCCTCTGTTTTTACAAGAGGTAGACCTTCTCTTGTAAGCCCAGAGGATATTTTACTTGACGCATAACCATAGCCATCAGCCATGCTCTTTGACAGCGCTCTCCATACTATCTTGTTCTGCGTCTTCATTTTTAACTCTATAAAGAATGTATTCTCCAAGTTCAGAAATCTTCTCAAAAGATTCCTGTACTTTATTAATGATCATATCCCTCCTTTCAAAGAAATCGGCGGTAATGCTCAGCAATGGAACACTATCATATATTTTCTCAGTTTTCAGGTGGTATTATGTTTTTCTTAAAATTATTCTTTGCTAAAAACAAGCTTTTTACCAATCGAAACAGCCTGCTCATTTAACTTATCATAATCATACCCGTGCTCTTTGACGTACTGAACTCTATAGTTAAACCATCCTTGCACAGCACGCCAAAACTTCGGGTCCGTCATCCGCTCCAGTTCTTTCAATTCCTCATCATTCAAAAGAAAAGAAAGAACACCCAAAGGCATGTACACAACCATGTCATACCCCGAGTCTTTACCCTCTGTGTATTCTTTTAATAAATCCTGAAATGACTGAACAATCTTCTTAACAGCAGGGCCAGAATAATAGTCAATATTGCCATGAGCATTACGAATCCTCGGACAATAATCATCGACCGTCGTAACCGTCCCAAAGGTACGACAAATCATTGGTCTAAAACCATAGACCGTACAGCCATCTTTAAAGAATACACATTTACGCTTTGTCTCACCACCAACCTGCCATGTTTCATCAAACATAGCCTCTCTCAATGAAGCAACAACGCCATCCATCCACATATCAGCAAACTCTCGGCCTTGATCTTCAAGATACAAATAATATTGTTGTCTCAACTTAAAAGCAATATTTGCACACTCGGCCATATGAATAGTCAAACCAATAGTGCAACACTGACCAGACCCAAGACATTTGTACTCAGTCTCATTCTGCTGAGCCTCCAACATCCTGACCTGATTATAAATCATATCCAACTTAGCAAAAGTTGTTATATCTTTAGTAGTGACAGACTTCCTCACCTACCCATGCCTTTCTTCTTGATCTGATTCATCTTACGCATCTCACGACGCTTTCTCTCAACTTGTTCCTGCATAGGAGACTTGGGGCGACGCATACTTGTTTTTCCTAAACTACGACCTTTACCTCTGTATTTTAATAAGTCATACTTTGCTATCCAGTTATAAACAGCCTGAGGAGTGACTTCAATATTGTAAGAATCTTTTAATTTTTTACAAATATCGGTAAGGTTCATGCGTCGCTTGACGTACATATCGTACAGCCATTGCTTATCTTTGTAAGGCTCCATTGCCATATTCAATATAATACCATAGCGCAATACCAATTGCGTCGTTTATGTCCTCATCCTCAGTAGCCCCACCACAAAAATCATCAATAATTCTTCTTACACGGTCTTTACGCTCCTGAGTTAAACGTTTTTGTATCCCTTTAGAGCCAAACTCTTGTTCAATTTTAATTTTGTCCTCTTTAGAAACATTCTTGTATCCAATTTTATTTTTCCAGATAAGAGGATTGATATCAACAACGCTATCACAATACTCATCTAACACACCCCAACTATAACCAATGATATAAGAAATAATTCTACTAGACTGAAAGTTCTGAATATAGACGGATTGCTCAATAGCCGCATGTCTAAATGAGTGGTCTTCCCAGACATTGTAAAGCCCTCTTCTAATCACAGATAACTTGCTAGAAATTTCTTTTTTATCTCTAAAGTCAATTTTCCCAGTATCAACAATATTGAATGAACTTCCATCAATATCAAACACACACCACGCTAGTGAGTGTGATGATGGATCAATAGCAATGACTTTTTTAGACTTCACAGAATTTAAAAGTTTACTTAAACTCATCTCTAAGGGACTGCTCATCCCACCCCCAAGAAACTAGCCTTCTTATGTATCTTTCTCTTTTACACCTTTCACAGATATCCTCCGAATTATATGAAGAAAGAATTGTATTGCACTTTTGAGTAACACATACCCTTTTTTTATTTTTTGACTCTTTCTTTTTGTAATAATTCTCAAGCAGTTTTCTGTTTGTGACAATTCTCCTGCAATCTGGGGAACAAAAGATCGCATTATACGTTTTGGGTGTAAAGACTTTTCCACATGCCTCGTTTTTGCATGGAATTGCATTAAAATGATTCGTACTCCTCAACATCAGTCTCCGACCAGCACAAGTCTGCTAAGTCACACCTAGCACAGTGCTTAGAAGTACGCTTATAAGGACGATCTGGCTTTATGCCATCTTGAACGGCCTTATAAATTTTTCTATACTTCTTAAACAGTTTATCAAGAAAAACGTCGTCACGTTCGATATAGATAGGTAAAATTTGTTGATTATTTTTGTTTTCATAAATAACAAATCCACTATCTAAATTCAAACAATGCATGTAAAGATTAGCCTGACGAACATGATCATCTGAAGGCTTATGAGATAACTGCCTATACTGGAACCCCTCGGCAGAAATAGATTTCAACTCAATAAGTTTATGACCATCTAAATCAATAATCCCATCCGCTGTACCCTGAATAGGAGGATCATCGTTACTAACAGGAAATTCCTCTTCAACAAGAATTCCCAGACCCCTAAAATACTCATACAAACGATCATGAACCCTGTGACCATTATCAAAAATACGATACGTCTGAGGACTAAACGAAGGCGTATACTCAACCCCATCAAACATATACCACCAATATCTAGCACATTGATTAGTAGAACTAGGGCGGAAATAATCAACCTTTTTGTAGATAGGTTCATTGCGTTCTTGAAGATGTTCATCAATCTTTTGAACTAGTAAGTCCTCTAACTGATTTCCAGTTAATGGTTCAGACTCAACTATAGCCTTCTTTTCTGGCTGAGTATTACGAAGGGCACCTAAAGATTTCATTGCACACCATTCCTTGCAGATAGTTTCAAAACGTTAATATTTTCGCCTAAAGCTTCGTACATTGTTTTCCAAATGTCATTAATAAATTTATCTTCCATGTCCATCATGCTAGATTTTCTTTTAAACATTTGAGATTTTACAATCATTGTTGTTCTATAAGCGGCAAGTTGATTAGCATAACGAATCGCTTGACCACCAACATAATGCTCCGGCCTCTCAATGATGTCATTAACAATCTTCATGCACTCAACAAACTCTTCGGCTTGATCGCCCATTGCTTCTTTGATTGTATCAATATCAATAATAAAGTTGCTCAATTATTCTTCCTGTCTAATATAATGGAAAACAAATCAGTCTTCCTGAGGGACGGGGGGTGAAGTAGATGCCATGTTAGCACAGCCCATCCAAGAAAAGTCGGTATAGAAGTAGTCTTTCTAAAGAGGCCATTCTTGAATGCCGTGGACATCGTTTGATGACGACTAGACATAGCCCAGTAGTCATACATAACAACTACCACAGCGGTAGCAAACCATCCAATTATTCCGTGCTTCTCAATCCTCTTCATAATTATATTTGCGTTCTATAATTATGTCCTCTGCTCTTTGCAAAAATCCATAAACCAACTCTTCTTCAGAAATGTCTTCGTAATAAGGCATTCCACTTATAACACCAACAACATAATAAAACGCTGTTTCATACAGTTCTTCATTCGTAATCGGAGTCACGGATCAATTCCTTAAACACTTCCCAATCAATTATAGCAACCTTAGTATCAGAATCTTCGCCCAAAACAACAGATATGCAAGGATAACGATACTGACTTCTCCAAGCATCTTTTCTATGCTTAATCCAAGCAGTTCTGCTGAGAGTAAAAGAAGTTCCATTATGCTTGTAGTCTAATAGGAACCTATGAAACGTAGCGTCACCTTTCATAAAACCTCTGCCAGAATTTTTAACCGGCTTTGCTTTATCACGCTTTGCTTCTTGATTCTCATCTCTCTTCATACTTCCTCCTTAACTAACTAAAACTTTATAAATATCTTCCATTTGATCTTCTGTAAGTTCTATATTGCTAGTGCCATTCCACTTTTGTTCACCATAAGAATACCATGCACCACGGCGCTGAATAATATCGTTCTCTACCGCCATTTCAATTAGTTCACGCTCAACATCAATCCGCCCCTCTTGAGGAAGAACATAATAGTATCCCTGCGTGCCAATTGTAGGCAACTGCTTAGTCTTCTCAATAGTCCATGTAGCACGCTGACTCGTAATCTTATTTGTACGATCTTCACGCTCCATCTCTTTCTGTGACATAGACAAGAACAACTTGATAATATTATGCATGTTGTGATGAACTGTATTACCCATCTTAGCCTTCATAACAGCATACATACCGCTTAGATCTACAGTCTGGTGTGCAACAAAGAGCATAATGTTCTTCTCCTTGTGCAAATGATTAACCAGTTTCTGCAAGAAATAACCCTGAGATCTGGCCTGCAAACCCATCGCTTTACCGCCATCAGGCTTATCATAAAACTCTTCTTTAACAATATTAGAAAGACTGTCAAACAAGAAGATATGCTTTTCATCTGGGTGATTAAGATATCCAATCAAGTGCCTAAGAATGTCTTCTACTACAGTAGACTGAACCAAAACTACATCTTCAACATCAATACCGCACTTGGCCGCATACTCTTCAGAATACGAATACTCAGAATCAACAATGATCGGTCGATAACCCATCTTCTGAGCCTCAGCAAGAATTCTGAAGCACATAGTCGTCTTACCAACAGAGGGTGTGCCCCAAAATAAATGAGTTGCCCCAGTATATAGACCACCACCTAATGCTCTATTTAATCCAATACTAGGTGTAGGAATAATCTCATGAGTCGGAACTAAGTCCCCTTTTCTTTTATCTATAAATAACATAAATCTCCTTAGTTAGTTGGAACTGCTATCCAGTTGTCACCCCATACGTTATCACATTCGTAGCCAAGATTGGCGAGCAATTCGTGAGAACTTATGGAAGATTCTTTACAAGTTTTATGATTTGACTCATAACTAATAACTGGACGATATTTTTCTATTGTAGAAAGTGCGCCTTCAAGAACAAGTGGCTCATAACCTTCAACATCTATCTTTATAAAGTCACAACCTGTTAAAGATAAACTATCAACAGTAATCATATAAGCAGGCTCTCCGCCAGACCCAATTTGAATTCCAGCAAGGTTATACATATCTTGACCACCGTAACTAACATTCTCGTAACTGTTAAGGCCATCGGTTGAGAACGAATTCATTTCAACAGCCCCAATTTTATTACCGACAGCATTGTTCAAGCAGAGAACGCTTTTATAACCATTGCTTCTCAAATTCCTAACAAGTAGGCGATACAACATTGTTTGTGGTTCAAAAGCGTATATCTTACATTTAGAATTCAATGATTTGTAAATCATCGAATGAGATCCACAGTGAGCACCTATATCAAGAATTACTTTAGATTTTAAAATAAAATCTTTCAAATAGCTTATAACATATTCTTGCTCAAAGAACAAATTGTGTTCTTTTTGTTTGACCATTTCTTCGTCATTCTCATAGTAAGCAATCTTGCCATATTCGTTTTCAATATAAATGCACCCCGGCTCAAGCACTTGACTTCACCAGCCCTTTTCTTTCAATATAATTCTCCACTGTTATTAAAGAATTATCATTTTCCAATGTATAAGAATCAAGCCTGACCGCATCGTCCCAGTCTTTTACATCTTTCAACTTAGCGGCGTGCCAACCAGTCTTCCCAATCAAATGTCTCATCTTAGCATACAACATCGGGAAAACAACAATCTTAATTATCCTTTCACCGTCCCAAGCATAAAGGTTAGCCATATCCTTGCCTTTAGCGGTAGTAAAAGTCCTCGCACTCAAAATGTAAAGCAGACTTCTCTCAGAGTTAGAATCACCAAGACCAGTATCATACAACCATGAATACTCATGTTCTTTGCCTTTAGATCGCAACTTCACAAGATCATACAACTCACTATCTTTATAATCGTAAGCATCGCAATACATATGCAATGTACGATCACCAATCAAACAATATAGAAAGTCCCTGTTGGCAATTTCAGCATTCCTGTCACAAAATATGCTGACAGATGAAGATTCATCTTCAATCTCAACTCTCAAATATTTTGGTGTCTTTTTAGTAGATCTAACAACACCTTTAATAATTCTGAGTTCTGAATAGACTTCATGGAACCCCTCTATAGATTCAACAAACTCATCCATCTCATTATCGCTATCGGACAAGCCGGAAGCAAAACCAAGAATTGGCAAATAGTATCTTTCATGATCATAGCCAGAATCATGCCCAACCGATTGGAAAGCGCCGACCTTCTCCAAACTCTCCTTGAGAGGAGCCTTCACATGCCTCTTAGAGCACTTATTAATGAATTCGTCGTATGATCCGTAGGGGCGATGCTTAAAAATTTCACTAATTGCGCTGTTACCGCATCCGCTTACATTCCTTAAACCAAAACGAATCCCCTTACTATCAATAGTGAAATATTCACCAGAAAGATTGACATCAGGTGGCAAAATAGCAATACCTAAACGCTTAGCCTCCATTAGATAAGCAGTAATCTTGCCTTTCTCAGACTCGTTGTAAAGCATTGACCACACAAATTCTTTTGGATAGTTGATCTTCAACCACATAGTCTGATATGAGAGCATAGAGTAAGCAACAGCGTGCGACTTATTAAACATATACAAAGCCGCAAGTTCAAAATCAGACCAAATCTTCTCAGATTGCTTGCGAGTCAAATACTCGTTATTACAGAACTTCTCCCTGTACTCATCAAAGCCAGCCGCATCACGCTTCTTACCAATAATCTTACGTAACTTGTCAGCCTCAGACCAAGAGAAACCTGCCAGAACAACAGCCATCTGCATCAACTGCTCCTGAAAGATAACCGTTCCATAAGTCTCTTCAAGAATATCTTTTACAACCTCATGAGGATACTTAGGAGTCGCATCACCCTTCTTACAATCAATATACGCTTGACCCTGAGAAAGAAGAGCGCCCGGACGTACTAATGCATTAGAAACAACCAGATCATTAAAATCATCAATCCCCATACGATCAATAAGATTCCTGTAAGCAGCGGCATCAGCCTGAAACACACCCACAGTATTACCTTCATTAAAATTCTGAAAAACCGCAGGATCATCAAGGCTAAGCGACGCATCAGTAACATCAACACCGTAAATCTCCTTAATCTTAGAAATACAATCCTTAATAACTGAGACCGTCTTTAACCCAAGAATATCAACCTTGATAAGACCAACAGACTCAGCATCCTCCATATCAAAAGAAGTCACAATCGACCTATCACTACCAGAAGAACCCTTGCGAGTCTCCACAGGACAAATATCAGTCAATGGGACAGACGAAACAACCATACCAGCCGCATGAATACCAGTATTCCTAACCCTACCCTCTAGCTTCTGAGCAATAGGCAAAATATCAGGATACTTCTTAATAAACGTCTTGCCTTTATCAGTAGACTGCAACTCTTCTAATGTCTCAAAAAACGGAGTAACACTATTTGTCTCATCAAAAGGAACCTGAAAAACCCGTGAAACATCTTTAATGACAGACTTAGGTTTAAACACACCATACGTCGCAATAGCCGCAACATTCTCAGCACCCCAACGATCAGACAAATACTCCTTCACACGATCACGTTGCTTATCCTCAAAGTCCAAATCAATATCAGGATAATCATTACGATCAGGATTAATAAACCTAGCAAACAACAAATCGTACTTAATAGGGTCAACCTTAGAAATATCCAACACAAAAGCAATAAGGCTACCACCAACAGAACCACGACCAGTACCACGACCAACATCATTCATGTCAGCCCACTTAACCAAATCCCAAACCATCAAAAAATAGTCAGAGAACCCAAGACCCTTAATAATCTCCAACTCAGAATCAAGACGCTCACGATACACATCATCAACAAGCCCCTTATCCAAAAGCGCAAACTCACACACCTCACGCAAATAGTCATCAGAATCCAAAGACTTTATGTACTTAGGCAACAAGTTCTTACGTTTCTCAATACGAGCAGAACACTTCTCAGCAACCTCAACCGTGTTCTCCAAAAACTCAGAACTATCATAACCCTTCTCCCTAAACCAAGACAAAACCTCATCAGCAGGAGCAACATAAGGATTAATCTCATCAAACCGTAAAAAGCGATCAGGATACATCTGATTCAACTTATCAGTAACATTACCAGTACAATGAGCATTTTCCCTAGCATGGCGAGCCTGACCAGCATTCAAAGAAGGATACTGCGACACCATCAACAACACTTCCTCATCATGAGCATCATGAGCAGTAGGAAAATGACAATCAGCAGTAGCAACAACCTTCTTACCGAACGACGACGCTAAATCAATCAACCCATCATTCAACGACTTAGGATTCCAAGCCTGAACCTCATAATAAAAATCGTCACCAAAGATCTTAATAAACCGCTCAGACAACCTCTCAGCCTCAGCATGATCACCACGCTCAATCGCCTTAGAAATCGCACCACCCATACACCCCGACAACGCAATCACATCGCCATCAACAAGACTATCCAACAACTCAAAATCCATACGAGGCTTATAATAAAAATTATCCTTCCAGCCCACCTGATTCGCCTTAAACAACTTCTGCAAACCATCATTATTCTTAGCCAACAAAATCAAATGAAACCGCTCATACTTAGAATCAGAATCAGACTCAATAGACGGCACAAAATACGCCTCAATACCAAACAACGGACGCACACCAGAACGATCACACGCATCCTGAAACTTTAACACACCACCCATAGTCCCATGATCAGTAATAGCCGCCGCAAACTGACCATTAGAAGAAGCAATACGAGCAATATCCTCAGGACGAGACATACCATCCAACAAAGAATACTCCGAATGGCAATGCAAATGAACAAAATCAGTCATTTGGGATCTCCCTCACACACGCAAAAAGCAAAACAGCCCAAGCAATACCAACCTTCCAATTCCACAAAAACATAAAAACAATAGGCGACAAAAACAAGAACGTCGCCCAACCCGGCAACAACATATACTTCCTATCAGACGACCTAGGCATCAACAACAACCTCCAACAAAGAACCAACAGAAGGAAAATCCTCCCAGAACTCAGAATTATACCAAGCCCTCATCAACAAACAATCAACACCAGCATCCCTCAAAGCACGCACCTCATACGGATTATCCTCAACCATGACATCAGCCTTCAACTTAATAGCAAGATCAGACTTAGAACCCATATCCGCAAAAAACAAATCAGAATACTGCACACCCCACATATCCAACCACGGCCTAGCCCAACGCCTAGCCGAATCAGAATAACGAGCAGTCACAAAAAACACATCATGACCAACAGACCACCAATCATTCACCGCATACCAAGAATCAACAAACGGCTTCAAATTCTTCCAAAACACCGGAGAACCAAAAATCTCCCGAGTCAAATCATCCTCAAAAACACTCACAACCCAATGAGCATAATCAAAATCAGACAACCCACGAACATCTAGTTCTCTATTAATTCCGGCCACAAGATCGGTGACAACACCATCAAGATCAAGACAAATAGTAGCCATAACAACCTTTCCGTTGGAGGTGGGGGGATTGCTCCCCCCACACAACCAACAATCGCACCGTCGAGATTACCAACTGTCGTTATTAAGATCGCCAGTAGTCAAATACTGCTTCTGCTTCTCATAACCGAGAACCATATACACATTGTCCAACTGGTGCATAGTAAGGCCAGCGATGCTAGGATCTGGATCACTCTGACCGAGAGGGATAAGGCTATAATTAGTGTCCTGAGCGCCAGAACCAGTACGGCCATACTTAAAAGTCTGATTCATAATCGAACCAAATTCCTTAGCGTACTCCATCAACATAAGACCAACATGGCGCTGATTGAAAGTAGTATCAAGGATACGAGGTTCCCATGTACCATCAATCTCAACCGCAATGTTAATCAAAAGGTGAGGCTTAGGCTTCCAACGACCATCCTGAGCAATTTGCTCTGTAGCCCAACAGCGATAACCATGCTCTGCTGACTGGGCGGTCGAAGCACAACGCCACTTCCAGTTAATCGGTGAAGTAACAACCGGAACAATAATTCCAGTACCGGCTTCTTCATCGTAATTTTTTGAATCTTCAGTTAGTTCCTGACGGAATCTAATCTTATATGTATCACCTGACTGAAGGTTAAAGAACTTCTTTGCACCTCCAGCAGAACTCCCAGACTTAGGGATGTTCTTCTCAATATCTTTTAATGTTTTAATGCTTGAAAATGTCATTTATAATCTCCTGTAAATAATTGCTTGCTTTCAAGGGCTTGCTTAATTTGTGTTTCTGTCATGTCGCCGGGATCTTTAAGACCATCAGGTATTTTGACGGTAAACATCTCTTTGCCACGACATTCATCAAGTATAGCACGCCTCATCTCCTCACCAGCGTCATCTTTGTCAGAAAATACTGAGATCGAATCAAAGTATTTTTTGATCATCTTGACTTGATTAAGAGATATCTTTGCACCAAGGGTAGCAACAACGTTGTGGTACCCAGCCTGTGCTATCTTAACAGCATCCAAACTACCTTCGCATATAATAACACTATCATATGCTTTAGCGTTTTGAATGTTGAAAAGAACTTCGGCCCTCTTGAAACCTTTATTATAAAGGTAGCGAGGTTCCTGCCAATCGTGAATTGCTCTACCAATTAGGCCCACAAGTTTATATTGAGGATCACGAACAGGTATAACAACCCTATCCTTAGTTTTAGAATAACCTATCTCAAAGTGCTCTAGCATCGACAAAGTGAAGCCACGATCAACGAGAGTGCTAAGGTGCTCTACATCATCAGAATCGTAATCAATCTGAACATTGTCAACTGACAACTCTTCTTCTTTGCGAAAAGCAAGAGCCATATCAAGTTCACGTTGAAGATTGATAGGATCAAGAATCCATTCACGACCATACGCTTTGCCAGTCATATGTTTATATAACTGTCTAAAATTACCCTTCTTGCCACAAGATGGGTTAAAGCATTGCCATAAACCTGTCTTTATATTTATATAGCAAGCAGGACTATTATGATTGTCGTGAAAAGGACAGTAGATAGCAACCTCAGTACCAGACTGATTATGAATCTCTACCCCTTGGCCATTGAGCAGATCTAAAACCGCTTTTTCAATATTACCTGTAGAAGTGAATTTGGAATTCAAAGATTTCTCTCTTTGGATCATAATCTGTTATCAGAGAAGTGTCAGAGAACTTACCGTGCTTACTTTGCACTTCATCCTCAACCCATGCTCTTAGTCTGATAATTGTCTCGATATCAACAGCCTCGCCTTTCTCAATGTGAAAGCAAGATTTCTTATTAATACCTTCCTTCATCATCCTACGTCCCATTCTTCTTTCCAATCTCCTGTTTCTAGATTCCATCTTAAGTAAAACCCAAAGTGAGTTGCCCTTCTGACTTTTCTAGACACCACCTGAAACTGATCTGAATTAAACTCACGGTGAATTGCTAGCACTAAGTCAGCGTCATAAGCCAACTGTTTAGACCAAGCAACCTCTTCTAGTTCAGGCGGTCTGTCCCCATGACCATCAGCCATAGTCACTGCCGCAACGTCAATGATTGGAACATTGTTCTTTACGGCAATCCTTTTAAACGCCTTCGACAAATTCTTAGCCTTCTCGGTCTCATTTCTGGCACCGGTAGCATCATCAAACAAACCATGATAGTCAAGAATAACCATATCCGGTTGATACTGATCAATTTTAGCCTGTACCATATTCTGATCGGCTGTCTCTAAGCCCTCAGAGGTAATCAAATAAATAGGTTGCTTCCCAGAGAAGGTTCTTTCAGCCCATGATTCATATGTATCAACAATGTCAGGATTCGCTTTTATCAGATCGGTATTGGTAAAGTGACCTTCGCCATTATTGAGAAGAGTGTCAAGACGCTGACCCTCTTGCTTCTTATTCATCTCAAGAGAGATAATCATTGGCCGATATCCAGCCTTCCATGCGTTAACTGCAAATAGTCTTGCAATAAACGATTTACCAACACCTGTCCAACCTAAAAGAACAATAAAGTCACCTTCTTGCCATCCACCAAAGGTTTTATCAATAACATCAATACCGCTAGGGATACCAACATATTGCTTATCGGGATTTAGTGATCGCTCTTTAAGATCATCATACCGATCA
>Ga0099848_1000412_pt1 | contig 20010 bp, 37 predicted proteins | sample CB_VirMetaG_3_FD_78179 | JGI IMG/M metagenome (GOLD analysis project Ga0099848, IMG submission 78179) | Freshwater to marine saline gradient viral communities from Chesapeake Bay - CB_1508_1S Viral MetaG | ecosystem: Environmental > Aquatic > Marine > Coastal | place: USA: Chesapeake Bay...
ATGGTAAGTAAAATTGTTAATAACTTTCTCACAGAAAATTTTCAATTCCCAACAATTTGTTTTATATTTATACTATAATTAATTAAACGGATATGGTACAATACACTAACAAGTTTCAGGTCGAACTCAAGAATGACCTACTAATGATTCGCAACGCGAAAGGTGAACTAATCAAAGCAATGACTGTTCCTGTATGGAACGCCGTTGAAAAGTTCAATGAGATGGTAAAGAAAGTTAAAGAATTTGAATCTAAGTAATATGAATACTTTACAAGAAACAATCGTTAAACGTAGGACCTCATCAAATACAGCCATACGCAACGCGCAATTACTAGACTGTGCTCAATTCTATGCCAAATATGAGAAATACATCGAGTGGGATGAGGTCTCAAATCTATCGGACTTCAACGACGGTATCGTCAACCTCATCTTCCATGGTACTGACTATCCAATAGCCATCATGTTCTCAAATGGAGACTATATCGACTGGGCATATTGTAAGTAACTTATCAATTTTTAAATAATATAAGAAATGGCAAAAACGGAAAAATTGCAATCTCGCTTAACACAAATCAACAAGGTACAGTACGCGGACGGTCTGTTCGATGCTCACAAAACAGGTACCCCTCTAGACGGTCTATTCAGTATTGACGGTGGAGTACCAAAGGCTACTAACTGGATGGTCGTTGGAGATCCTGGAGTTGGTAAGTCTACTGTTACCCTTGATATTATAGCCAATGCCCAGAAGAATGGTTCTAAGGTACTATTCATCTCGGCCGAAATGAACCAGGTGGATCTGTACCTTTACGTACAACGCTATCCTAAGTTTGGTAACCTGGATATCTTCTTTCCACAGGAACTCGCCGACGATGAAGATCCTCGCCGTGTACTTAATGAGATCCTGGATACTGGGTATGATCTGGTACTAATCGATAGTTTCATTGAACTACAACAGACTATCCGTGAACATGCACATATGACGAGTAACGGTTCTGAGAAGTGGCTATTGGATATGATGTACAAACAGAACCTTGGTCAGAACAAGGCAGGTACCTTTACCTCGTTCCTTAATATACAACAGGTTAACAAAGGAGGTACATTCGTAGGATCCAATAAACTGAAGCATATGACTACAGGTATGATGGAGATCCGATTTGTGGATGAACGCAGCCAGGATGAAAGGTATGTAGTATTCTCTAAGAACCGCCGTGGCCATGTAGGTAAACAAATGTTCTTTGACCTATCCGCTGCCGGAGATGTAGTATACGATACTGAACGATTCAAAAAGGCTGAAAGCCTAAAGCAATTGAAAAAGAAAGAAAAGGAACTGATCAAACAGGAAGGTTTAGAATTTGATAAGTTGTTTGGTCTGAATGGATCCGATGAGGTTGCCGAGTAAAATTGTTAATAACTTTTTGAAAAAAACCTCATCTGGATTTTCAAATCCCAAAAAATTGTTTTATATTTATACTATAATTAATTAAACGGATATGGTACAAACAATTTCAAACATCGACTTCAATTCAATGACTACTGAAGAACTGAAAGCTCTTCGTAGCCGAATTACCTCAGTATTAAACTACCGCTTTGGTAATGAACTTGCCGCTGCTAAGGCTCAACTATACGTAGGGGCAATCTGTAAGGTAGACCACCCTAAAGCATACGGTAAGGAATTCCGCGTAGAAAAGATTAATCCTAAGAATGTAATCTGCCGCGAAATTGGTAATGGCCATGCTAAATGGACAATCACCGCTTCAATGTTGGAAGTAATCAGAAGTACCTACGATAGCTACACTGATATTGGATAAATAGTATAGGTGAGAAAAACCTCATCGGCTAGGAAAAAACACTGAAACAAAAAAGTAAAAAAGCATATAAAAATAAATCACTAATATGGCAAATTTAACAACACTATCTACCGCTGCATTCGAACAGGCTAAGAAAGAAGCTATTGGTAACGAACTGATGCGAAAGGAAATCTCGCTATCTGAATTCAATGTGGTAGACAACAACCATATTGAAATTGACGGAGTCCGCATCGAGGTAACTGATAAGGCATTTGGTAAACTACTCGGTCGCCTTCGTATTCCAAAGGCATTCGCTAAACGATTCTCAGAAGGCTTCGGTAATGACGGTCTACGCCAATTGGTTACCATGATGAAAACCATGAAGTCCAACTATAATGACCAAACGGTTACCCTAATGGTGGATCCTTCTACTCGTAAGATTACTGATATCCTGCCTGCAGGGTATGCTGCTATCTCAAACGAATCATTCTTTGACTTCGCAACCCGTTATATTGACCAATATGGTCTGGGAGTAACCCACGTTGGATCCAATCCTTATGGTGGTGCCCAAATCAACTGCGTATCTAAGGACGGTATGTTCCATGTACCAGGTATGTCAAACGAGGTATTTAATACTGGAGTTACCTTCCGCAATACACCAACCAATGGATTGCAGGTATCCCCTTACCTTAGCCGACTAATCTGTACCAATGGTATGAGTTCCACCCAATTCGCAGAAACCTTTGGATTGCACCAATTCACGGATAAGAATATCAATGAATTCAATGAACATATGATCCGTATGGCGAGTACCGGTTTCCAACCAGTAGGATTGGCTGATACTATTAAGAAAGCCCACAATACAGACGCGAGTTTGGCTGAAATGCAAAAGGCTATGTCCAGTATCCTTTCTACTGATAAGGCTGTAGACTACGATTACGTACAACGGTATATACCAATTACCCGTTCAATGAAAGCATACGAAATGGCAGGAGCTGATCCTAATACCTTTACTGCTAACCAACTAAAGAATGCCAAGTCCGGTATGTCTGTCTGGGATCTAGTAAATGGTATGACCAACTTTGCCTCTAATGATACCAGGTATAGTATCGATGACCAGAAGATGGGGAATCTAATGATTACCGCTGGTAATATACTAACCAAAAAGCAATACGATACTGAAGGCCTCCTTACTGTGGATCCCTTCGCTAACCGTAGCCTACTGACCGAAGCCGAAGGTGCTCGCGTCCGAGGCGAAGCATAAATCCTGGTTTTTCCGTTTACCCCAGGTAGGGACCGCTGTAATGGTGGTCCCTTTTTTGTGCTCTAAATACTCTTGATAGGAAAACCGCTGTAGTGGTTTTATCAAGTTTCCGGGTAAACCGGGTATACCGGGCAAAGTATGTCCCTATTTTGTGCCCAAAAACACCCATATTTTGGGCTTCTAGAAAGGCCCTCTAGAGCAGCCCTCTAGAAAGGCCTATTTTGGGCCTATATTTCACACTATTTTGGGCTATATTGGGCATCTAGAGCCCATATACTGAGGTAGTAGCGGCCACAACCATCAAATTGTGTGTCTAGAAGGGTGTCTAGAGGCCCAATATAGCTCTATTTAGGGTATAATCGTCACTACCAGCCACAGCCCATCTAGCCTCAGCTATCTCACCACCAAGCCACTTTGCTAAAACACCCTATATAACACTCTAGAGCCCTACAGCCGTCTAGAGCCTAATTTACCTAATCTACCGCTCTAGAGCCGTAGTAGGGATATTCCATTATATTAGCCTGTACAGGCCTGTAGCGGGCCCTAGCGGGTAGTAGCAGGTAGTCAACCTTGTAGGGACAGTATCGCAGTAGTTCGTCTAGTAGTAGAGCAGGTCCTACCGGTCCCTGAGGGTCTATCTGTAGTAGTAGGGCCCTTTGGGCTATATGGGGCTAGTTAGGGCTACCATCCCTAGTGGGGCTATTTACCAGCGGTATGGCCCTAGAGACCGCGAAGGGAATAATACCCTCTAAGTGTATTTTTCTCTTGCCGCCAGCATGTGGGTCCGGGCTCATGAGCTGCCACAGACCAAAAAAATTCCAGCCGGAAATTTTGGGTACTTCTGGAATGTGAGTAACCGGCTATGTGATCTTAGCTCGTTTCTAGTCCAGAAAAAAACTAGCCTGAAAAAACCGTGAGCCGCGAAGTGCCCACTCTACTAGCGGACTCTGTCCGCAGACTACCCGCGGCCCTACTGGTGGTAACTTTTTTCCTGTGGCCCTTTCAGAACTCAGGTGGACCTGTTACTATTATACTGTAATACTACAATATATGAAACTACTATTCTGCAAGGACTGCGCCGATATCTTCCGGTTATACGTAGACCATCCCAAGACCTGCCACTGTGGCAAGACCACGGGACAGTACGAGGAAGACGGACTACACGCATGGTACTCAGGGCCTGCGATTCCATTAGGGTTTGCGAACTCCAGTTTTGTACATGCTATCCGTAACCAACCGGATAGGGATTGGGGTCGCGAGTTTACTGCCTTTGTTATCCAAAAGGATTGCGATACCTTTATTAAACAAGATAGGGACAATGCAATATAATTACTATAAGGCTACAATGAAAAAGGTTTTAGAAAAATGTGGATGGGTCTGCGCTAATCTAGTTATGGTAGGTCTGGTAGCAACTCTTGGCTGGGGGATTCTCCTGGCGATCGGAAATGCTTTTGGGGCTGGCTGGGTTCAGTGGCTGTTACCGTAGGGATGAAACTAAGTGGGGAATCCACAATATAATTAATATACCAAAAAGATACAGTATATGAACAACACAACAAGAGAACGCGGTAGTTATGCAAGGCTTAACTACATGCAAAAATTGGCAAACTACACTGGTCGTAAAAGACGTGGAGATGTGGCCTTAATTGCTGAAAGAACCGGTTACAGTACAACTCATGTATCAGATGTACTGGGTGGTAAGTACAGTAATGAAAGGATCCTAAACGCTGCTTATGATCATGCACGTGGCCGCAAGACTAACCTGTCTTGGATCGCCTAAATCTTGAAAGGGGGGTGGTTATATGGCTACCCCTCTTTTCCCTTTCTACGAGATCTTGGGCAGGATAGAGAACTGGAAAAAGGGGCTCTATGTGCTGCAATGTGCGACCGCCACTGGAAAATGTGCTAATCTCTAGAAGACTCTAAATATCTCTAAATAAACTCAACTCAATTTTTTTAATCTAGAAACCATGCAAATGGAAACTATCAACAAAGCGCCAAAGTCTGGCGAAATGGCTAAGCTGTGGAGCTTGCCCAAAGGAACGAAAGTTATCCGCGAAGGTCTTAGGCTGGACGGTGGGCAACTGGTTGGGCCTTTTAGTATTACCGGACAGGCTGGTGCAGCCACCTACGGTAAGACCTCTTGGGGCTACGAGTTCTATCTGGACGCGAGCCTAGAGGTTACTGTCTGTTAAACCTTACACACTCTACGAGTTCTGTACCTCTACATGGATCATAGGTACTATCAACATGGGAATGTAGCTCAGTTGGTTAGAGCAGGACTCTTATACAGTCAAGGTCGATGGTTCAAGTCCATCCATTCCTACAAACTCGCGTGTGAGGCAATTAATGTTACTGTTATGTTACATTAAACCGTAGGGATCTCGGCGGCTAATTCAATAGATAAAGAAAAAGCCAATGAGATCCCTACTACTTTGCTTACTATCATTACTATATCTTTCATCGTCGGCACAATCTATAGATACTTCAGAAAGTTGGGATATAGAGTTCGCCGCTAATGTATCTACATACAATTCCCTATCGGTAAGTATAGAGAAATCATTTAATTACGGTAAGTGGGTTTTTGGTCCTAGGGTAGAGTTACTTAATATCTTTGGATCCGAAACATACCAGGGTGATGATTCAACTTATGCTATGACCAGTCAGGTAAGAATAAGACTTGCCCAAATAGAGTATAAGATTAACCCATCTGTTAGAATTGGCATTGCTCCTTTTTGGATGCTAGGACCACTGCCACGAAACGGTTTCTACAAAACACCCACATCAGTGTATGCACATATACAACTTAAAGAAGGGCTATCATTGGAAACTTCAGTAACCTCATCGCCACGAGAAGTTTTACAAATCTCGGTTAGGAAATCTCTTTAAACCAAATAAGGGTTCTGCAATATAATAATAAATCAAAACTAAGTAATGAAAAAGAACAAGGCTAAAAGGAAAGCTATCCATGCAGAACTTCGTAAAGAGAGCAAAACATTTGAAGGTTGGTTAAAGTATGAAGTCACTGTTAAGAATGTTGATGGTACGATTGAAAAGATACCGGCATACGGTAAAGATTTACAAGATGCATTAAGCCGTGTAGTGCATGATGAAAAGGTACAAAAGATTACTCCAGCTATTAACAAGATTCCAGTACCTGTCTGGATTATTCTTTGGTTTCTTGGTATTGGTCTTACTACTATTGAGGTTATGAGCCACTCTGCAACTCTAGGAGAATGGGTTGGAATAATTTTCATTGGTGCTGTTGGGATTTTGACTACTCTTACATTGGCTATATCAAATTGGTTCTCTCTAAGAAACACTGCTTCACCTTACTAAACTAAGATTGGTGATACCACAAATATTACATATGATATGGGTAGGCGACAAAACTCCGCCTACTTACTTTTGGGATAACCTAAATAAGTGGATGGATTTAATGCCTCATTGGACTTATATGGTTTGGACTAATGAAAAGCTAGAAGAGACCTCTGATATTGATCCTAAGTTCAAAGACCTACTTAAATCATGTAGAAACGGTGCACAGGCAGCTGACTTATTAAGTTACTATGTAATTGAAAAGTGGGGAGGGTATCTATTGGACGCAGATATCTCTCCACTCCGTTCTCTTGATGAATTAGATACCGAAGGCATGTCTGTTGTACTTTGTCATGATTTACCGATTGATTGGGAATATATTGCAACAGGGTTCTTTGGTGCAGTTCCTAATCATCAACTATTTAAGAACTTGGTTGAATCATCGTATCATATTGATCTGAATGATCCTGAGCAACAGTTAACTACAGGACCTGGTGCTATGGGTAGAGAATGGGCATCTCTTAACTGGGATACTAATGGAGGATATCTTATGTTACCTTACTGGGCATTTTATCGTAATAGAATAGGAGATCCTGATATTGATTCAGTTAATCGTATAATGAGAGATGAACCTACTGCGTTTGGAAATCATTTTTATGCAAAGGAATGGAATTAAATAATAAAGAAATGAGCATACCAACTTTAGATGAACATATTCAGATCCAGGAAATCCTGACTGAAGCCAATGCATACGGCTTACGACATGAAGTTTGTGAATGGGCCGATAAGTTCATTGAAGAAAATCCGGACATAACAATATTAGATGCATACATACTTGCTTATCAAGAGTGGATTAAATAAACAACAAAAAAATTTTAAAAATGACAATCACTGATAAATCAGAATTAAAGACGGGTAAAGTATTAGTTGAATTTTGGGCTGAATGGTGTGGCCCTTGCAAAACGCTAAAGCCTGTAGTTGAAACATTTTCAAATGAGAACGATAATGTAAAGGTATACTTTTGTAATGTTGATGATGATAGCGAAATGGCAAGTGCATTTGGTGTTAGATCAATTCCAACAATGGTTTACATGGAAGACGGCGAAGTAAAAGGCCGTAAAGTTGGAGTAGTTCCTCCTGCTGTTATTGAAGAATTAGTTAATTCGTAATGAGTCTATTACAATTTATATTGGCCTATTTTGCGATGGGTTCATTATGTGGGCTTTGTTTTGAGCTTCTCATGGATAGCACTGAGCTTAATGATGACACCACAATCTTAGAGAGAATATCTTGGATTGTATTTTGGCCTTTCTTTGTACTCATTTTTTTATGGGGAATGTTTAAATAACTCTTTCAGAACATACCTTAGCCTGTTATTATTATACTGTAATTAAATAAATCATGAAAGATAATCTAACTGCAATCTCTGCCGCCTTCCTTTTATTGACAGGCGCATTATTAATTGGACTCATCATGGCTTGGCCAATGATGTGGCTGTGGAATAATTGTTTAGTTCCTGCTGTTACTTTTGCCAACCCAGTTTCATTCTGGCAAACATGGGGATTATACATTCTTATTCAGTGGTTCTTCACTAAATCAACTTCAGTTAAATCAGATAAGAAATAAATGAAATGCCGCTGTGGTGTAATTGGTAGCCACGAGGGACTTAAAATCCCTTGGACCGAAGGGTCCGTGCCGGTTCGAGTCCGGCCAGCGGTACCGAGTGGGGAGTTACACAATACGCGTTGGAACTATGTAACTTTAAAATAGAACCCCACGATATGCGCCGTTAGCTCAGTTGGATAGAGCATCTGCCTTCTAAGCAGACGGTCTCAGGTTCGAATCCTGAACGGCGTACTAAATTTTAAACAAATATAAAATGGAAGAAAAACAATTTGAAGAAGGCACTAAGGTAAAATACCTTAAGAGAATGGCAATCGTACCTCACCCTGAAGGAAAGACCGATCGTCATGGTGAAGTATTACCGGTTTTTAGAGATGCCTGGTTAGATGGTATTATTTTAGGTTTCTCAAATCATAATAAACACTATTGGGTTCGCCCGGCTGGATGGGAATCTTATAAAGATAAGATTTGCGGAGAACGCTATTATGATATCCAAGTAGCAAAAGAAGATATTAAACTTGCATAAAATGGAATTTGAAGTATTAGACTCAAAAGAAGTATGGTGGGAAACTACCAATGAATATGAACTTCGTTTTGATGACGGAGAGATTAAGCAATACCGAGTGGCAGAAAATCCAAAAGGTACTGACTTCTTTGTACTCACCAATGATGGCTGGGAAGAACTAGAAGATGGTGATGAATATGATGATGCTTTCTATGAAGCATGGTCAGAGGGAGGGTTAGGTTAAACTAACTCTTCTTTTTCCATATAATAATAAATTGCTGCTATCAACAAAAAAAGCAATAACAATATGGAAACATTTTACTTTCTCTCAGGTGTATGTGCAGTAGTCATTCTTATGGCTGTTGTGGGTACGTTTGTAAACTACAGAACAATAGGTCGCTTGAGAAACGATCTCCGAGATGCATATGATGCAATCGACCACTTAGCAAATGACCTATCTTATGACATAGGTCGAGTTGAAGATGAATTAGGCCGAAAGGAAGATTCTTTAACTGATTACATTGACAGTCTTAATAACAACATGCATGCCGAGATGGAACAAATCTATCGTCACATCGATTCACGTGTTGATAAGTTAACTGATGGTGTTTCAAAACAAATCGCAGACATTTACACCGAGTGTGGGTGTTTGAATAATGATAAATCAAACCGAGTACAAAAATAAATTAAACTAAGATAGCAGCAAAGCGGGAGTAGCTCAGTTGGTAGAGCGATAGCCTTCCAAGCTATAGGTCGCGAGTTCGAACCTCGTCTCCCGCTCCAATATATAAAGTATGATTATAATTAAGAAAGGACCAAAGGATTCAATTGATAAGATGCTTAAGAAGTATAAGCGTAAGTCAATTCAATACCGTACCCTTAAGGATCTTAAGGAAAGACAAGAGTACGAAAAACCTTCATCTAAAAGAAGGAAGCAAAAAGCAGCTGCAATCTATCGTGAAAAAATTCGTACCGATAGAGAAAAAAGATCCTAGAAAATTTTCAGATCCCAATTTTATTTGTTATATTTAAACTGTTAACAAATTCAATTATGGACAAAGACATTGTAATTTTTGACTTGGATGGAACTCTTGCCGATATCGATGCAAGGAGAAAGTTTTCCACTAAGGACAACGGTAAGATTGATTGGGATAAGTTTTTTGATCCCGCTAACATCAGTATGGACCAGCCTAATCCGCCAGTTATTAAAATGGCCCAAGCCTTGGATGACCAAGGTTTTAAAATCGTAATTCTTTCTGGTAGAAGTAAGGCAACGAAAGATGCCACTAAAGATTGGCTTAATAAGTTTGGTGTACCTTTTTCTGTTCTTAAGATGAGGCCGACTGGTGGTCAATTCAATTTTATGCCTGATGATAAGCTGAAAAAGATGTGGTTGGATGATCTATTTCCTGGTGATACTAAGGATAGAATCCTCTGTGTGTTTGATGATAGACAAAAGGTAGTGGATATGTGGAGAGATAACGGTCTCTCTTGTTTTCAAGTTGCACCTGGTGATTTTTAATTATGACAAAGCTTACCAAACAACAGTTGAGACTACTTGAGGTTTACAAAAACCAATATGTAGGTCATGGGTTAAGAGAAGGTCAATCATACATGAATGCCTTATATGATATAAGCCCAACCGTACATGATAGCATTTTAGCAACTGATGCTGACTGCTTTTATAATGACAATAAAATATCAAAGTTTTTTAAAGAACTTACAAATGATGAACAAGAAACTGTATAGAGGAAAAGGTTACATCGGCGGTGTATGTGAAGGGTTAGGTGAATGGAGTGGAATCCCATCTATTCTATGGAGGATTTTATTCCTATTTGTTGCAGGATCGTTTTGGGCATATCTATTGCTCTGGGTATTTACTGAAGAAAAAGAATAAGTTATGTTTTATAAATGGAATAGTGAAATGCTTCAATATGATAAAGTATGTATGAAAAAATCATCACCTATCATTATTGGGATTGTAGCAGCCATACTTAGTATTGGCTACTTATTTGGTTACTTTACAAAAAAGGAATCTATTGTTAAAGAGTTTACTGAGGCAGAACAAATTGTTATGATCCAAGAAGTAGATACCTTTAGCCAAGCTGCATTGGTTCAAATGTTAAAAGATCTTAATGTAAAATATCCTTACATTGTTTTGGCTCAATCAATTGTTGAAACTGGTCATTGGAATAGCCACATCTTTTACGAGAATCATAATCTCTTTGGCATGAAAGAAGCTAGGCGCAGAATTACTACTGCTGAAGGCACTGCTAGGAATCATGCATACTATAACCATTGGAGAGAATCTGTTTATGATTATGCATTCTATCAGTGTAGGTACTTAGGTAGAATTGAATCTGAGGCAGCCTACTTTGAATACCTTGCCGCAAGCTATGCAGAAGCCCCTAACTATGTAAGTTCATTAAAGGCCACTATCAAAAACGAAAAGTTAAGGGATCTTTTTAATGAATAAGGTTTTTTGTATAGGTACATGGAAAACGGCAACCACGTCGGTAGGAAATGCATGCAATACTTTATTAGGTGGGGATCATGATGGTAATATCATAAATTACCCAAATAGGAGTAATTCTATAGGGTATGTTCGTGATCTACAAAACGACTATGATAAGAGAAAAGAAAAGATTGATTTTTTAATAAAGAATTATTCAACCTTTGATGATGCACCGTGGAACACTGGTGTGTTCATTGACATATTAGCTAAATCATTTCCTGAATATGGCTATGTATTAACTACCAGGGATGCTGATGAATGGCACTATAGCGCATATTCATTTTATAGAAAACAAACAGAAGCAGGTTTATTAAACCCTTATGGCATTTGGACTCTTTATTCTCGAGAGTTTGTTTGGGTTCTTGGAGATATTCCTAACATCACGCAAATTGTTAAAAGTGATTATAGTGGGATGATAAAGAATAAATCTTTATGGGTTGATTGGTTTCATCAAAGAAACGAAAAGGTTAAATCTCTATTTAAAAATAACCTATTAGAATTAGATATATCAAGAAAATTAGAATGGGAACCTGTTTGTAAGTTTCTTGGTAAGGAAATACCTAATATCCCATTTCCTAAATTAAATGTACAAACTAAAAAGGAACCTTAAGGTTCCTTTTTTTTACTTTTCTAATTCAGCTCTTAAATAATGCTTTGCTTTAACTAGGTATTCTTTGGCTAGGATAACTTTTGATTGCCACCAATGAGGTAAATCTACCTCTCCTTGCATTTCTAATTGTTTCATCATTTCACCAAGCTCTTTGGCATATCTTTCAATTACGCTAAGATCATTGGCTAACATGCCAGGTTCATTATCTTCATGACCTATGTCCGTATCTTCAACTAGTGATTCAGCAACACCTTGAGTAGAACTATTACATGAAGGACAAACACCGTTGTTCTTTTTCCAGGCTTTTTCTGTATTAACCTCATCGCATTCTAAACATGCAATTTTAGAAACACCTTCGCTAAGGTTTGATGTTTTCCAATGTGGGCTTTGATTATCACCACGAGTTGGGTGTACATTATTAAAGCCTTGATATTCAGGAGTACCAAAAGCATTAGTTTCTACACCTGCCATTTCATCCCAGTAGTTCTTAAAGTCTTTTACCGTTCCTTTATAGTGGCGGATTCTGTTTAAGTCTTCTCTTTCTTGATTATCCATTACTTTCCGTATTTCTTTTTAAGATCATGTATAGCGGTTTGGACCTTTAAACCTTCAAGGTCAATTTTATCCATCTTAATCTTTAGCTCATATAAAGCAATTGCAAAGTTATCTCCGCGATCTTGTGCTGCGCGATATCTTTGAATGTTTTCCTGTTCTCTTTTCTTAAGCCTAGCGGCTGCCTCAGAAGGATTAAATTCATAATCGCTTGCTTCGTTTAAGTAATCTTTAAATGTTGGTAAACTCATAGTCTTAAAATGTTGTATCCATGATGATCATTTGTACTGCATCTTTAACAGCGTTAATGTTTACACCAGGCTTAAGCATTTTTGAGCTTTCTAATTTGTTAACAATTTCACTTGCTAAAATCTTTGCACCTGCAGGTTTCTTATCGCCAGCAACTTGAACCATCGCTTCATTAGTTGCGCCATAAGATTCGCATGCTTCATCAATCTTTTTATTGATAAGATCTTTAGCTTCTTTAACGTAACCTTCTTTAGTGTGTTCAGGATTATCATTAGCTTCATGTGCATATGCTTGTTCAGCTACCTTATTACAAGTTTCATCTAGAGATGGCCCAACGAATGCATCCATGTTATAACCAGTTCCAATGTTTCTGCCGTTCATACCAAATGACGTTGAGTTATCAGCACCAAACCCAACTGGCACAAAGTCTTCAAACATTTTAATTTTATTGTCCATGTGATTATTGATTTTTTTATATATCCGTAAACTAAGTAAGGTTTCTACATATAAAAATAAACACAATTATGTCAGACTTTTTTAGAACCGTAATGGGCCGAAAATACTACGAGGCAGATATTCCTAAACTTATTTCAGTGCTGGAAAAAATCGGCAATCAAATGGAGAAGGCTAATCTTTTAGAAGAGAAAAAGTTTAGGCTTGATGAAAAGCTTAAGACTATGCAAATGAAAGCTCTAAATGAAGAAAGAAAAGCCGGTAAGTAAAGAAGAGTTTTTAAAGGCTCTTAATGAATGTAAAAAATGCTATCTAAAGAAACCTAGATCTTGGCAAAAGGTTTGGTATTGGTGGGAGATAGATAAAAAGGATCCTACTGAAAGATGGTTTATGAATGTTTATAAATCAGAGAAAAAAGGGCGTGACGAATTTGATAAATCAAGCTGGATTACTGCTAGAGATTTAGACGTATGGCTAAATCACGCAGAACGAGAAGGGTATAACTATTACATACATGAATAATCTTATCATTGCATTCCTTTTGTTTTTTGTAGGACAAGCAATAATTTGGATCCAATCAAATGGACAATTTATATGGACTTGGTGGAAAGAACACCCATGGTTAGTTTCTTTTACATTAGGTGGGTTTGCGAGTTACATTTTTATTGTAGCAACTAAGTATACATACGATTACTTTGATGGTTTATTGTGGCCAGGTAGATTTATTGGTTTCTCTAGTGGTATTGTAGTCTTTGCAGCCCTTACCTATTTTCTGATGGGTGAAGGTATAAATCTTAAGACGGTGGTATCATTATGTTTAGCTGCTGCCTTAGTTTGTGTACAGATATTCTGGAAATGAAAAACCCATATCATATATTAGGACTTAATGAGAATGCATCTGATGCTGAAATAAAAAAGGCATATAGAACATTAGCTAAAGAACACCATCCAGATAAAACACAAGGTGATGATACACGGTTTAAAGAGATAGCTGAAGCATATGATATTTTAAGTGATCCTCAAAAGAAGTCACAGTGGCAAAATAGATCAAGGTTTGGTGGTGGTTTTGATGATCAATTCTTTGAAGAGTTTTTAAAGAACCAAGGTTTTTCTGATGCATTCAATAATAGGTACGGTTGGGGTCAAAATGGAAAAGGACAAAATGTAAATGCACAGATTCACATTACATTAGAAGATTCATATTACGGAACCACTAGAGAATTAAGATTAGGTTTAAGAACCGTTTCAGTTAACATTCCTAAGGGAGTTCGTCATGGTCAAAGATTAAGACTAAAGGGCTTAGGCCAAAAAGGAATGACCGAGGATTTACACGGTGATCTTATTTTAACTATCTTGGTTGTTGAACATTCCGAATATATGATGGATAATAGAGGCTTACATAAGATGCATACAGTAGATTTATTTGATGCATTACTTGGAGGTAAATCTGTCATAGAAGTTTTTGATAAGAAGATAAGTTTTACAATTCCACCAGGTACTCAAAATGGTACAATGTTAAGATTACAAGGCAAGGGGTTTCCCATCTACAATCGAGAAACTTTTGGTGATCTCTATATAAACATAATGGTCAATCTTCCTAATGATTTAACTGAAGAAGAGACCGAGCTACTTAAACAAGTAAAAGAAAAAATACATGAACGCAAAGGATGAGTTTTTAAAGGCAATACTTGCCAACCTGGAAATGTATAACTGGGATGAATACATGAACATGTGTTATAATCTTCTAGTTAGTTTTCCACAGGATGCCATAGATCATAATGTAGATAAGTTGGCAAAAATTGAAAACATCGATAAGATGATCCACCATTTTGAAGAAAGAGAGGAGTTTGAAAAATGCGCAGGGTTAAAAGAATTAAGAGAAGTCATTGACAAAAATTGTTAATAACTTTTTGAAAAAAGTCATAGAAAAATTTTCAATTCCCAATTATTTGTATTATATTTATACTATAATTAATTAATCGGAATATGGAAAAATTGACAAAAGACCTTAACTATCTGCAATCCTTCCTGGATGAAATGAACGAATCATCTTCAGGGAATCATAAGATTGCTACTATTCGCAAACATGCTGATTCTGATTTTCTAAAGAAGGTCTTTAACTATACATACAATCCTTTCAAGAAGTACGGAGTTCATACCAGAGTACTTAAAAAGAATTCTCATTTAATTGCACCAAGCAATCTCTATGCCGATATGTTCCAACTATTGGATGACTTGGCAGAAAACAATCTAACTGGCCATGCTGCTATCCAGGCGGTTAACTCATTCGTAAATGAATTGTCTGCTGATCATCAAAAATTAGTCCACTACATTTTAGATAGAGATCTTCGTATGGGTGCCTCTATTACATCGGTACTTAAAGTACATCCTAACATTATTCCTACCTTTAAGGTCGCATTGGCCAATCCTTACTCACCAAGCAGAGTGGATTTTGAAAAAGAAAGTTGGTACGGTTCTCGTAAGCTTGACGGAGTCCGTTGTATCTGCCGGAAGGAAGGTAACACGGTAACATTCTATTCAAGAAACGGTAAAGAATTCCTTACATTGGATCGTATCGCCGATGAGGTAAGAAAGGTACGTGGTAACTTTATCATGGACGGAGAAATCTGTTTAGTGGACCAAAATGGTAATGAAGACTTCCAAGGTATTATGAAAGAGATCCGCCGAAAGAATCATACCATTGAAAATCCTAAGTTCTTTGTATTTGACTATCTAACCCTCGAGGAATTTGATAATCATAGCGGTACCACTCCGCTATCGGTAAGACTTCGTAATGGTTATGATGCTCTCCCTGAAAGTATTAATTCTGACCGATTGGATTTTCTACCTCAAATGGAAATTAATACTGAGGAGGAATTTACCGAGATGGCTAAGGATGCCGAGATCAATGGATTTGAAGGTATCATGGTCCGTAAAGATATTGGATATGAAGGTAAGAGAAGCCATAACCTTTTGAAGGTAAAGAAATTCCATGATGAGGAATACACAGTATTAGAATGTATCAACGGTACCATCCGATGGACAGAGAATGGTCAACAGGTAGAAAAGGAATGTCTAAGCAGTATCATTATTGAACATAAAGGTTACCGTGTATCGGTAGGTTCTGGATTTTCTAAAGAACAACGAGAATATTACCTTAACCGCCATGATGAATTGGTAGGCAAGACCGTAACTGTACAATACTTTGAAGAAACACAAAATCAAATGGGTGGCTATTCGCTCCGCTTCCCGGTTGTAAAACACATATATGATAATGGTAGAGACTGTTAACCAGTCTATACCATAGCTTACCTCTGGTGGGAGATCATATTAAAACTGATAAATAATATATATGAAACTATACGAAGGATTTAAGAACAATAAAAGTATCACCATATTTGATGTGGATGATACTTTAGTTGTCACCAAGAGTAAAATCAAGGTACATAATCCTAAGACTGGGTTTTCAACTGAGCTTACACCGCAAGAATTTAATACATTCCAACAAAGAGCTCATGATAAGATGGACTTTTCCGATTTTCAAAATCCTAACATCTTAAAAGGTGGCTTAATCATTGAATGGGTATTTGATATTCTTAAGAGGACTATTTCAAAAGGACAGCCGGTAGGTATCATTACCGCCAGGGATAGTGCTGACCTCATCTATGATTTTTTATCTCATCATGGCGTTCATATTGATCCTTCATATATCTTTGCAATTAATGATCCTAGTTTAGGATTTACTGGTTCAACGGCTGAAAAGAAAAAGGAAGCCTTTATGAAATTCATAGGAATGGGATTTCGTAATTTTACCTTCTTTGATGATGATAAGGAAAACATTAATATTGCCAAAAAGTTGGCAAGGGAAAATCCTAACATCAAAATGGATGCCACATTAATCAAACAAAAATGGATACCAAAGTTCAGCGACTTCAATTAAAGTTAGAGGCGTTTACCAGCATTCTTAAAAATATTAGGGATCTTTCAAATTCCTCTACCACTAAGGTTGGGTGTATGGCTTTAAGAAAAGACTTTAGTAAAATTGCTAGCTTTGGATATAATGGATCATACAGCGGGGCTGGTATAAATGATGAAACTGGGACAGAAGAAGATTCACTTATACCCGGTGAAAGTGGTTTTATTCACGCTGAGGTTAATATGATTGCTAAGTTTAAGGAATATGATCCTGAAAACTACATAGTTCTTTTAACACTTTCACCATGTAAGATGTGTACAAAAATTCTCATTAATGCAGGATTTAAACATGTATATTGGTTAACAGAATACCGAGACACTAATCATCTATCAATATTTAATAATGTTGGAGTTACTTCAGGCAACATTGAATGTCTGTTAAATGACTACCATTCCATAAAGGGTTGAATATATACAAAAAAGTATATTCACATTGATTGTTGAGGCTCTTACATTTAAATTAGCATTAGACTTTTTTAGCTATCTTTTTAAATCAAAAGTTAATTTAGAAGATACTAGAATTAGCTTCTATGATAGGATTAGAAGAGAGTATGTTAACTTTTCTTCTATTACTCAAATGCAATCATATTTTGATGAAAATTATCTTATCTTAGATAATTGTATCTTAGGTGATTTAGTTTCTATTGAAACCTTTAGAGTCAATAGTAATGTATATGATTTTGAGACTAACTATATTGCAACTGATGTAGTAGGTTCTTATAAGTTAACTGCAGGTTCTTCTTATGACATCCAAAGAAATGCCCAAAGATCCAATTTAACATCAAGACAAATATCAATGATTAATAATGCGGTAGATGATTATTTAAGATTTTATAATGAAATAAAAAGAATCTACATTTCAGGTATCTACTCACCATGTTATGCTGTGCCTGGATGGTCTCAAGGCACTTGGTATCTTAAGTCATTAAGAGAAGGATTACTTGTAGATGATTCTGAGGCAAAGTTTCCTTATACGAAAGTTAAGATAGAAAAAGAACCACCAGCTTAATAGAATAAATAAAAAAAGAATTGCATAGATGGCATTTAATTTAAAAGAATACATTCTTTTTAGAACCGAGGTTAAGAGAGAACTTTTTAATAGTGAAGTAGATTCAAACTTTAAAATGGTTGCTAATCCTTGGGTTGACGATAGAGTGTATGAAGAAGGTAACATTGTTTATCACCCAGTAACGGTACAAAGTGCAACCGGGTCTACCTCAACCGGAGGCGATGAAGAAGCTTTAGCATGGTGGAGAGCTAACCAAAGAACTACACAAGGTGTATTTGATACTCTTGAATGGGATCTTATTGGTGGTATTGGAACTGGTGATATTACCGTTGGTGCTTCTCCTGGCTTCGGAAAAATAGTTGTTAATTATACTGGAACTACCGGATCTTTCCAAGCAGGTAATGATGCTATCTTAAGATCAACCACACCTAATGATACTGCTAGGCTTATCGCAGGTAGTGGAATGAGTTTGCAATATGACCTATCAACAAATACAATTAAGTTAATTAATACCGGGTCGGTTGGTGAAACTAATCATGGTGTTAATATTGGCAGTGGTGGTCAAGATGTTTATGCAGGACTTGCTGGAACTGATTTGGAATTTAGAGGATTTGATGTTGCATCTTCAAGTAGTTCAGCATTGACCATTTCATTAGATGCCGTAAACAATAACATTGAATATGGATTAATAGAAGGAGCCATAAGCCTTGCAAATCTTAATAGTGGATCTCCAACAATAAGAGATCTTAGTGATGTTTCTAATACACCTCCATCAAATAACTATATCTTACAATTTAATAGTGGAACTGGGGTATGGACTCCAGTAAGTGTGGCTTCTTCTGGCGCGCAAGGACCACAAGGATACCAAGGTAGACAAGGATTCGTTGGGGCTACTGGTTCAGGCGCTACTGGTGCAACTGGAGTACAAGGCCCAACTGGAAGTGCTGGTGATATTGGTGCTACTGGTTCAATAGGATTTACTGGGGCTACTGGATCTGGTGCTACTGGTGCAACCGGGCCACAAGGAGATACTGGAGATACTGGATTTACTGGAGCTACTGGTTTAACCGGAGGTGGAGCCACTGGTGCAACTGGAGCTCAAGGTGATCCAGGCATTGGTGCAACTGGTGCAACTGGAGTTCAAGGTGATCCTGGTTTTACTGGAGCTACTGGAGCTACTGGATCGCAAGGTTTGGATGGTGTATCTTTTGATTGGCAAGGCACTTGGTCAAATTCTACTGCGTATCTTGCTAACCAAGTAGTTTATTATGCAGGCTCTTCTTATATTGCATTAGTAGGTAACATTGCCCAGCAACCTGATATAAACCCATTAGCATGGGGTTTAATGACCGCTGTTGGTGCTAGCGGTATTGGTGCTACTGGTGCTACCGGAGTACAAGGACCACAAGGAACTCCAGGTACAGGTGGAACTGTTGCAAATTGGGGTTCATATTTTGACACAACAGATCAAGCGATAGTGTCAGTTAATACACCGCAGGTTGTAACGATAAATTCTACATTTGGTCAAAATGGTGTTACTTTAAATAATGGGTCTGAGATAACTTTACCTGTAGCAGCTACATATAAATTTACTGCATTACTTCAGGTATCTAATATAGCTAACGCTGTAGAGTATGCATCATTTTGGCTAAGGCTTAACGGAAGCGATTATCCTGACTCTGCAAAAGATGTAACCCTTCAGCCTAGAAAGTCGTCAACGGAACCCTACACTGATATTATAGCAATAGATTATATTGGCACGTCTGCTTCACCTGGTGATTATATTGAAATTTGGTGGGAAGCTGAATCAACGGATGTAAGTTTACAGGCAACCGTTGCTCCATCAGGTAACCCTTACCCTGACACCCCATCAATGTCATGTAACGTTCATCAAATAACTAGTACTTTAAGTGGAGCCACTGGTGCTACTGGAGATACCGGGTTTACTGGTGCTACTGGAGCTGGTGATATTGGCGCTACCGGATTTACTGGTGCTACTGGTGCCCAGGGTGATATTGGATTAGGTTCTACTGGAGCCACAGGAGTTCAAGGAGATCCTGGTTTTACTGGAGCTACCGGGGCAGGATTTACTGGAGCCACAGGAGCAACCGGTACCCAAGGTGACCCTGGTTTTACTGGAGCTACTGGAGC